>ERZ826016.2403-NODE-2403-length-14821-cov-2.208249_pt1 | contig 14821 bp, 13 predicted proteins | sample MGYA00519872_ERZ826016 | MGnify/ENA primary metagenome ERZ826016 (study PRJEB31778, sample SAMEA3449218) | human gut metagenome | biome: human gut; feature: human-associated habitat; material: faeces | place: United Kingdom | collected 2010/2012 ... | reverse complement strand
CCTATGAAAGGAAAATTTGTATTGAAAGTCAGTGTTTTAATCATTGAATCTTAGTCATCCCCTAATTTAAAACACTACCTGGCGGAGAGGACGGGATTCGAACCCGTGGAGCCAGTTGCCCAGCTCGGCAGTTTAGCAAACTACTGGTTTCAGCCACTCACCCACCTCTCCGGGCTTCGGCTTTCTTCCGAAAGAACCGAACGCAAAAGTAGGTCAAAGTTTGTAAACGACCAAATTTCCGGGCTAAAAATCAATGAAAATAATGCCTTGGAGCAGCATGTCACAGCTTCCCCGCAAGAGATTCGTACCGGAAAACATAATAAAGAACGGCTCTTGCCGGATATACCGTACGCGAACAGCCCCGTCAATCGTTCCAAAAACACTCCGTCCACAAATACGGAAACGGTCGCAGCGCCACCTCCCGGAAATATCGGCGGCATAGCACGCGGTGCGGCTCAGCCGGATCATACGCCCGGACAGGGGAAGCGCACCAAATTTCATCCGACATCGAATACGGCAACTCACGCAAACGGGAAACGGGTCGAAATGAAATCCGGGCAACAGCCCCACCCTCCCCGCCGCGCACATTCGACAAAGGCAATTATCCGAAAAAAGAGAATTCCCGACGCTCTCTGAAGCCGGGAGTCCACCACCATATTCGGAGAGGGGAACGGGCATTCTTACGTACGAACGGTCATATTAAGCAAAAAAGCGCTTTCGCGCCTTTTTGCTTGAATTTCATACCGGTTTGTCAGACTCGTGCCGAAAGCTCGTCTCAAAAGATGAATTTCGAGCTGATCTCCTTGTAATCGTGCACGCGCTCGATCACATCGGCAAACAAGTCGGCCACCGAAAGCACGGTGAATTTCGACAGGTCTTCGCTCTGCTTCAGCGGTATGGTATCGGTCACGATCACTTCCGACAGCGCGCTCTTGTTGATCCGGTCGTAAGCCGGCCCCGAAAGCACGGGATGAGTCACGGCAGCGCGGACGCTTCGCGCACCCATCTCCATGAACATATCGGCGGCCTTGGTGATCGTGCCCGCCGTGTCGATCATGTCGTCCATGATGATGATATTGCGGTCCTCCACATCGCCGATCGCCGTGATCTTGCCCACGACGTTGGCTTTCTCGCGCTGCTTGTGGCTGATAATCATCGGAGCGTTCAGGTGCTGCGAATAGGCATGGGCACGCTTGGCTCCGCCCATGTCGGGCGCGGCGATCGACAGATTCTCCATCTGCAGATTCTTCATATAGGGAACGAAAATGCCGCTCGCATACAAATGATCGACCGGAATGTCGAAAAACCCTTGAATCTGATCGGCGTGCAAATCCATCGTCATGATCCGGTCGACGCCCGCCGCTCGCAGCAGATTGGCCACCAGCTTGGCTCCTATCGAGACGCGGGGCCGGTCCTTACGGTCCTGACGGGCCCATCCGAAATAGGGCATGACGGCAATCACCCGGTGAGCCGACGCACGGTGGGCCGCATCAATCATCAACAGCAGCTCCATCAGATTGTCCGCAGGCGGGAAAGTCGACTGTACGATAAAGACGGTGCACCCGCGAATACTTTCGTCGTAGGCAGGCTGAAACTCTCCGTCGCTGAACTCCAAGACCTGTGAGTTACCGAGATTTACGCCGAAATTGGCTGCGATCTTCTCGGCCAGATAGCGCGAGCCCCGGCAGGAGAAGATCTTGAGTTTGTGAATGGCCATGATCAGAAGGGTTGATTCATTTGGGTGCAAATGTACTTCAAATTTAGCGAAAAAAGGGACGAATCGTCATTTTATTCACAAAAATGCGGCAAGGACACGGACCGCAACAGCGCTTTCTCCGGCACTCCGACGCCTACCGGTCCGAGGCCGACCGCAGGCAGCGGCCGATAAAATCGAGAATTTCCGCACGGCCCTTTTTTTTCTCGGACGACGTCAGAAAAACCGGAGGCAGTTCCTCCCAAGACTCAAGTAGCACCCGTCGGTAGCGCGCCACGTTCGACGCGAGCCGGTCGGCAGAAAGCTTGTCGGTCTTGGTGAAAACCAGTCCGAACGGAACGCCCGCGCGGCCGAGCATCTCGATGAAACGCAGGTCGATCTTCTGCGGCTCGTGACGCGAGTCGAGCAGCACGAACAGGAAAACCATTTGCTCGCGCCGGAGCACGTAGTCGGTAATCAGCTTCGAGAATTCGCCCCGCTGGCTTTTCGATACGCGGGCATAGCCGTATCCCGGCAGATCGACCAGATACCAGCTTCCGTTGACCAGAAAATGGTTGACGAGCCGCGTCTTCCCCGGTGTCGACGACACCTTGGCCAGCGAGGGGGAGTCGGTCAGCATGTTGATGAGCGACGACTTGCCGACGTTCGAGCGCCCGATGAAGGCGAATTCGGGCAGTCCGTCCGAGGGACACTGGCCGAGCGAGCTGCTGCTGACGGTAAAAATCGCGGAAGTGACGTTCATCGGAAAGGTTTTCGGCAAAGGTCGCAAATTTTCGGCGAAAACCGAAACGCGAACCGGGAACGCGCCGCCGCCTCCCCCGACCGGAAAGCGCCGGTTCAACGGCTCAACAGATTCAGATATTCCGCCTCGGCCCAATCGTCCGTTTTGGCGTCGCGAAGCATCCGCATGCACAGATCGGAAAGCGCGAGCGTCTCGCCCTGCGGCACATCGCGGAAAAAGAGAGTCCAAACCTCGTTTCCGACTACGCAACGGAACGTGACCGAATAGGCCGCATAGCGCCCTTCGTACCGACTGTCGAAATGCTCGATCATGTCGGTTATCCGATCGTACAGCGCGTCGGCCAGTTGCTGACCGATGCGGAAAGATTTCGTCTCGACCCGGTAACGCTTCATTCTTTCCTGCCGCCGCTTCGTATCCATGCTGTCGTTGTGCTCTATATGGCGACGTATCTCGCTGTAAGGCAGCTCTGGAGTTACATCCTCGGCTCTGAAGTAGACATAGGGATACTCTTTGTCCAACTCGTCGTCTACTTCCTTAAGATTCGCGATTCGCTTGACTTCGAGCCGATACGAGTTGTCCGCCGTATCTTTCAAGATTCGCAGACCGGCTACATCTCGGGGATCGTTCATGCCGGGATCCGGCCTGAAGAAAAATTCCACCGGCGCATTGAAACGGTCGAAAAACAATCGTTCCAAATCCGACTTGCTTCCCAGATTGTACAGTACCTCGACGGACCCGTCCGGCAGGATATTCTCCAAATTGCACCGATCGATATTGTTTTCCACCCTTTTTACGAACATGAAAGGCTCGCCGGCAGAAAGGAATTGCAACGCGAACGACGACAGGAAAAGCACGAGAGTTTTTTTCTGCATGGCGACCGTTTTTTAGTTTTTCGGAACCGTTCCGCGACAGGATGTGCCGCCTCGGAGAGAAAAGCCGCCGGACCGTTCGCCGAGCGCCGCAAAACGAACGATCCCGGACCGGCGGACCTCGTCTTCGTTTCGGAAGCCGCTCCGCACCCGACGGTAAGGTAACGAAAATCAAACGAATATCCAAATCCGATCACGGCCGAAGCAGCGCCGTTTCCGGACGCACGATCCGGATCGGCCCGCCGGAAGATTCCGCGACCCGCGTTCTCTGGCTCCGGCAAGCGGGCCGGCACGGGGCCGAGGCAAAATCGACCGACCGATTTTTTTGCATGCGCATGCAATTTAAAGGCCGGTTCATGACACGAAAAAAGCAAAGTTGCGCTATCTTTGTCATCGGGAGCACGCGTAATCCGGAAATCGAGCGTTCCGGCGCAAAGCATTTCCGCCCGGAACCGCAGTCTCGGAGAAACCGGCATCCCCAAGAAAAAACGGAACAAGCATGGCAACCGTAGAAACCATCTATCTGGGCGAGCTTCGCACCGAAGCGACCCATGTGCAGTCGGGCAGCAAGATTCTGACCGACGCGCCGACCGACAATCACGGAAAGGGCGAGGCTTTCTCGCCGACCGATCTGGTAGCCGCAGCATTGGGCAGCTGCATGATGACGCTGATGGGTATCGCGGCCGATACGCACGGCATTAACGTGGACGGTACGCGCCTGAGCATAACCAAGGTGATGGCGGCCGATCCGCGCCGCATCGGCGAGATAATAATCGACATACGTTTTCCGGGAGAGATGGCTCCGAAAGCGCGCACCGTACTGGAACGGGCGGCGGCTACCTGCCCGGTAGCCCGCTCGCTGCATCCCGACTGCAAGCAAACGGTCCGCTTTCACTACGGAGAATAAGCCTGCGCCGGCAGCGCCGGCACGTCGCTGAAAATCACCGAACCGCACGGCACCGGGCCATGCGGGTTATTGTCGTCAGCCTATGATTACCTTCACCGTCGCACTGGCCGCGCTCATAGCCGGCTACTTCATCTACGGGAAATTCGTTTCCCGCGTCTTCGGCGTCGATCCGAAACGCGCGACTCCGGCCTACACCAAACAGGACGGAGTCGACTACATTCCGATGCCGGCGTGGAAAATCTTCATGATCCAGTTCCTGAATATCGCGGGCCTCGGTCCCATATTCGGAGCGATCATGGGAGCCAAGTTCGGCACGGCTTCCTACCTGTGGATCGTACTGGGCAGTATCTTCGCCGGAGCCGTGCACGATTTTCTCTCGGGCATGATCTCGCTCCGCAACGACGGAGAAAGCCTGCCCGAGACGATCGGCCGATACCTCGGAAGCCGGTTCAAGCAGTTCATGCGGATCTTCTCGGTGCTGCTGATGGTACTGGTCGGCGCCGTATTCGTAGCCGGACCGGCCGGCCTGCTCGCCAAGCTGACGCCGGACAGTCTCGATCTGACGTTCTGGGCGACCGTCGTATTCGTCTATTACGTACTGGCCACGCTGCTGCCGATCGACAAGATCATCGGCAAGATCTATCCGCTGTTCGCCATCGCACTGATATTCATGGCTGTCGGAATACTCGCCATGCTTTTCTGGCATCATCCCTCCCTGCCCGAACTGACCGACGGCGTGGCTAATACGCACCCCGACGGTCTGCCGATCTTCCCCATGATGTTCGTATCGATCGCCTGCGGGGCGATCTCGGGATTCCATGCGACGCAGTCGCCGATGATGGCCCGCTGCATGACCAGCGAGAAATACGGACGTCCGGTTTTCTACGGAGCCATGATCACGGAAGGGATCGTCGCGCTCATCTGGGCGGCCGCGGCTACCTACTTTTTCCATACCGACGAAGGAACCGCGCTGTTCGCCGCCTCGTCGGGCAACGACAACGCCGCGATCATCGTCAATTCGATCACGCGGGATTGGCTCGGCACGCTGGGCGGTCTGCTCGCCGTGCTGGGCGTAATCGCCGCGCCGATCACTTCGGGCGACACGGCCTTCCGGTCGGCCCGGCTGATCGTAGCCGATTTCATGCGCCTCGACCAGCGGCCGATCCTCAAGCGACTGGCCATCTCCGTTCCGCTGTTCGTCGCGGGCTTCGTCATCCTGCAGATCGACTTCGCCGTCCTGTGGCGCTACTTCGCATGGTGCAATCAGACGCTGGCCGTGTTCACGCTCTGGGCTCTGACGGTCTATCTGGTCCGCGAGCGCAAGCTCTATGCGATCACGCTGATTCCGGCGCTGTTCATGACGGCCGTCTGCTCGACTTATATCTTTATCGCCGGCGAGGGACTGGCTCTGTCCCGGAATCTCTCCTACGCGCTGGGAGGAGCGGCGACACTCGCCGTGCTCGGTTTGTTCCTGAGATGGAAAAGACGGTACGAGCAACGAAACGCCGTTCCGTACAGGGAACCCGGATCGCCGGAGAAGTGCCCGGGAAACGATTGACGGAACCCGAAAGAACGCCGCGCCTCGGCATCGCCGCACGCAAAAAACCGCTGCAGATGCCGGACGAAGGCAACCGGAATATATAGATATGGCAACCGGAATGAAGCATGCGAGTTTTCGTCCGTACGGCGAGGCGCTTTCGAAGCCGATCGGCCGGATCGGGCTTCTGTTCATGCTCGCATGTTGTTCCGCATGGACCGGGTGCCGCCGGCCCGATCGTCCGAGCTCTGTTTCGGAGCGTCTGCAGGAAAGAAAGTGGATCGTACAATTCCCGGGCCCCAAGGACTACTCCTGCGAAATGCGGTTCACGGCGACGGAACGGATCGTCACGCTCGTCTACATGGGAAGGCACGAAAGCCGCTCGGACTACCGTCTTTTCGACGAACCGGCCTGCCGTTTCGACCCGGCGGAGACGGCCGGGAACGAAAACGGACGCTACATCGTGACGCGGACCCTCGTCCGCGGCGGAGCGGACGAACCGTATCGCGAAGAATTCCGAACTTTCGCCATCTCGGAACTGTCCGATTCCCTGCTGATTCTGCAGGATACGAAAACCCATGCCGCGACCGCCTTCCGGGGAGAACGGGCGTCCTCTCAAAAGGCTGCGACCGGTCCCGACACGGCTGCGAACAGGCGAACCCGATAACGGAGCCGGTCCCGTCGGCTACGGACCATGCCTGAAAAGAATCTTTATTACCTGCCCGACTACCGGCAAACCGGAAACTTGCCCCGAACGGATAACCGAGAACGGCCAAACGGCCGTCGCCGGACCGCATCGGGCCTCAACTCGGCTCTTACCGGACTTCGCTGTCGTCTTTCGGCCGGAAACGGCCGAAACTTCCCCGACGGATCGGTTGGCCCCCCGGCGCGGCTCCGAACCGGCTACTTCGGGGCTTTCTTGTAAAGATAGTAAGCGATGAACGCGTAGATGAAATTCGGAATCCAGACCGAAACGTACGGGGGCAGCAGACCGCCCTTGGCGAATTCCTCGGCAAACTTACTGAACAGAATGAACGAGAAAGCCAGCACGATGCCGATACCGATGTGCAGCCCCGTTCCTCCCCGCACCTTCCGCGACGAAAGCGACACGCCGATGATCGTCAGAATGAACGTCGAGACGGGATAGGCGAAACGGTTGTGCCGCTCGACCTCGAAGCGCGAGATCATGTCCGAGCCCTTGATCTTCTGCTGAGCGATGAACCGGCCCAGCTGGTGTATGTTCATCGTCTTGACGAGCTCCTCGACGCGGCCGAGCTCGGTCGTGCTCAGATTGACGACCGTGTCCAAAGGTTGGGTATTGTCGAACGTCTCCTTCTCGCCTTCGAACGTCCGGCGAATGCTGCGCGGCGCCGTCCAGCGGCCCGTCTCGGGATCGAGCTTCACGTTGGCGGCCTCCAGCGACGAAACCATCGCGTTGTCCTCGTAAGACTCGAGCGCGAAATACGATGCGCCCTGCTTGTCGTCGGAGTAGCTGCGGATATAGATGAACGTGCCGGGCTCGATCTGACGATAGATATGCTGGTCGTACTTGATGCCCTTGATGCGCTTGATGTAATTCATCTCGAACTTGAGCCGCTCGCCGTTGGCTGCGGGAATCACGTACAGGTTCAGCCCCAGACTCAGCAGCGTGATCGCCGCAGCGCTCAGGAAATAGGGCCACATCAGCCGCTTGAAGCTGACGCCGGCCGACAGAATCGCGATGATCTCAGTCTGATAGGCCATCTTCGAGGTGAAGAAGATCACGGCGATGAACGTGAACAGCCCGCTGAACTGATTGATAAAGAACGGGATGAAATTGAAATAATATTGCAGGATGATTTTCGACAGCGGAGCCTTGAGCTCGATGAAGTCGTCGATCTTCTCGGCGGCGTCGAAAATCACGACGACGACGATGATCAGCGCGATGGCGAACACGTATGTTCCCAAAAACTTGCGGATTATGTAGCGATCGATGATCTTGACACCGGGAAACTTCATGCTCTTTTCTGTAAATCCGGGAAAACGACCCGCGCCCTGCCGCGAATCCGGACGACGGCCAAAGTTAATAAAATTTTCCGCTCATAGACACAACGGCTTCCGGGCCGAAAAATTACAGCCGGCGCGAAAACCGCTCGACGGCTCCGGGCTTCCAGCTCGAGAACGTTCCGTCGAGAATATGCCTGCGCGCTTCGCGCACGAGCCACAGATAGAACGAAAGGTTGTGCAGGCTGGCGATCTGAGCGGCCATCATCTCGCCGGCTACGGTCAGATGCCGCAGATAAGCCTTCGTGTAGGCCGTGTCGACGAAACAGGTCGCGCCCGGGTCGATCGGCGAAAAGTCGTCCCTCCACTTCACGTTGCGGATATTGACGATGCCCTCCGTAGTGAACAGCATGCCGTTGCGCCCGTTGCGCGTCGGCATCACGCAGTCGAACATGTCGACTCCCCGCTCGATGCCCTCCAGCAGATTGGCCGGCGTGCCCACGCCGATCAGGTAGCGGGGTTTGTCGCGGGGCAGCAAGCCGTCAAGCAACCCGATCATCTCGTACATCACCGGAGCCGGTTCGCCCACGGCCAGTCCCCCGATCGCATAGCCGTCGGCGTCGAACTGCCGGACGAACTCGGCCGAGCGGGTCCGCAGATCGGGATAAGTGCATCCCTGTACGATCGGGAACAGCGACTGATAATGCCCGTATTTCGGCTCCGTTTGCCGATAGCGGTCGAAGCACCGCTCGAGCCAGCGACAGGTCAGATCGAGCGAGCGGGCCGCATAGTCGTACGGCGCGTCGCCCGGCGGACACTCGTCGAACGCCATCATGATGTCGGCCCCGATCGAACGCTGGATATCGATCACTCCCTCGGGCGTGAACAGATGCTTCGACCCGTCGATATGCGAGCTGAAGCGGCAGCCTTCCTCCGAGAGTTTCCGGCAACCGGCCAGCGAGAAGACCTGAAACCCGCCGCTGTCGGTCAGAATCGGACGGTCCCACGAGCAGAAACGATGCAGGCCGCCGGCTCTCTCCAGAATATCGGTCCCCGGACGCAGGTACAGATGGTAGGTATTGCCCAGAATGATCTGTGCGCCCGCCTCGTCCGCCAGGTCGCGGTGAAACACGCCCTTGACGCTGCCTACGGTACCCACGGGCATGAAAATGGGCGTTTCGATCGTCCCGTGGTCGGTCGAAATCAGTCCGGCGCGGGCCGAGCTGCCGGGATCGGTATGAAGCAGTTCGAAGTTCATCGCCGGCAAAGGTAAATATTTTCCGGCGGATCGGGAAACGTTTGCGGATTCCCCGAAAATCCGGTACCTTTGCGGTAAACTCCAACTTCGGCGGTGGACTATCTCGACCTGCTATACGACGACCTTCTATCCCAAGGCATTGCGCATCCGGACTGGATGCTGGGCGCCATGGCCGGAGCCTTGACCGCATTTTTCGTCCAGCTGTACTACTGGCTCGGCCGGTACGGCGGCCTCCCCCGCTTCCGCAACAACCGGGGCATCCGGCCGCAAATCCCGTCGCCGCCCGTTTCCGTCGTCGTCGTAATCCGCGAGAACGGCTATTATTTCATCGAGAACTACCTGCCTCTGCTGCTCGGCCAGCGATACGACGAGTTCGAAGTCGTCGCCGTCGACTGCAGCTACGACGAGGAGATCGGCGAGCTGCTGCACGAGAAAAGCCTCGCCTGTTCCCGGCTCCATGTGACGGCGATCAAGCAGCAGCGCAGCGCGGGTCACGGCACGAAACTGGCGCTGACCGTCGGTATCAAAGCCTGTGCCTACGAGCACATCGTGTTCACGACGACCGACTGCTACCCGTCGTCGGACAAATGGCTGTCGCTGATGGCCAAAGGCTTTATCAACGGCGACATCGTGATCGGCTACTGCGGCATCGAACCGGGAAAGGGGCTCGCCAACCGGCTGATGCGGTGCAGCCGGCTCGCCGGATCGGTGCGCTGGCTGTCCGCCGCGACCCGGGGCCGAGCCTACCGGGGCATCGCGGGCAACATCGGCTACACCAAAAGCCTCTACTTCGAAAGCCGAGGTTTCAACTATCTGAACATGGAGATCGGCGACGACGACCTGTTCATCCAGAAGATCGCGACGTCCGACAACGTAAGCGTCGTCATGAATCCGGCCGCGACGATGCGTCAGGTTCCTTTCGGCGGACTGGGCTGGTGGCGCGCGGTGCGGCGGTTCTACGCCTATTCGTTCCGGTACTATCCCGCCCGCGTCAAGCGGTCGGTACGTACGGAGCTCTCGAGCCGCCTGCTGTTCTTCGTGCTGTCGGCAACGGCCGCTCTGCTGCTTCCCCCGCCTCTGATCGCCGTTCCGCTCTCGCTGGTGCTCATACGGCTGCTGCTGTTGGAACTGAAGATCCGCCGTATCGGCCGCAGGGTCGGCGAGCGGGGACTGGCATGGGCCTACATTCTGCACGATTTTTGGGCGCCCATCGGAGAATTCGCTCTGGCGCTGGGCAACCGCATCCGGCCCAACAGGAAAATATGGAGATAGAACAATACATCGTATCGACCGACCAACAGCTCGTCGAGCGGGCGCTGGACGGAGACACCGTAGCGTTCGAGCACCTGTTCAACCGCTACCGCGACTCGATCTACCAGCTCTATATCCAGCGCACGGGGGGCAATGTGGACGACACGAACGACCTGCTGCAGGAGACGTTTATCAAGGTCTACATCAACCTGCACCGTTACAGTACCGCCTATACCTTCGGGCAGTGGGTTTACACCATCGCCCGCAATACGTTCATCGACTTCGTGCGGCGCCGCCAGGACGACCTGTCGATCGACGAACGTTTCTCCTCGCCTCCGTCGACGACTCCGACGCCCGAAGAGAGCGTCATCAGCATGCAGCAGCGGACGCAGATCGAGCATTACCTCGAACGCCTCGCCCCGCGCTACCGGACGCTGATCGTCATGCGGTTCTTCGACGAATACTCTTACGAAGAGATCGCCGCCAACCTCAAATTGCCGCTCGGCACCGTCAAGACGCAGATACACCGTGCCCGCGAACAGATGTGCCGCCTGATAACCGAAGGCGAGAAAAACTGACCCCTCCCCGAAAATACGATATGCATGGAACTTATCGACAAATATTTCCCCGGCCTGACGGAATTGCAGCGGCAGCAGTTCGCCGCCCTGTACGGCCTTTACGCCGACTGGAACGCGAAGATCAACGTCGTCTCGCGCAAGGATTTCGACCAGCTGTACCTGCGTCACGTGCTCCACTCGCTGGCTATTGCCAAGGTCTGCGCGTTCGACGCCGGGGCGCGCATTCTCGACGTCGGCTGCGGCGGCGGCTTTCCGTCGGTTCCGCTGGCGATCCTCTTCCCCGAAGCGCGTTTCACGGCCGTCGATTCCATCCGCAAGAAGATCGCCGTCGTCGTGGGGGAGGATATCAAGACCGAGCAGGAATACGGCGAATACGCCGATCTGATCGTCAATTTGGCTCATAGTCCCTATTCGCGCGGAGTCGTTGAGAAACGCTACGACTTTTACCGTCAGATGGCTTTCATGACAGGCAAGACCATTTTGTATGTCAATAGCGTCGGCGGGCAAACGGATATTGTCTACGACGGCTCTTCGGCGGCTTTCAACAGCCGAGGAGAGGCGATCGCCCTACTGAAAAGTTTCGAGGAGGACTTTCAGACAGTGGATGTGGACGGCAACGAAACGCCGAAAAAGATACCCGAGCAAAACAAAACCTATAATGTCTATCGGGCGATTAAGCTCGGCCTCGGCGATTTCTTCGTGAAAAACGGATTCAAAACGGCCTGTCTCGGCCTCTCGGGAGGTATCGATTCGGCCGTTGTTCTTTCGATGGCTGCCGAAACGCTGGGTCCCGAAAACATCCGGGTTCTATTGATGCCTTCTCAATTTTCCTCCGACCATTCGGTGGAAGACGCGCGCGAGCTGGCGGAAAATCTGGGCGTCGAATACCAGATCGTTCCGATCAACGAGACGTTCGCCGCGCTTACGGCAACGCTCGGTCCGGTCTTCGGCGAATTGCCTTTCAATGTAGCCGAGGAAAATATGCAGGCGCGCATCCGGGGCATGATGATGATGGCCATATCGAACAAGTTCGGCAACGTTCTGCTCGCCACCTCCAACAAGAGCGAGATAGCGGTCGGCTACGGCACGCTTTACGGCGATACGGTCGGCGCGCTGAGCATCATAGGAGATCTGTATAAAAGCGAGGTATACGATTTGGCCCGCTATATCAATCGTCAACGCGAGATCATCCCGCTGAACACGATCATGAAAGCGCCGTCCGCCGAGTTGCGGCTCGAGCAGAAAGATTCCGACTCGTTGCCGCCCTACGATGTGCTTGACGCCATACTGTACCGAATGATCGAAGAGGGCCAGAGCCGGGAAGAAATCATCAACGCGGGCTTCGACGAGGACGAAGTGTACAAAGTATACAATCTGGTCGTCAAAAGCGAGTTCAAACGATACCAAAGCTGTCCCACGTTACGGCTGTCGACCCGTCCGATGAGAACGGGACGCACCATGCCGCTGACTAACAAATACGGATGCTAGACGGTTTATATCAAAGAGTGAGTCGACCGTGAGCGGAGTCATTACACACAGGGGAGTCGTAACGGAAATTTTCCCCGATGCCATACAAGTCACCATTCGCAGCGAGAGCGCCTGCGGCGGTTGCCGTGTTCGGAAACAATGCGCCATGGGTGAGAGCGAAGATAAAACGCTGGCAATTCCTTCGGCACAAGCTTCCTATTTCGAAAAAGGGGAAACGGTCGAGGTCGTCACCGAGCAAGCCATGGGTATCAAAGCAGTCGTATGGGCTTATGTGCTTCCTTTTCTGTCGGTCATGACCGCCTTGCTCGTTCTGCTGCAAGCCGGAGCAGGGGAATTGGTTTCGGGATTGACGTCGCTGGGGATATTGGCGTTGTATTATTGCGTGCTTTACCTGCTCCGACACCGTCTCGAAAAGGAAATTACGTTTAAAGTCAGAAAAACATCATGAGTGAAGTGCTGTTATTCACTGTCTTGACGCTATGTATCGTCGGAGTTCTCGCGGCGGTCGTGCTCTATTTCGTCGCACAGAAATTCAAGGTCTACGAAGATCCTCGTATCGATGCCGTCGAAAGCATGCTGCCCGGAGCCAATTGCGGCGGATGCGGATATCCGGGTTGCCGGGGATTGGCCGACGCGCTGGTAGGCAGCGACGATCTGTCGTCGCTGTATTGTACGGCCGGAGGCGCCGAGACGATGAAGAGGATCGCCGAATATCTGGGGAAAGTCGCCCCGGAAAAAGAACCGGCAGTCGCGGTCGTTCGTTGCAACGGCAGTTGCGAAAAGCGTCCCCGGACCAATATATACGACGGAGCCGCCTCCTGCGCGATCGAGGCGACCCTGTACGGCGGAGAAACGGGTTGTTCGTACGGTTGCCTCGGAGGGGGCGATTGCGTGTCGGTCTGCGCTTTCGGGGCTTTGTCGATCGACCCGCGAAGCGGGTTGCCCGTTGTGAACGAAGCGCTTTGCACTGCCTGCGGCGCGTGCGTCAAGGCTTGTCCCAAAGGAATTATCGAGCTTCGCAAGAAAGGAATGAAAGGCCGCAGGGTCTACGTCGGGTGCGTAAACAAGGACAAAGGCGCCATAGCGCGGAAAGCCTGCGCCTCTGCCTGCATCGGATGCGGCAAATGTCAGAAAACATGTTCTTTCGATGCGATTACATTACAGAACAATTTAGCATATATCGATGCGGACAAATGTCGCTTATGCCGTAAATGCGTGGAAGAATGTCCGACCGGAGCGATTCTTCAGGTCAACTTTCCGGCCCGGCCCGCTCCAAGCGGAACGGAAATAAAGGCAAGCACATCTGCTCCATCAGTTTAGACTGCAAACCGAAATTTAACGAAATACAGTATGTTGAAGGGATTCAGCAAAGGTGGTGTTCATCCTCCCGGATTCAAGATAAGCCGAGCGGAGGCCATCGTTGAGTTACCGCCGCCTACGGTCGCCGTCATTCCGCTATCGCAACATATCGGAGCTCCGGCCGTACCGTGCGTAGCCAAGGGGGATCGTGTCGTGACGGGGCAGTTGATCGCTGCGGCCGACGGATTCGTATCGGCCAACGTTCACTCGTCGGTTTCGGGCACCGTGACAGCCGTCGGGGAAGTTCCCGATGCGGGCGGAGTCCGCCGGCCGGCTATTACGATCGCCGTCGAAGGAGACCAGTGGCTCGACATCATCGACCGAAGCGAATCTTTAGTTAAAGAATGTCATCTGACTCGCGACGAGATCATAACGCGCATTAAAAATGCAGGGATCGTCGGCATGGGGGGAGCCACTTTCCCCACGCATGTCAAGCTCTCTGTCCCCGTAGGGAAAAAAGCCGAATTTCTGATCGTCAACGGAGTGGAATGCGAACCGTTCCTGACGGCGGACCATCGCGTCATGCTGGAGAGGGGAGCCGAAATGCTCGTCGGAACCGACATTCTGTCCCGGGCTCTCGGAGTCGACAAGGCTTACATAGGCATAGAGAACAACAAGCCCGACGCGATCGAGCATCTGCGACAACTGAGCGCCGGTTATCCGGATATCGAAGTCGTCCCGCTACGAGTACGTTATCCGCAGGGGGGAGAAAAACAACTGATCGAGGCCGTACTGGGCCGCGAAGTACCTTCAGGAGGCCTGCCGATCGACGTGGGGGCCGTCGTGCAAAATGCGGGTACGACCTTGGCCGTATACGAGGCAGTGCAGAAGAACAAGCCGCTGATCGAACGCGTCGTGACCGTTACCGGCCGGGCAATGTCCCGTACGGCGAACCTGAAGGTCAGGATCGGCACGCCGATCTCGTCGCTGATCGAATACGGCGGAGGAATGCCCGAGGACACCGGCAAGATCGTGAACGGAGGCCCGATGATGGGCCGGGCCGTAGCCAATCCGGAAGCTCCCGTCACCAAAGGAACGTCCGGTATTCTGCTGATCCGTCGTAAGGGCTCCGTGAGAAAAACGCCGCAAAGTTGCATCAAGTGTGCCAAATGCGTCGGCGTATGCCCCATGGGAC
>ERZ826016.2400-NODE-2400-length-14850-cov-16.193376_pt1 | contig 14850 bp, 12 predicted proteins | sample MGYA00519872_ERZ826016 | MGnify/ENA primary metagenome ERZ826016 (study PRJEB31778, sample SAMEA3449218) | human gut metagenome | biome: human gut; feature: human-associated habitat; material: faeces | place: United Kingdom | collected 2010/2012 ... | reverse complement strand
AAATGGGGAAAAACAGTCTCATTAAATCTTCTTTCTCATAGTACACTCCGAAGACAATGAAGAAGTCGTCTTCGAATACTTCACATTTACATCCTTTGTTTATGGGATTTGTGATGAACTTGCGTACATCGTTGAGATACTCCCTGATAATGTTGTTGAAATGCAGGTATGGAAACGGTTGTTTCCTTTCCGGTATGCTTTCGGCTGTGAGCACTTCAAACAGCTTTTTGCTGTATGGGTGTTTCACACTCCCGAATTTTGCAATGACTAATTCGGTAGTTTCTACGTAACAGATGTAAAAAAATGATTTGCGTGGTATGAAGATTATTGTATTACTATTTGATATATGTTCTTGTTTCCCGTTCAGGCATATTTTAATTTTACCTGAAATAATAAACAGTATAATATTGTTTGAACAACTATTTATTTTAATGTTAAATCCTTTGTCTCGTATAATGTGTTTTATGCTTACTATATTGCCATTAATATCATGTTTATTATATAAATATGATATTAAATAACTGCTTTTATCGGGTTTGTAGTTATTCATTTTGTGTGTCTTTTTAAACGATCGTTTATTGGAACACTTTTTTGGAATTTCTACAACTTTAAACTAAACATACAATAGCACTTTGGTATTTAGCTAAAAATAAATTATTTACGCAAATATTATAAATTCTAATTTTTTTATTCGAAATATGATTTTTTTATTCTATTTTTGCTGTTCCAATAAACGATCGTTTTCTGACACATTCTTCTATTTAAAACACCGTTTTAAGTATCTGTGAGGCAGTTCGTGTGTTCCGGAAATGTTCCATTAATTGTTTAAATCTCCTGTTTTTTCCTGAAACGCTCTGAAACGCCTATTTAATGGCACAAACTTTTTTAGTTGATTTTATGTTGTTATATGAAACAAAAGAGTAAGATGAAAACATTTTTTATAAGCATAATCATAGCATTTATGGCAACAACAGTTTGTGCACAGCAGAAAAGTTTCTATGACTTTACCGTTAAGACAATAGACGGAAAGGATTTACCGCTTTCCACCTTTAAAGGCAAGAAAGTGATGGTTGTTAACGTGGCTTCCAAGTGTGGCTTCACTCCGCAATATGCCAAACTCGAAGAACTTTATACCAAATATGGAAAGGATAATTTCGTAATCATCGGTTTTCCTGCCAATAACTTTTTGAATCAGGAACCCGGCAGCAACGAAGAAATAAAACAGTTCTGCACCTTGAACTACGGAGTAACTTTCCCCATGATGGCAAAAATATCCGTTAAAGGCAAAGACATGGCACCTCTTTACAAATGGCTCACCGAGAAAAGTGAAAACGGAGTGAAAGATGCCACAGTGAGTTGGAACTTCAATAAGTTCCTGATAGATGAAAATGGTAAGTGGGTAGCTTGTTACGGTTCGAAAACCAGTCCGCTTTCGGAGGAAATAGTGGAGTGGATTGAGAAATAAAGGGCACTCTTATATCAATTATGTAAATCTTAATACTTATATTTGCAATAATTGTGCAAATAATACCATTAAGAATGTTAATAGAAGAATTCAGCTTTGGCAATTACAGGTCATTTAAGGATGTGCAGTCTTTAAGGATGCAAGCAGCCAAAATAGTTTCTGCCAATAAAGAGCTTGATGAACGGAATGTGATTCAGGTTAATGATAAAACTAAGCTCTTAAAATCGAAAGTCATTTATGGAGCGAATGCCAGCGGGAAGAGTAATGTGGTTAAGGCATTGTCTGTGTTTAAGTATCTCACAATGTTTGGCTTGAGAAATGATAAAGTTCTGGGTATAATGGAATCTTTTCTCTATTCAACAGAGACAGCAGATGAACCCTGCTTTTTTCAAATGATTTTTTATATTGATGACGTGAAATATCGTTATGGGTTTGAAGCTTCTCCAAATGGGATACTAAGTGAATGGTTATATTTAACACATACTGTAAGAGAAGTACCTATTTTTATCCGCGATGGACAAAATATACAAGAAATTAGCAAAACACACATGTCTAAAGGATATGAAATCTCTAAAATGAAAAATAAACTTTTCACAGAGAGAGTTCTGTTTTTAAGTTTAGTCGAAACCTTTGGAGATGAACTTGCTGAAAAAATAAGAATAGGATTTAGTTCCATTCTCTTTTTTATTAATGTGGATGGATATAAGGATTATGATAAATGGGTAAATGAAGAGTTGGAAGATGAAATGTTCAGAAACATCGCACTGAATTATTTAAAATATGCAGATATAGGAATTGATGGGATTGAGGTTGTAAAAGAAAAGAGTGTTGAAAATAAGCAGGAGGAATCCCATGTGTTTTCTTCTCATATCAGTTATGATGAGAATTTGAATCCGGCAGGTACAGTCGAGTCTTATTTTGAACATTTGGAATCTGATGGAACTCGACAAATGCTCAGGCTTAGTCCTTCTTTAGTGAAAATGTTTCAGGTTGGAGGGGTTTTGATTATAGACGAATTGGGGGCGCAACTACACCCTTTACTAACAAAGAAAATATTCTCGCTATTCAATAGCGATCAAAATAAAAACGCACAACTCATAGCTACTACACATACCACGGAATTAATGTCATCCGCCTTATTGCGTAAAGATCAGATAGATTTTACCGAGAAAGACAAGTATGGCAGAAGCTATCTTTATACCTTGGTTGAAATCAAAGGTGTGAGAAACACTGCTTCCTATGAAAATGACTATTTCAAAGGAAAGTATGGTGCTGTGCCTTTCTTGGGAAACTGGGAGGAGTTGGAAAAGCTTTGTGGCAATGTAACAGAAGGGAAAGAGGATGAAGAAAAACAATAATATACGTCCGTGGGACAGAAAGAAAACTTCGACTCCATACCGTACCTCTTTCTTTGCACAGAACAAAAGTATTTTAATAGTATGTGAGGGACAAACGGAAGCCGAATATTTTGCTTCTTTCGATGTGGTGCAGTTACGGGTGATTTGTGAGGACTCAAAAGGGAGAACTAAACGGCAGTTAGTGGAATATTGTGAACGGAAAATCGAAGAATATAAAAAGAAAGGACAGACATTTGATGAATATTGGTGTGTGTTCGATATGGATGTGAAACGTGGGCAAGACCAGTTTGCAGACTATGATGCAGCCATAGATTCGGCATATGCGAAAGGGTATAAAGTAGCTTATTCGAATGATGCCTTTGAAGTGTGGTTTTATTTGCACTATCAATATACCGACCAACAGAATCACCGGACATTCTATTATGAACAGTTGAGCAAGTTTTGGGGAATAAACTATGAAAAGAAAGGTAAAGCGAAAGAGTTTTGCAAGGCTGTATATGACAAATTGAATAGTGATAAGAATGCGGATCAGCAGAGAGCCATACAGCATGCCGATAAACTATGTAAAAGAAGTCAGCATTTACCCTATTCCCAACGTAACCCGGTTACAACAGTCCATCTGTTAGTTCTGGCCTTGAATGAATATTTAAGAGGAACAAAGCATTCTTGATAAATGAAAATAATCACCAATAAACGGAATATAAAATGAAACGTTGCAGAATAACCGTACTCAAAACAACTCTTGACGAGGAACTTGCAAAAGAATATGCTGCTCCCGGTTTTTCCAAATGTCCGATGCTGAGAGAAGGACAGGTGTTTTATGCCGACTATGCCAAACCCGATGGCTTTTGCGATGAAGCATGGAAAGCGATATACCAATATGTGTTTGCTTTGTCACATGGGGCAGGATTGTTTTATTATAAGGATTGGATAACTAAAGAAGGTGTTGCTGTTTGCTCCTGTAATGATGGACTTCGACCTGTGATTTTTAAGATTGAAAGAACGGACGAAGAAGCAACGATTAACTACGAACCGGTAAAATAAAGTACTTCCGTTTTTCCTGTTTTCTGCTAAAAAATCAGTAGATTTGCATCTTTAGCAGAAAATAGGATATTTTTAATGAAAAAACAGATAATGATGCTACTGTTTGCCTGCTCGCTCACGGTGCAGGCACAGAAAGCTCCACATAAAACATTTGTTCCACCTTTTGATTTTCCTCTCTACCTGAGTGGAAACTTCGGAGAAATACGTGCCAACCATTTTCATGGGGGGCTGGACTTCAAGACTAATGGACAGATAGGTAAGCGGGTGTGTGCCCTTGCCGACGGATATATTTCACGCATTCGTGTGACGGAAGGTTCCGGCTATGTGCTCGATGTGTGTTATGATAACGGCTATACCACCATTAACCGTCACCTCAGCGGGTTTGTGAATCCCATAGCCGACAGGGTGGAGAAATTGCAATACGAGAAAGAATGCTACGAAGTGACAATCATCCCCGAACCGGGAGAATATCCCGTGAAAGCCGGACAACAGATTGCATGGAGCGGCAACACCGGTTACTCTATGGGACCACACTTACACCTAGATGTATTTGAAACAGAGTCGGGAGATTATATTGATCCGATGCATTTCTTCATAGACAAGATAAAAGATACCCGTCCGCCCAGAGTGGAAGGGATAAAATTGTTTCCACAACCGGGAGAAGGAACGGCAAACGGCATGGAGGCATGGGGCTTGATAGGGTGCGGAATAAAAGCATACGATTACATGGACGGAACCGCCAACCGTTATGGAGTGTATAAGGTTGTCCTCAGAGTGGATGGCAAGGAAGTGTTTCGCAGTGTGGTAGACCGTTATTCCGACAATGAAAACCGCATGATAAACTCATGGACACACGGGCAATATATGAAATCGTTTATAGATCCCGGAAATACTCTCCGTATGCTTAAAGCGGGAAATGAAAACCGTGGACTTATCCGTATTGATGAAGAACGGGATTACCATTGTCTTTATACATTGGTGGATGCCAGTGGCAATGCCACAGGCCATCCTTTCACCATACGCGGAAAAAGACAAGCCATAGAACCTTTGAAAATCAGGGACAAGTATTTCTTTGAATGGGATAAACCGAATTATCTGCAAGAGCCGGGCCTGTCCCTGGTAGTTCCGCGTGGCATGCTCTATACGGATGTCCCTTTGAACTATAAGGTCAAGGCAGACAGTGGGGCAGTGGCTTTCACATACCAGTTGAATGACAAGTCTGTACCCTTGCATGCAGGTTGTGAACTTCGTATTGGTTTGCGCCGTATGCCTTTGGAAGATGTATCTAAATACTATGTGGCACGTGTTACTTCACAAGGAGGTATGTATGGTGTAGGGGGCAAATACGAGGACGGTTATGTGTCTACCCGTATTCGTGAATTGGGAACTTATACGGTAGCTATTGATACCATTGCACCCGAAATAACTCCGATAGCCAAGAACACATGGGGAAAGAGTGGGAAGATAGTTTTTAAGTTAACAGATAAAGAGTCGGGGCTTGCATCTTATAAAGGATACATAGACGGGAAGTATGCCCTTTTCGGACGTCCCAACCTGACAAAAAAGCAATGGGTGTGCAAGCTTGATCCAAAACATGTGAAGAAAGGCGGTAAACATACCATTAAAATGACGGCAACAGATGATTGCGGAAATGTAGCGGAGTATGAAAGTACTTTTGTGTGGTAGATGAATAATATACTATAATAAACATATAAACCTAATGAACAAAAAACTATTACTAATTGCTGCCGTGTTTATGGCGGCTGTGGCACAGAGCTTTGCCTGCACCAACCTGATTGTGGGAAAAGCAGCATCGACAGACGGCTCTACAATCGTTTCTTATTCTGCCGACAGTTACACACTGTTTGGTGAGTTGTATCACTATCCTGCGGCTACCTATCCTAAAGGAACTATGATGCCTGTCAATGAATGGGATACAGGCAAGTATCTGGGACAGATAGAACAGGCACAACGCACTTATAATGTAATCGGTAACATGAACGAGTATCAGGTTACTATCGGTGAAACAACATTCGGCGGACGTCCTGAGTTGGTAGACACTACCGGAATTATGGATTACGGAAGCCTCATATATATAGGTTTGCAACGTTCGCGCACTGCCAAGGAAGCTATTCAGGTAATGACTTCTCTGGTTAAGGAATATGGCTATTACAGCAGTGGCGAGTCATTTACCATTGCCGATCCCAACGAGGTTTGGATTATGGAAATGATTGGTAAAGGTCCCGGTGTACGTGGTGCGGTATGGGTGGCCGTGCGCATTCCTGACGATTGCATTGCTGCACATGCCAACCAAGCACGCATCCATAAGTTCGACATGGGAGACAAGAGTAATTGCATGTACTCTCCCGATGTAGTTTCTTTTGCCCGTGAAAAAGGTTACTTTGAAGGAACAAACAAGGATTTCAGCTTTGCCGATGCTTATGCTCCGCTTGACTTCGGTGCACGCCGTTATTGCGAAGCACGTGTGTGGAGTTACTACCGCATGTTCAATCCTGAAATGGAAGCATACCTTGCCTATATTCAGGGAACAAGCAATGATCCGATGCCTCTTTATATCAAAGCTACACGCAAATTATCGGTACAGGATGTAATGCATGCAATGCGCGACCATTATGAAGGAACAGCTCTCGATCCGACTAAAGACTTGGGTGCAGGTGCTTATAACAGCCCTTACCGTCCTGCCGGACTTTCTTATAAAGTGGGAGAACAGGAGTATTTCAATGAACGTCCTATCTCTACTCAGCAGACCGGTTTCAGCTTCGTGGCTCAAATGCGTGCCGATTTGCCCGATCCCGTGGGTGGTGTGTTATGGTTCGGTATGGATGATGCTAATATGACAGTATATACTCCGGTATATTGCTGTACGGATAAAGTGCCCGATTGCTATGGCAAACATGGCGATTTGCTGACATTCTCATGGGAATCTTCTTTCTGGGTGTTTAACTGGGTGGCAAACATGGTTTATCCGCGTTACAGCCAGATGATTGGTGATGTACGTGATGTGCAAAGCCGCCTTGAAGGAACGTTTGCCGATGCACAATCGGGAATAGAGAGTGCAGCGGTTAAAATGTATAATTCCAACCCCGACAAAGTAAAGGATTTCCTTACCAACTATACCAATATGACAGCTACATCTACTTTTGATACATGGAAACATCTTGGTGAATTCCTCATTGTAAAGTACAATGATATAGCTATAAAAAAGATGAAGAACGGACAGTTCGAGCGTACGGAAACAGGATTTTCCGTGTCACCTATCCGTCCGGGCTATCCGAAAGAATTCCTGGAAGAAGTAGTGAAAGCTACGGGAGACAGATATAAAGTACCTGCACTTTAGTCCCAAAGTTGCCGTGCTTTGACTTCAAAGCACCCATGCTTCCTATCCAAAGCATGGGTGCTTTTTTATTTGTAATGATTCAAATTTATTTCTCAATAAGTAGGATTTATAATTTTATTCTTTTACATTTGTGCGTTACCTTATATAATAGTATGAATTGAAAACCTAAATAAAATGAATCATGGAAAATGAAGAATTATTGAAACAAGTTACAGAAAAGGCAAAAAAATGGTTAACTCCGGCTTATGATGCTGAAACTCAGGCTGAAGTTAAAAGAATGCTGGAAAATGAAGATAAAACAGAGTTGATTGAATGTTTTTACAAAGACCTTGAATTCGGTACGGGAGGTTTGCGTGGCATCATGGGCGTAGGCTCAAACCGTATGAACATCTATACCGTTGGTGCAGCTACACAGGGATTATCCAACTACCTGAACAAGAATTTCAAGGATATGAAACAAATCTCTGTTGTGGTAGGTTATGACTGCCGTAACAACAGTAGCCTGTTTGCCGAAATATCTGCCAACATCTTCTCTGCAAACGGAATCAAGGTTTACTTGTTCGAAGATATGCGTCCTACTCCGGAAATGTCTTTTGCCATCCGTCATTTGGGATGCCAAAGCGGTATTATTCTCACAGCTTCACATAATCCGAAAGAATATAACGGTTACAAAGCATATTGGGATGATGGTGCGCAGGTATTGGCTCCACATGATAAAGGTATCATTGACGAAGTAAATAAAATTACTTCGGCTGCTGAAATCAAGTTTGAAGGCAATTCGGCTTTGATTGAAGTTATCGGTGAAAATATTGATAAGGTTTACTTGGACGAAGTTAAAAACGTATCTATCGATCCCGAAGCGATTGCTCGCAACAAGGATATGAAGATTGTTTATACTCCTATCCACGGAACAGGTATGATGCTTATCCCTCGTGCATTGAAGATGTGGGGATTCGACAATGTGCATACCGTGCCCGAACAAATGGTGAAGAGCGGTGATTTCCCGACAGTTGTTTCTCCAAACCCTGAAAATGCAGAAGCATTGACTATGGCGGTTAACCTTGCCAAGAAGATTGATGCCGACCTTGTAATGGCTTCCGATCCCGATGCCGACCGTGTGGGTATCGCTTGCAAAGACGACAAGGGAGAATGGGTGTTGATTAACGGTAACCAGACTTGCCTGATGTATCTTTATTACATCATTACTCAGTATAAAAAACTGGGTAAAATGACCGGCAACGAATTTGTTGTGAAGACTATTGTTACAACGGAATTAATTAAGGTTATTGCAGACAGAAACAATATTGAAATGTTTGATTGCTATACCGGCTTCAAATGGATTGCACGTGAAATCCGTTTGCTCGAAGGCAAGAAGAAATACATCGGTGGCGGTGAAGAAAGTTACGGTTTCCTTGCCGAAGACTTCGTTCGTGATAAAGATGCCGTATCTGCTTGCTGCTTGATTTCAGAAATTGCTGCATGGGCTAAGGATAACGGTAAGACTTTGTTCGAACTGTTGCTTGACATCTACGTGGAATACGGATTCTCAAAAGAAAAAGGTATCAGCGTAGTGAAACCGGGTAAGAGCGGTGCCGAAGAAATCAAAGCCATGATGGAGAACTTCCGCAACAATCCTCCAAAGGAAATGGCAGGCTCTAAGATTGTTCTTTATAAGGACTTTAAAACTCTGAAACAGACTGACGGTGAAGGTAAGGTAAGTGCTATTGACATGCCTGCCACATCAGATGTTCTTCAATACTTTACAGAAGACGGAAGCAAAGTTTCTATCCGTCCTTCAGGAACTGAACCTAAGATTAAATTCTACATTGAAGTGAAAGGCGAAATGGGTTGCCGTCATTGCTATGATGGAGCCAATGCCACAGCAGAACAGAAGATTGAAGCTGTAATGAAATCATTGGGAATCTAATCGGAAGTTAAAATAGAATGCAATGCAAAGAGACTGCCTCACAAACCAGAGGCGGTCTCTTTTTGTTTTATAATCAATAAAATAAATAGTAACTATGGCTTGGATTTATTTGATTTTTGCCGGATTATTTGAGATGGGATGGCCGTTAGGTTTTAAATTGGCTGACACAATGCCTAAATATCATTACCTGTTTATCGTTGTATCTGTCATCTCAATGGCAATAAGCGGTTATCTCTTATTTGTGGCTCAAAAGAACATTCCCATAGGTACGGCTTATGCTGTTTGGACGGGAATCGGTGCGGTGGGAACGCTGACTATCGGCATTCTGTTTTTTCATGATTCGGCAAGTATTTGGAGATTATTGTCGGCAACTTTGATTGTTATCGGTATTGTGGGATTAAAGTTGGCTCATTGATAATAAGTATTTATTTCCCCTCCTCAATAAGGAGGGGAAATAAGAAAGGAAAGATTATTTATTTTCTTTTACTCTTATCCGGGAAAGCCGGGATAGCCGGAACATCTTTCCTTTCGGTTTTCAGCTTGTCAAGAGCTACTTGAATAGCTTTATTAAGTTGCTCGTCTTCACCCATATAGTCTTTATACGGATCATTGGATATTTCCATATCGGGTTCCACTCCATGTCCTTCAATAATGAAGGCACTTCCATCAGCAGCATAAGGAGCATAAGAAGGAGTTACGATGCTTCCACCGTCTACTACCGGCACTGTGCCGCTATAACCTACCACGCCACCCCAAGTGCGTTTACCTATAAATGTACCCAGCTTGTTGAACTTGAAGCGATAGGGGAACAAGTCACCGTCACTGGCACTGTATTCGTTGGCAAGCAATACTTTCGGACCTAAGAATGTACCTACCGGATTTACCGAACCTTGCTTTTGATTGGTGTGCATGGTGTAATAGGTCGGAGTGCGCATCAGCCTTTCTATGATCATCGGAGATACATTACCGCCACCGTTGCCTCGGTCGTCTATGATAAGAGCTTTCTTGCTCAGTTGCGGATAGTAATGTTTCACGAATTCGTTCAATCCGTCGGGGCCCATGTCGGGAATGTGGATATAGCCCACTTCACCGTTTGTTGCTTCGTTTACCTTGCGGGTGTTCTCTGCAACCCAAGCATAGTAGTTTAACTTGGAAACATCGGCAAGCGGAGTAACTAGGACTTTGCGTGCACCTGCTTCGGTAGGAGAGGTGTTTACGGTCAGTTCCACTGTCTTGTCGGCTTTGTCTATCAACAGTTCGGAAATGTTCTGCACATTCTTGGTCGGTATTCCGTTGATAGCTATGATATAGTTGCCTTCTTTCACATTCACGCCCGGCATGGTGAGCGGAGAACGTGCCGCCTTGTCCCAGTTTGCTCCCGGAGTGATATGTTCCACTTTGAAGTAGCCGGATTTGTCTTTCGAGAATTTAGCTCCGAGCATACCCATCGGGATGCGTACAGGTTCGGGATGCTCACCGTTTTGCGAATAAGCGTGACCGATACTCAGTTCTCCGATCATTTCACCGATGATGTAAGCCAGATCAGTGCGGTGGTTAACGTATGGAATCAACACTTTGTATTTCTCATAAACTTCGTTCCAGTCTACTCCGTGCATATTTTTCGCATAAAAGAAATCGCGCATCTGTCGCCAACTTTCGTTATATATCTGCATCCATTCTTCGTGATAGTTCACCAGTTTCTTCACATCTGCAAGGCTGATCGGATTGTCTATGTTTGCAGGTGCAACGGGCATGTCGATAATCTGATACTGATTGTCTTTCATGGCAATTGCTTTCTTGTAGTCAGGACCAAATACGAAGAATGCTTTCAGGTCGGTTTCATCTTTCTTGTCGAGGTTATACATTTTATGTGAATTGCCCCGTACATAATACAGGTTTTGACCTACCATGTGTATGTCTCTGTAATAAGATGCAGGTACAGGCACTTCGATAATGCGACTTGCAACATCTGTAAAGTCATAGTTCAACGGTTCAACTGAGGTAGCTTTCTTGTCGTCTTTTGCTTTGTCTGCTTTTGCCGGAGCAGTGGTTTCGGCTTTCACTTCGTCATTTGCCGGAGCAAAAGGAATCTTGGCATCTTTGGTGAGCGGCAGGATATAAACCTTGCTCATGTTGTTGTAGATGTGGTTCCATTCCGTCTGGCTGTAAGTAGGACGGAAAGTGCGGTCGGAACGGAATACAAGATATTTGCCGTCCGAACTGAAGTTGGGATCTCCCGATTCATACCAACCGTCTGTGATAACATGTTTCTGCTTGTTGTCTACATTATATACGATGATATTCGTCATTTCCTGTTCGGGACGTTCGTAGGTAATCCATTTGGAATCCGGTGACCAGTTGAAAGATTCAAAGCCATCAATACCCGATTCTTCCACTAATTCGGTCTTTCCGGTAGTTACATCGGTAATGTTCAACGTGTTTTTCTTTTCGCTCCAAAGGATTTTCTTTGAATCGGGACTCCATGCATAGGCGTAGATATAAGTTTTGATGTCTTTCAGCAACGCATGTTCTTTGCCTGTTGTCACTTCACGAAGCCAGATGTTGAACTCACCGTCTTTATCGGATACATAAGAAATGTATTTGCCGTCGGGAGAATATTTTGCATCCTGATCGTTGGCATTGGAGGAGTTTGTCAGGTTGTAGGTGATCCCCTCTTTGGCAGGGAGTGTGAATATATCTCCGCGGGCGGATACAATCATGCGTTCACCTTCCGGAGCTACATCCAAAGAAGTAATCTGCCTGCTTACATCTTTCCATTGCGGACGTGAGTATTCTTCGGAATTATTGATTTCCACCGTTACTTTCTTCGCCTGTTTGGTGTTTATGTCGAACAGGTAGATGTAGCCACCATATTCATATACAATCTGCTCGCCTCCCATGCTGGGGAACTTGATGTCGTAATCCTTGTAGAAAGTCAGTTGTTTGGTTTCTTTGGTGGGAATGTTGTAAACGTAGAGGTTCATCACATCGTCACGGTCGGAAAGAAAATAGATCTCATTTCCGTTTGGAGCCCACATCGGGAATATGTCCTGACGGATGTTATCCGTTATTTTCTCGTTTTTCTTGGTATCGAAGTCGAAGATACGTATATCGTCTGCCATACCTCCCTGATACCTTTTCCACGTGCGGAACTCACGGAATATGTAGTTGTAGGCAAGCTTCTTTCCATCGGGAGAATAGGAGGCGAAACCTCCGTTCTTCAAAGGAACTTCCGTAGCCATACCGCCCTGTGCAGGTACGGTGAGCAGTTGCCCTGTAAAATCGTTGAAGGTGTTCTCACGGCTGCGATAAAGAATACTTTTGCCGTCGGGAGTCCAGTTAATGACGATATTGTTCGGTCCCATGCGGTCGCCCAAGTCGTCACGTCCCAGTGTTGCGGTGAATGTCAGACGTTTGGGTTCTCCGCCTTCTGCCGGAATGAGAAATACTTCCGTGTTGCCGTCATACTGTCCCGTGAAAGCAATTTGTTTGCCGTCGGGCGAGAAACGGGGAAACATCTCATATCCGATGTTAGAAGTTAGTTTACGTGCAGTGCCCCCGGCTTTGTCCACCGTGTAGAGGTCTCCTGCATAAGAAAATACAATCCGGTTCCCGTTGATGTTCGGAAAGCGAAGTAAACGCGCTTCGTCCGCACTTGCTGTCAGCACGGAAGAAAGGAGTAATGCTCCGGTCAGTAATTCTTTAATCATATAGGTTGTTGTTTAGTGAGCCACCAGTCTATCATCTTTCGAGCCAGACTGAGTTTTCTCGGTATTTCAGGTAAATTATCTTTCGTAAAGAATGCTCCCGAACTCAATTCCTCGTCTTGGAGTTTGATTTCTCCGCCGGCATAGTCGGCTATGAAGCCAATCATCAACTGGCTCGGGTAAGGCCACGGCTGATTGCCGAAATAGGTGATGTTTTTGATGCTCAGTCCTGTTTCTTCCATAACTTCGCGCTCCACGCATTCTTCCAGCGTTTCTCCCGTTTCGAGAAAGCCTGCCACTAACCCGTGAAAGTTCCCCCGGAAGTTGCGGGCATGTACCAACAGAATGCTGTCACCTTTACGGATAAGAACCAATACAGCCGGATGAATGAAAGGATAAATCTCTTTTTGGCATTTGGGACACACTTTGGTGATAGGAGTGGTCTGCACCGTCTTTACTCCGCACGCGGGGCAATATTGGCTGTACTTGTCCCAATAAATGATTTGCGATGCCTTTCCGGCTACTTTATGCAGTTCGTGGCTGATATATTCGTATGATTCCCTCAACCCCACCATTATATATTCCTCGTTCTCTTCCATTGGAGTTTCGATAGAATATGCCCGGCAGGGAACGTCCCCCATGCATGTAATCTCATGTATTTTTATATTTTCATCAGTTGGGATAGGAGGATTTATTTGAAAAGGAATAGTGAATCCTCCGTCTTGTTTATGCAAAAGCAATTGGTTTTTATAAAACACGAACCATCTGCTTGCCATGTTGTTTGCTGTATTTGTCATTGTTTCTTATTTTTCTTACCTAACTTTTTAATGTCTTGTTCAAGTTCTTTTATACTTTCCAAATGTTCTATTTGTCTCTGATGAGTTTTGAACTTATCGTATTCTTCTGATGCTTTTTGTAATGCTAATTCATGTGAAATTTGTCCTGCATGCTCCAATATGTTTTTATCATTCATGGTCAAAACCTGTTTGAGTTTCTCAATCCAGTCTTTCATGTACATTGGTTTGTGAGAAATTGCTTGCATTTCTGCGTAAGCCAAAAATTGTTCTACTATTAATTTAAGTATGCCGATTTCTTGTTCACTCAAATAATTCTTGCCAATTTCTATGTCGGTCTTTCTAACCTTATTGGGAAGCAAAGTAGAAGTTAAACCCATTTGAGGCAGGTTGGCATTAGCACGATAATAAATTAGTTCTGCTGCTGTTTTACCGCTTACAGCCCAAAGCAATTTATTCTGTACTTCTTTATAAAATGCCATAGTCATTTTATCGGAAGGATCATAGTCTATACTTGTTGCATAAATATCTTTTATTTGTTGATAGAATAACTTTTCAGAAAGCCTGATTTCTCGGATTCTGTCTAACAGTTCCCGGAAATAGTTCATTGAAGAACCTGTTTTAAATCTCTCATCGTTTAAACTAAATCCTTTAATGATATATTCTTTTAAACGTTGTGTTGCCCAAATACGGAACTGGGTACCTTGATATGATTTTACTCGATAGCCAACGGAGATAATAACATCCAAATTGTAGTAATTGGTGGGTTTGGTAGAAAAATCGGAATTTCCGATTTTTCTTTTTGTAGATTGCTCAATTAGTTCTCCTTCGTTATAAGCATTTAAGATATGTTCATTGATTGTTGAACGAGATTTCCCAAATAGTGTAGCCATTTGATCAATCGTTAACCATACATTTTCATCTGTAAATAATACATCTACCTTGATATTGCCATCTTGTGACTTATATATAATGATTTCGTTATCTTGATTCATTATGAAGTTTATTACTTTTAGTTTAATACACAAAGGTAAAAATAATATCTTCAATAAAATACTTGTGTTGCTAATTTGTTATTTTGTGGGTTATATTTAATGAATCAATTTATAGAATGAGATTATTTTTGACAGATACTTTGTTCACTCTATATAAGAGTGTGAACTCACAGGGGATTATACGGAGTACTAAAACGATGCA
>ERZ826016.2399-NODE-2399-length-14854-cov-9.560646_pt1 | contig 14854 bp, 4 predicted proteins | sample MGYA00519872_ERZ826016 | MGnify/ENA primary metagenome ERZ826016 (study PRJEB31778, sample SAMEA3449218) | human gut metagenome | biome: human gut; feature: human-associated habitat; material: faeces | place: United Kingdom | collected 2010/2012 ... | reverse complement strand
GCTACGCCCCTGCGACCCCATTTTTATCAACGATAGAGGTTTATCGACAGTCTGAGCTGACCGGTGTCTGTAGGGCACCGGTCAGTCAGTTTGTAGAAAGAGTTTTTTGTTTAATGTGCTTATGTTATATCGTTCAGCTTTGACTATGACAACAGGCTACCGATAGTTCTGTTTATGGGGCAGTGCTTCTCGGGTTCGCTGTTCAAATTAATACACTTGGCGATATGAAAGAGGGATGGTGGGGGTTTGGGAGGGTTGGGGTGGGGCGAGGGATTATTGTCCTTTTGCGATGGTCGTGGGGATAGAGAGGTTAGGTGCAACGGGAGGGGCAAGCCCGCTCCCCTACAAAAAGTGGGTGGGATAATGCGGATGCGAAACCAACAGAGCGTTCATTAATAGGCAAGGGTGGTGGTGCGGAGCGGTGGGGTAGTGCTTGGCAAAATATTTCACTTGACCGGTGGCTGTAGGGTGCCGGTTTTTTGTATTATGTGCCGCATTTATGACCGTTTGCGCCGTTATAACAACCGTTCGTGCCAAAAAGTTGAAAATTAAAAGCGAATGAGTTATGATATAATTATAAAATTATAAGGGGGAGAGGTATGCTCATCTGCGTTTACGATACCGCAAACGAGGCGGAGATACTGAAAGCGAAAATAACACAGATCGCAACGGCGGCATATCGAAGAATTGCCTACAGGGTATGTCAGAGGTATGAGAGCTTTGTGACGGAGTGTAAGACGGCTGACCTTATAATCGTGCTTGCCGATGGAGCGGACGGTATGGAGGGCGTTATTGCGGCGAAGAATGCCGACAGGGATACGCCTGTAATATGGCTGTCGGACGATGAGGGATTCGGGGCGCAGTCATACAGGCTTGGCTGTACCTATTTCCACAAGAAGCCGATACCGCTTGAAAAGCTGAAGGAGGCACTGCATAAGTGCAGGTGCATGGCATAAGCACGGGTAAATCTACAGGAGGAAAAACATGAAGAAAAAATTTGTACGGCTCATAAGTGCGGTGCTGTCTGCGGCAATGACGCTGACGGCTGTACCGTTATCGGCATTTGCCGAGGGCGAGGCACATACGCATGACGGCGAGAGCAATGTCATCACGACACCGCTTGATTTCAGAGAAAAGACGGCGGACGAAAGCGGTGACGGCTGGAGCTGGGATCATGACACAAAGACGCTGACGCTTAACGGAGTGAACATTCAGGCGACAACAGAAGAGAATATGATGAGCGTCGTAACAGTCCCCGACGGTACGAAAATAGTGCTGAACGGTGAAAACACTATCGTACAGACCGATACCCTCGAAAGCGATACATACGTTCTCAGTGCCGTAAATAATAAAGAGGTCAATTGTGACGGCACAATGACGATCAGCGGCGACGGTGTGCTGAATGCAGAGAACCGCTCTACAGACAGTATGGCACGCTCTCTCGGCGGATCAATAATCCTGAACGGCGGTACAGTAAACGCAACAGGTACTGTAAAGACAAATTCGCTTGAAATACATAATGACGGTGTGCTGAACGCAAATGCGACAACTGCATCTTTTGAGGGTGTGGCTGTCAATGTCAGCGGCGGCATTACTGTTGACGGCAACGGCAGTCTTACTGCAGTAGGTTGTGCTAATGAATCTACGTTAAACAGTGCAATATTGCTTACCAGTAATTTCGGTGACAAAATTTCCGTCAGCGAAAACGGCAGTATTACTGTGCCTGAAGGCAATGCAGCAAGAGTCGGAATATACTACAGCGGAAACAACGGCGACGGAATGGATGCCGAAATAAGCGGCGGTAAGGTCACTGCTTATGGTGCTAAGTATGGCATTTACAAAGTAAACCTTATAATGAGCGGTACAGGCTCGGTATATACTACGGGCGGTTCATACGCTATCGGTCAAACTGTACCGACAATAGACGAGGACGAATTTGTAGTAAAGGGTTCGACCGAGTCCAAGGCTTCAGAAAGCGCTGTAACAGGCGAGGTCAAGCTTAACGGCGGCTATTATGAGATTGACGGAGCGGACGCTAAGACGGTAGTTATAAAGCCTGATACTTCTCCCCGTATAATACTCGGAAAGCAGACAGGAATATTCAAGACGGAAGAGTATGAAATAATTGAAGGCATGGACATGACTGATACCAAGCTCAAGGGTACGGTTTACTTTGATATTACTCTGAAGAATATGAGCGATGAAGAGTTTGCAGACGCAAGAGGCTATTTCGGCGGCGATGAACCCGATTTATTAGCAAGCATAATCAAGACCGATTACGGCTGGGTGTGCATGGTCTGCGATACCGAGTTTTCGACTACATACGACACTGATAATACTCTTACAATAAAGTGCGGAGATATTGTATCCAATACCGTTCAGGTAAAGTCGAATGCAAACCGTTTCAACAAGGTTACACAGGGTGACAACACAAACAGAACGGTTTTCTATACAAACACTTCGCAGGAAGAGAAGGACAATTACAAGCTTGTAAGCACCTATACGGTTGACAGTGAAAGCATAAGCTATAACTGGTACAGTACGAACAGTGCATACAGTGCAGATGAGCTCGGTGCGGCAGTATCCGGAAGCAACGGCGAATTCAAGCTTGCGGATAATATTCCTGCCGGAAATTATGTTCTGTATTGCGATATAACCTATTCAGACGGTGACAGCACAGAAACTGTTACAGAAAAATTTACATTTACATATAAAGAATGTGCACATGAAAACGGTTATTCCGACGGTAAATGTACAAACTGCGGAGCGTTATGTGATCACAGCAATATTGATATTGACACGGGTAAGTGTAACGAGTGTGCGCATCAGTTTGTTGCTACAATCAGCACAGACGGCAATGCGCCGACAGGCTATGACACGCTCGCAGACTGCCTTAACAGTGTTACTGCCGATACCGAAAACTATGTAAAGATCTATCAGGATATCGGCGATGCATCGGCAACTGCAACTTTAGATACTATAGATGTAAAACACAATGTTATGATCGACCTTAACGGTCACAAGCTGAACAATATCAAGCTTGGGGTCAACAAACTTGGGGTCAACAAAGACGTCACGCTTACATTAACCGGCACAGCGGGCAGTTATGTTACGCAGGTGTATGTTCGCAAAGGCGGCGGATCATTCATAATTGACAGCGAAGCAAATGTAGAATTTAATACAATTTTTGTTGAGGACAGTGCACGGCTTGCTGTAAACGATGGCGCAAAAGTAACTACAGAACAGTTGACTGTGATAGCATCCGTGAATGATGACGGAACTACAACGACATCTGTAAAGCTCGCTACGGGAATGAAGTTAGGTGGGCTGACATATCATCGCCAAAACAATTCCGGCGCTCTGAAATTAGGCAATCTTCTTGATGTTACCCGGCAGGCACTGCGACGTGAAGATAACGGCAATTATCTTGATCTTTATAAAGAATATGGAAGTATGGGTTATTCCGTTGCGCTTACTGTTGTAGAGCATACTGACGCTGACCACAAATACAGCACTGGAACAGGCAAGTGCGAGGAGTGCGGAAAGCCCTGCGAGCATGGCGGTGATATAAACACGGACAACGGCATCTGCTCAATCTGCGGTGCGGTTGTGTCTGTCGCACTCTATACAGACAAGAACGGAAGCTTAAAGTATGTAGATACCGATGAGCTTGACTCTTTACTGAATGAATACAACGGAAGCGGTACGATAAAGCTGTTTAAGGATTATTCTAAACCAAGCGCTCAGTATGACTTATACGGAGAGCTTACAATTGACGTAAACGGACGCCAATTTAAAATCCGGAGTATTACTCCTTGCAAAAGCGGAAAGCTTACGATCAAAAACAGCGGCAATCCGGTTATGCTCGGTTGTAATGTATATCCGACAAACGACGCTTCATACGCCGGCGGTACGCTTATAATAGACGGCGATGTAGTTTTAGACACTTCGATCTATGTATATGATTCGAGTACGGTTATACTGAAAGACGGTACATATACTGCCGGACTTTACGCAAGGGACAGCAAGACATTATATGATATGCTCGGAGAGGGTAAGGCTTTCTTCAAGGCTGACGGAACCCTTTTCAATGCAAGCGTTAAGGAAATATCAAGCAGTGTAACGCTGATAGTCAAAGACCACAGCCATACCTATGTTGACGGCAAGTGCGGCTGCGGATATGTTTGCCCTCACAGCGATGTTAACAGCGAAACGGGTAAGTGTAACGAGTGTGAATATCAGTATGCGGCTGTTATCGTAAAGGATGGGGCTGTAGCTTCCGTTTATGAAGAAAATGAGATGGAAGCGGCTTTTGAAGCGGCTGACAGTGACGCAAACACCGGCTGTATATTAAAAGTATACAAGAATTATACAGGCAGCTATACAACGCTCAGCGGTAAGTTCACGCTGTGGATCGCTGAGAAAGCCAATGTAGGTACGTTAACTGTTTCGGGAGATATAACCGTTACGGGATCGGAAAAAAATAATCGTATTTATGGCGATTTCAATGTAGCGGCCAGCGGTAAGCTGACATTTGACGAAAACTGCGGCGCTAAGGGAACTGTGTCGGTAGGTGCAGGTACATTTGACTGCTATCGTTCACTCGGCATAATACTCAATATAAACGATGCAAGCAGTGACGTAATTCTTCACGACGGAGCTTTCCTAAAAATACGCTATAACGGCGGCGGGGACAGAGCAAACGCAGAAATACTGACTTTATTGGCTGAGAACCGTATGTTTATGACGTCTTCCGATGTGCCGATAGACGGCTCAAAAACACTGTTGAAAGACGGTTTTGCAACACCTGTTATTGTAGCACCACATGAAGATCACGGTTACGACAGCACAACGGGTAAGTGTACGATTTGCGGTAAGCGGTGCGGTCATACGGATGTTGACAGCGAAACGGGTATGTGCAAAACCTGTCAGTATGAGTTCGTTGCTACGCTGACTGTAGGCGACAAGGTAACCGGCTTTGATTCACTGAGCGATTGCCTTAGCAAGACTTCAGAAGACAGCGAAAACTATGTAAAGATTTATAAGAATATCGATGATAGAACAACTATAAATGTAAATCATACTGTTACTGTTGACCTTAACGGTCATAAGCTGTATTATATCGAACTCAAGGTCAACAACGACAATGGTGCCGGTAATCTTACATTGACCGGCTCAGAGGACAGCTATATTAGTCAAGTGGATGTTTGCGGAGGTAGAACATTTAAAATTGATAGCGACGCAAATATAAACTTCGAAACAATTTTTGTTGAGGCAGGTGCGCGGTTCGAAGTAAGCTACGGTGCAAATGTAACTGTAAATACTTTGGTCGTGAAGGAATCTTTAAAGCTTTACGGAAGAACAACAACATCTGTAAGGCTTGCTACGGGAATGAGAATAGGTACGTTGATCTATGAACTCGACCGCAACTCCGGCTCCGGCAACCTGCTGCTTTATTCTCTGCTTGGAGAAGGTAAGGCACTGCAATATGACAACAGCGGTGAGTATGTTGATATTTATGAAAAGTTTACATCAAAGATTATACACGATTCGTTTACTGTTGTAGATCATTACGAACACAGCTACGACAAAGCAACGGGCAAGTGCGTCTGCGGATATGTATGCCCCCACAGCGATGTTGACAGCAAAACGGGTGTATGCTCTACCTGCAAATATCAGCTTACTGCGGGCGTTTTGGGCGTGGGAACAGCGAAGTATTTCGATAATATAGATGACGCTTTTGTTGCGGCATTATCGGCGGAAAACAACGGCTGTACGCTGACATTGTATAAGAACTGTGAGATTACACAGAACGTAGAAATCGGCAATACAACGGTTACTGTCGATGTGAACGGATATTCACTCGGCGGAGAGGCGGATATAAGTGTAAATAACGGTGGTGTGCTGTACCTTAAGGACAGCAGGAAAAGCACCTACTACGGATGCATAGACGCACCTTTTAGTGTAAACGGCGGTACGCTTATAAACGGTACTGCAGACGGCGGCAGTTCAGCCGCAGATGTACTCAATTTAGTCATTAACAGTGCTAAGTGTGTCGAAATATACGGCGGCATATTTGAGAATGTTTATATTGCACACGCAAGCGGTGTAGCTTTATACGGCGGAAGGTACAACACCATCTGCGGCGAGGAAAGCAACAGCACACCTGTAAACGATCTGCTTGCAAAGGGTTATGCATTTGCGACCGTACAAGAATTCACAACTCTCCCCGAAAGTATAGTTGACGGCAGTGCGAAGACGATCGGCGACGGACTTACAAATGTCATGGTTGTAGCGCATGAGCATAGATACAACGTGGAAACGGGCAAGTGTCCGTGCGGCGTTTGTGCGCTTGCTATATTTACCGAGACAACACAAAGCTCTGAAACTTATACATTTATTGAAAGCGAAACACAGTTTAAAAATATTGCGGAAAATGAGGCTGACGGTGTATTAAAGCTGACCGGCGATGTAGATTGTATTGTTAAGGGCATAATAATAAACGGCAATAAAACGATCGACATGAACGGTCATACGCTGAATGTTTCGGTCGGTACCGAGGAAATAAGCGCAGTAGCGGTTTACGGAAATGTAACCTTTGAAAACAGCGGAAGCAGCCGTGCAGTTATAAACGCCACCGGCGTTTATTCCTATGGAATGGTAACTGTAAACGGAGATATTGAATTCGATACTTTTGCAACATTTGAAGACGGCGACGCTTTGATCAATGCCGGAGTATTCAAGAGCATTTATGTTCAGGGAAGAAGTGTAATTGAAATACTGGGTAGCGGTAAGGCGCTTGCAAGTGAAAGCGGAGAAATACTGAATGCAAGCGTACAACAAATATACAGAGCAGGCGATAATATATTTGTTACGGCTCACCCGAAGCATACATACGATGATCACGGCAACTGCGCTTGCGGATATAAGTGTCTGCATGACGGCGAGGGTCAGGTAAATGAAGACAGCGCCAACAAGGTGTGCAGTGAGTGCGGTGCGAAAATTTACGCAAAGGTAACTACTGCCGACGGAAAGGTAAAGTATTTCGACGACATAACCGAGGGCTTACGGTATGCGGATAAGGCTGAAAACAAGGGCTGTGTTTTCACTCTTGTAACAACCGGTGGACTTGAGAACGATATTACATTGTCAAGCGGTCAGTTTACTATTACCGCGATCGACGACAATTATATCAACGCTTATACACGGAAGATCAATATTAAGGGTGCAGAAATTACTGTTGAGAACTGCGCTTTTAATTGCTTTGTAGGTTTATATAGCGGTTCTCTTACATACCCTGAAGGCTCGACCTCCGTTTGCATTAACGGTATTAGTGTATTTGGCGGTACTTTAAATATCAGTGACGGCGTAAGTGAAAACTTCGGTGCTAATAAATTTACTATATCAGACACTGCAACGGACGCAAAGGTGACTATAGGCGGCGGTATTTACGGTGAGATCAAACTCGGACAGTATACGTTTAAGGATATACTGGCAAGCGGCACTCGCTTAATAAGCGTTGAATACTCGCAGGAGACTGATGAGATAATAGCTACTAATGAATTATTATACAGCATTGTTTCCGAACAAAACACCTTGGGCGTTGATGATGACAAAGACTATCGGTTTGTCAAGTGCGACCATAAGAATGAGGACGGCAGTTATGCCTTTAATGACAGCGGTATATGCAAATACTGTAACTCTGAGTTTGCCGCAAGCGTAAGCTATACGGCTGTCGGCGGCGAAGAGACGGATCTGTTCAGCGATATTTATGACGCTTTTGACAAGGCTAATGAGATAGGTACGGCTACTGTAACGCTGCAGAAGAACATCACGGACGATATTACAGATACGATAGCTGTTACAGGCAATGTTACGCTTGAACTTAACGGTAAAAGGCTCTCACAACCCGGTACTGATGTATGGTATTCCATAGAAGTAACGAGCGGTAAGCTGACCGTTAACGGCAGTGGCTTAATAAAACGTGTTGCCGTTTGCAACGGCAGCGATGCGGAAATCAACGGTGGTACTTTCTCTGACTTCATAATTAAAGACGGCGGTAACGCTGTAATTAAAGGCGGTCAATTCTACAGCTTACAGGTTTCAGGCGAAGGCAGAAACGTAGGACAGCTTCTTGCGGACGGCTATGCCTATTGGAGTTTTATCGATTCCGGCATCTGGTCTACTATTGCAGAGCGTGAAAAGCAGGATATAGCTAATGTAGAAGTAAGGACAGCGCCGATAAAGAGCGCAACGGCGACAGCAAATAAGACTGTGCTGTACCGCAACGGCGGAGGTGCACGGCAGATCTTATTTAACTTCAATGTTAATACAAGCGACGGATACACGATAAGCGATGCCAATAAGGTCACAGTCGGTTTATATGTAGGCGATACCTTAATAAGAGAGCTCGACTTCGTCGGAAATTCATATACGTTTGCAAATGCAGATGAAATTTCCGATACTGACGGCACTGTAAAGGCACATCTTGTTATCAAGCTGAACGGATATGAGTATGTGACGAATGATGTCGAGTTTGAAATGGCGACCTGTACGCATCCGTATGACGCATTAACGACAGACGAGTATGATTACTATCGTTGTTCGTTATGTGATGCCAGCATAAATGCGATACTTGTTAAAACAAACGGCGACAAGGCATGCTATACCGACAATGTGCCCGAAGCATTTGAATCAGCACAGCTTGAGGAGAACAACGGCTGTACATTAGAATTATACAGAGGTGTGAACAGAGACTGTGAGATCACACAGGGCAGCTTTACCGTTTTATTCAAGAAAACGGGAAGTGCATCTGCTGTGATCAAAGTAAGCGGCGGAAATGTCAAGTTCACGGGAGATGACGGCTGTACATTGTCGAAGTATCCGGGAAGCTCTGTGGGATATCTCATAGCTGTAACGGGCGGCACGGTAACGTTTGATAATATAACTATCGACGATGACAGTATCAGCGTAAGCGGCGGCAAGACTGTTATAAACGGCGGTACTTATAATAAGCTGAGCGTCAGCGGAGGTACGGTCACTATAAACAGCGGTACATTCAGCAGCATAGATGTAAGCGCAGAGGGCAAGGCACTGAAAGATCTGCTCGGCGAGAACAAGGCGTTTGCGACAAGCGACGGAAAGCTGTTTGACGCAAGCAAGGTTTCGGAAAGCGATAATTCACTTACGGTAATCGACCACAGCAAGCATGAGTATGACGAAACAGGAAGGTGCGGCTGCGGTTATCAGTGCCCGCATGATGACGTTGATACCAAAGCAGGCGTGTGCAGAGAGTGTAACACAAAGATATACGCTGCAATCACTGTAAAGAGTGAGACCGGAACAACGGTAAAATACTTTACAAAACTTACGGAAGCATTTGAGTTTGCGGCAAAGAACGAAAACAAGGGCTGTACGCTGAAAATGCTCAGAGATTTCTTCGATAGAAATACTGACATTAACGTAAACGGCGGAAAACTTACTGTCGATATGAACGGCTTTGGTGTCTATATCAATAGCTTTAACGGATCCGGAACCCAAATCACTATACGCAGTGACAGTAAGTGTACTTTTGGGGTTGAAAATGGATTTAGCATGGACGGCGGCACTGTTACTTTCTCGGGAGAGGTCAGCGTAGTTTGCCAGAATGTGAAATTAAATGCCACATACTTCTCCTCCTATGTTGAAACGCTGAAAATTGACACGCTGATTTTAGAAGACGGTGTTCTGCTTAAACAGCTGGCAAGTATCACGAATGCTAATATCGCTAATATAGACTGCTCAAGTGAAATTTATCTTTATCAAATTTTAGCGAGCGGCAGCCGTGTCGATTCTCAGCTGTACAGCGCTCTGAAAGCAAACGCTTCGTCAAACTTCGATAACGTAAGAATAATAAGATGCGACCACCCGGACGGTGTGGGCAGAGATAACCGTTGCATATACTGCAATTCATTGATCGCTGCAAGCGTAAGCTATACCGAGAACGGAGCGGAAAAGACAGAATATTTTGTTAAGGAAGATCTGGGAAAGGCGTTTGCCAAGGCAAACAGCGTTGCAAGTGCAACAATAACAATGCTGATGTCTTCCGTTTATGATACAGACTACCTCCCTGTTACAGGTGATGTTACACTTATTGCAAATGGCGATAACGCCATCTTGTATAATACAGTAAAGGTCGCCGATGGCGGTAAGCTGACACTTAGAGGCAACGCCAATATTTTCGCTGTAATTGCCGAGCCGGGCTCCAGGTTGACTGCCGAAGAAGCCACAAGAATCGCATATCTCACCGTAAACGGCGGAGATGTTAAGCTCAGCGGCGGACAATATGATAACATTACGGTAAAAGATGGCAAGATAACAGATATTCTGGCTGACGGCTATGCGTATAAGAAAACAGAGGGCGGTGCATGGCTGACGCTTAAAGAACGTGAGGTGTCGGAAGCAAGCGGTGTTACCGTTGCTAAGGCGCCGATAGTAAAAGCAACGCTTAGCACAGAAATAAACAAGCTGTATCGCAACAGCAACGCAAACCCCACGCTGAAGTTCAACCTTGCTCTTGCTCACGGCTCGAACCTGAACGACTCGTATGTAAGTAAGAGATACGGTATAAACTCCTATGTAAGCGGAGATATAATTTATAGCAGCTTAAGCGCACTTATAAAGGACGCTAAATTGTCGGCAGACGAAATAATTGATAAGGCGGGCGACAGCGATGCTGCCAAGATATACTTCGTAGTTACTACCGGTGACGGCTATGAAATAAAGTCGAACACTGTAAGCATAGACCTTGTTGACTGTGATCATTCTCAGGTGGTCGATCCTACAGCGGACAAGGAAACCGCAGGTAATATTACCGAGCCGACATATTGCGAGATATGCGAGAGCAAGTTCAATGCAAAGATAACAAAGGGCGACGATGTCAGGTATTATAACAATCTTGACGAGGCTGCGAAAGACGCTCAGAAGAGCGAAAACGAGGGCTGTACCTTATATCCGCTTTATAACAAGAACGGATACGGCGGTCAGTTAGTCATAACCGAAGGTAACTTCACGCTCAAGTACGCAGTTCGTACAGCGTTCTCACGTCCGATCATCATAAACGGCAAGGCAAAGCTGACGGTTACGGGACGTTGTGCGGTGACAGCGTTTGAGAATCAAGACGCATTCATAGTGCAGGGCGGTGATGTCACATTTGACGGGCTTGCTACAGGCAGCAATGTGACCATAAACGGCGGAAATGTTACAATGGCCGCAAACAATATAAATTGCCTTACTATAAACGGCGGTAATGTATCCATTTCGTCAGGTGGGTTTGCCGAAATCGTAACTACGGTCAGTGATAAGGTGATAGCCGATTATATCGATCCCGGCTTCTGGGTACAGGACAGAGGAACAAAAGAGTGGATAGATATATACAGCCTTAATAAGGCAACGGCATCATCGACAAACGGACTTACGGTACGGTTGTGTCCGATGCAGATAATCAAGCCGATTGATACTGTATATTACACCAACGGCTATTATCCAGACGGTATACCGTCACTTCAAATAAGTGCAGTGCCGTGGTATTCAGGCGAGGTCGACGCAAAAGTTGCTTATCAGTGGATCGCCATTGATGAAAACGGCTACGAAACAGTGATAGAGGGCGCTACAGACAGAAAGCTGTCGCTCGAAAATCTCACAACGGGCAGGTACTACTGCCGTCTTACCTACAGCAATGCTGCAACGGCGGGAGTTTCGATGAAGTCGGACGTTGTAACGGCTACGATAACCGAATGTGAGCATTCCGGAGGAGAGGCTACCTGCACCAAAAAGGCAAAGTGTGAAATATGCGGAGCGGAGTATGGTGAACCTCTCGGTCACGACTATGTTGTAATCAAAGTAGTTGAGCCTGACTATCGCAACGAAGGCTACAGCGTATTTGAATGCACAAGATGTAAGGATTCATATATCGGAAACCGTGTTCCCGTAAAGCCTATTCCCGATGTGGAAGAAATAGCGGTTGAAAAGACGACATACAATGAAGTCGATATAAGCTGGAAGAATATAAGCGGCGTTGACGGATATTATGTCGAATGCTATGTCGGCAATCAGTGGAAGCAGATTAACTGCAGTGCCGACGGCGACAGAGTAGCGGCAAAGCTGAGCGGTCTTTCTGCAGGCCTTAAATATAAGGTAAGGATAGCGGCTTATGCAGGAAGCTTCACCGGCAAGTACAGATGTTTCTATGTTGATACCGTTCCTTCTCCCGTATGGAATATAAATACGGTGAAGGCTACAGATGAAACGGTAAGAATAAGCTGGAACAGAAACACCAGAGCGGACGGCTACAAGGTAGAGTGGTACATTGATAATCAGTGGTCTGTAAAGACTGTTACCGGCAACAATAATATAGCGGCGGTTATAGACGGACTTTGTGCAGGAACACGATATAAAGTAAGGGTAAGCGCATATAAGGGCGACCTTTACAGCCCGTATACATACGGCTATATCAATACGCTCCCGTCAAAAGTTACTGGTATTACGCAGACAGTCACATCTTCTTCGTTTACGCTTAAATGGGATAAGAACGAAAGTGCAGACGGTTATACTGTTCAGTACTATGCAGACGGTAAGTGGAACGAAAAGTCGCTCGTCGGCAATGACAAAACTACCGTTACAATAGGCTCGCTTAAGGGCTACAAAACCTACAAGGTCAGAATAAAGGCTTATAAGGGTGAGCTTCAGAGTACATTCGACGACATCTATATCACTACCGCTCCGACAAAGGTCGACGGTCTTAAGGTAAAGAGCGCAGTTGACTCAAAGGCAGTAGTTATATGGAATGCGGATGCAACCGCTGACGGATATAACGTAGGATATTATATCGGCGGTAAGTGGGTCGAAAAGACCATAACCGATAATAAGACAGCAATGGCTGAACTTGACGGACTTACACCTTACAGCACATATAAGGTAAGGGTAAGAGCGTATAAGGGCAATCTGTACGGCGATTACAGCTATACTACGGTTACTGCAGTGCTTTCACCGGTAACCAATATCAAGGTTGTATCGGCAAAAAGCAACTCGATAACCGTTAAGTGGGGTAAAAACGCAAGTGCAGACGGATATAAGGTTGAAATTTACAAAGGCGGCAAGTGGGTCAAAAAGACGTTAAAGGGCAGTACGAATGCTACTGTCACTATTGGCGGACTCAGGGCCGGAAGCGTGTATAAGGTAAGGATTGCGTCTTATAAGGGTGCAAATACAAGCACTTTTACTTATGCGAATGTGAATACAGCCAAATAAGCTGACAGTAAAAAAGAGAACACCGGGCGACCGGTGTTCTTTTTTGTGTATCGGATGCGTTTTTACTATAAGAACAAACTGAGCCGTAAGCAAGAGTGCTTACGGCTTGATTTGTATAATTATAACGTTAATATCCGCCGGTAACGTAACTTTAGCCAAGCTGAAACAGCCGGAACGGCGAATTTGGTGCGGCTCACAGCCGCCGCTTACTTAAAATAACGGTTTAAAAGACCTTCAAATGCCTTGCCGTGACGGGCTTCGTCCTTAGCCATCTCGTGAACTGTGTCGTGGATAGCGTCAAGATTCAACTGCTTTGCTCTCTTAGCGAGGTCAAGCTTGCCCTGTGTAGCGCCGTGCTCTGCGGCAACTCTCTTTTCAAGGTTTTCCTTAGTGGATGCGCTTACAACATCGCCTAAAAGCTCTGCGAACTTTGCTGCGTGTTCAGCCTCTTCCCAAGCTGCCTTTTCGTAGTAAAGACCTACCTCGGGGTAACCTTCTCTGTGAGCGGCTCTTGCCATAGCGAGATACATACCTACCTCTGTGCATTCGCCCTCGAAGTTTGCCTTTAAGCCTGCGATGATCTCTTCATCCTCAACTGCCTTTGCAACGCCTACCTTGTGCTCGTCTGCAAACACAAGCTTATCGTTTTCCTTAAGCTCTGTGAACTTGCTGCCGGGAACCTTGCACTGGGGGCAGAACTCGGGAGGTGTATCTCCCTCATGAACGTAACCGCATACCGGACATACCCACTTTTTCATAGTAAATTACCATCCTTTCAATATCTTGGATCTTTCGATCGTTTTCCTTTGGTGTGATTGTAGTATAGCACGATGGGCAGATTTTAAAAGTTGCATTTGCAACTTTTTGGAAATTTTTAAAAAAATTCATTTTTGTATTCTGTAACAATCCCCCGGGCTTGTACCCGGGGGATTGTTTGCTTCTTTTAAGTCTCTGTCTCCTTTTGCAGCTGCTCAGTTCTGTCCAGCAGATTGGTCATGCTCTCCAGACTGATTCCCAGCGTGGACATGTTGTGCAGCAGCGCCGATGTCGTGGGCGGAATCACCCCGACCACGCCGCAGATAATCAGCATCAGGTTAAAGCTCACAATAAACCTATAATTCCGGTCAATGCGTTCCAGCAGTGCCTGACTCAGCCGCCGCAGCGTCACAATCTCAAACAGATCCCGGGAGGACACCGTAATATCCGCGATTTCTCTTGCAATGGCCGCCCCGGAGTGAATGGCAATTCCCGCATCCGCCTCGGACAGGGCCGGCGTATCGTTCACGCCGTCGCCGATCATCACCACCGTGTGGCCCTCCTGCCGCTGCTGCTTGATAAAGGCCGCCTTGTCCTCCGGCAGCACCTCGGCATGGTATTCATCCACGCCCACAGCCCGCGCCACCGAAGCGGCCGTTTTCTCGTTGTCGCCGGTCATCATCACAATCCGCTTCACGCCCAACTCATGCAGGGCGCGGATGGCATCCTTCGCCTCCTGCCGCAGGGGGTCGAAAATGCAGATCACCGCCGTCAGCACGCCGGACACCGCCAGATACAGATGTGAATACTC
>ERZ826016.2398-NODE-2398-length-14856-cov-3.667995_pt1 | contig 14856 bp, 7 predicted proteins | sample MGYA00519872_ERZ826016 | MGnify/ENA primary metagenome ERZ826016 (study PRJEB31778, sample SAMEA3449218) | human gut metagenome | biome: human gut; feature: human-associated habitat; material: faeces | place: United Kingdom | collected 2010/2012 ... | reverse complement strand
ACAGAATGAAAGGGGAAATGTTTCTGTAATTTGTTATATTTTAACGAATTATCTGTCGGATAAGAATTTTTTAAGTCCTCGACGGATAGAATCCAGTCCAAAATCTTCCGGATTGATCTCGGAGAGAGGCAGGAAGAAAGAATCTGATACATCATCCATTGCCGAGAAGTGGCTTATATCTTCTACGGTACAAAGAAAGAACATATCAAGTGTGTGCACGGGAAAACCGGAATAGATGTAAATATTGGGAAGTGAGAATTGATAGACGGCTTGTTGCACTTTCAATCCGGTTTCCTCCAATACTTCACGGGCTACGCCTTCTTCGCCGGTTTCGTTCATGTCGATAAATCCCCCGGGAAGGTCGAGCGTACCTTTGGCAGGTTCTTTGGCACGGCGGCAGACGAGCAGCTCGTTTTGGTCGTTCAGGATTAGAGCCACGGTAGCGGAAGATGGATTGAAATAATAGACAAAGCCGCAATCTGTACATTTTTTGGACTTTTCATTGTTGACTTCGAAATGAGAGGAACCACATTCGGGACAATATTGGAACAGGTCAAGAGGATGTTTCATAATTCTTTTGCAGATACTGCATTTTGGTTTTTTCGATTACAAAAGTACCTAAAAAAGCAAAAACGACAAACTTTGTGAGTGTATCGTTTTTGCCTGCCTTTTCTTTTTCCCTCAAAGAAGACGTTCCTTTGAATTATTTTACTTGGAAATTTTCTAAACTTTCTCCAACGAAAGATGCTTTATTTGAATTAGTAACCAACATTGTACTGTGTATTTTATTATATCCGTATTGTTTGTTCCATACATCTTTGTTAGCTAATTGTATACTGTATTCCCAACGTGCCGAAATGGTTGGTCTGGGGTCGGGAAGATTCAAATAAATATCATATTCACCGCTTGGCATTGATTCCGGTAGTCCGAATCGAGCCTGAATGGTAATCTGCTCATTCGGAAACCAGAAACGCGGATCTTCTTTAAGTTTGATCTTATACTTGTTCTCTTTCTTCTTTTTGTGGACAAATACAATCTCGACATCTCTCGGATTAAATGGGGCAGCCCAACCTGTATTCTGTAACTTTAACACCACTTCATAAGGACAACCTATTTCTCCTTTGGGAGTAAAATATCCTTCGGAGAGAGTGAAGCGATAACCTAAACGCTTTTGTATTTCCTTCATGCATTGTTCGTCCTCCCATTGGTTGATGACTGCGGGATGATAATCAATATTAATATACGACCAATGGTATTTGGCAAAGTCTGTTACAGCATTCTCGCAGTTCGAATATTCCGACAGTTTACAGGTTTCTCCTCCCATGGCTACATATTTTGTTTCCCATTCCCAGAATTTTCTGTAATCAGGATTCTCTCCGAAAGTTCCCATGTCATCTATGTCGGCCAGAAAACAGTCGTTGTGAAAAGCTATACGAGATAAGTCGGATTCATTATAAGCCGTTTTCCTGGTAATGGTGTCGGTGTAGTTAATATTGAAAGTAAATAACTTGGCTACCGGATACCGTACACTTATCATTCTGTCCTTGGGCATTACTTTCAGAAGGGCATCCAGTACCTTACGGCGGGGAGCATACTCTCCCTTTTTAGGCTGGTAGTTATAATGGTCGGTATAATACCATTCTCCCCATACCCCGACAAATCCGGCTTCGAGTACACATATCACATCCGAAAATTCTTCCAGAATAGGTTTTAGTTGTTGGATATGCTGTTCCGTGAGTTCCCAGGGAGCATCCCATGGCTTCTCGTTTTCGGACGAAGTATATGCAAAGCGTAATACGGATTTTGCTCCTCCTTTTCTGAGAGCCAGCATATTGTTGCGTATCCGTTGCAGATATTCTTCGGAGATCAACTTATCTTTGAAATCTCTCATATAGTAGGCGGTGAATATAAGGCTCATGCCTTTCTCCCGACATTCTTTCAAGAAGGCGGGGGTAATGGAGTGGTTATTGTCCGTGGCATATTCCTGGTGAGTGAAGAATCCTCTCTCCGGGTTACAAATTATTTCCTCCGAGGGTTGGTATGTTACTTTCTCCAGTTGATCCGGCGTACTGGAAGCGGGAGATTCTGTTTCTTCTTTGGAGTTTACTTTGTCATTGCAGAAAGTCAATAACAGAGCCGGAATATAAAAAAGAGATAAGAAGAGTCTTTTCATGGGATACTATATATGAAGTGTGAATATTCGGGATTATTTAACTTCTACAAACCAGGGAAGCCGTGAAAGAGGGACATCGAGGGTATACGTTTTACCTCCTTTATAGACTTTTCCCAGATCATCTTTCCATTTACCTTTGGGGAGTTTTACTGTACGTGTATTGCCGCTGGACATAATGGGGGCTACCAGGTATTTATCCCCCAACATATACTGGTCCCTGCATTCTTCAAATCCCTGATTAGGGAAGGCATAATCCATGTGACGTACAATGGGTTCTCCTGTAATAGAGGCATTTTTTGCCTGTGAGAGTATATAATCACCCAGTTGCTCATGCCATTTGGCATACTTGATGCACGTTTCCAGGTTCTCTTTATTTAGAATCCGCCAGGGGGCTACCGAAAACTGCATCATCGGCATCATGGAATGTATCTGGCAGGAACGTACAATCAATGTCTGGTCAAAACCGGACGCATCAATACCCTGAAAACTGGAATATTCTCCGCCTCCAATCATGTCGGGACAGGCATACGAATATCCCAACAGACCGGCGGCTATCATTGAGGGTACCAGACTTGCCACTCCGTCCCATGAGTATTTCTTGTCGCCCAGGCGTTGCACTAAAGGCTGGCCGCCTAATTTCCAACAGGCGCGGAATTCGTTATATGGAAATTCGAGCCCCAACTTGGCCCATAAATAAGTCTGTTCGGTATCATACGATTGGCGGTCGAAAACATCTACCTCTTTTTCCGGATATCTTTCCGGGTCTCCTGCATCGAATTTGAAACCGTCGATATGATAGTCTTGTTGCATTTTCTTGAGCGTACTCCGTAAATGGTTATAAGCGTCGGGATTGCTCAGGTCATAGCAGGCACTGGAACCGTTCCACCAATCGAGAATTGCCGGCTGGTCACTACCTTTTCTTTTTACCAGATATCCCTTTGTCTTTAGATACCTGAATTCTTCGCTATCGGGTGACACAAACGGACTTACCCATAACATCACTTTAAATCCCATGGCATGAAGTTCGTCAACCATTGCTTTGGGGTTCGGAAACTTGTCCGGGCGGAAGTTGAAGTTTCCGTAATCTTTTTGCCAGTTATCGTCAATCATCAGTATGCCGGTAGGAAATCCGTTGTCGATAATACTTCTTGCATATTTCAGGATATCCTCTTGATTCTGATTATATATAAGCTCTATCCAGGTATTGTATTGCGGTTTTGAGAAGAACAGTTCGGGCGGTAATATACCGGTGGGTGGGAGGTACTTTCCGGAAGCGGCCAGGTAAGCCTCTTTTAATGTGTTTCCCGCGGTAGCGTGCTCTATTGTTCCTCTGGCGGATTCTATGCGGATTTTGCCGTCTCTCAGTTGAAACCGGAATGGACCGTCACACCAGATATAACGCCCCTTATTCGAGATAAGTAACGGGGTAGTCTGGTTATTAAAATTCTGGGTTTGCAGGTCGGCTTCTGTTGTGTTATCGCAGAAAGGCATTTTATTGCCGAGGTCGGTAGCTCCTCCCCACCATTTTTCATTGGGAAGGATTTCTATTTCTTTTACCTGTTGTGGCAAAGCAGTTGTAGCGAGACTGAATGCCAGGATACTGAGGATTAATTTCTTCATAATATAAATATTAATGTGACTAATGCTTGATAAATTCGGAGGGTGAACTGCCGAATTGCTCTTTAAATGTTCTCGTGAAATAAGACGGACTTTCGATTCCGACGGCATAACCGACTTCACTGATTGACATATCGGTGGTTCTTAACAATTCTGCTGCCTTGTCCAACCGAATCTTACGGATGTAATTTCCCAAAGACATTCCGGTTGTCGACTTGATAAAGCTATACAGTTTGGTCCTGTTCATTCCAAGTTCGAGGCAGAGGTGGTCGACGGAGAATTGCTGGTCGGTTAGATTGGCATTGACCAATTCCACTAGTTTGCCGAACACTTCTCTTTGTTTCTTGTCCTGAATCTCCTGCCGGACGTTGTTGGCAGTAGGCAGATTCCTCATCTGATGACTTTTATTGAGAAGATTGCGGACGTTTGCTTTGAGAAGTCTGGGGTTGAAGGGTTTGGGGATGTATGCATCCGCTCCCATTTCAATCCCTTCAATCTGGTCCTCAACCTGCGATTTTGCAGTAAGCAGAATGATAGGAATAAAACAAGTCTGTAAGTTCTTCTTTAGAGTTGCACACAGTTCTATGCCGTTCATTCTGGGCATCATTACGTCTGAAATGATAATGTCCGGGAGGCTGCGGTTACATTTGTCCAAGGCTTCCTGTCCATCAATAGCCATGATGATATTATAGTCTTTTACGAAATACTCCCTTAATATCATAAGTATTTCGTGGTTGTCGTCCACCAGCAGAATCGTAGGTTTGCCTTCCATATAAATAGCTGTGGTCTCTTCTATCTCCAATGGTTCGTACTCTACTGCATAGTTTGATAAATAGTCTTTTAGTACGAAAGTACTTTCTTCTATCTTTTCCTCTTTGGCCAGATAGGTGTCCGATATCGGCAGGGCTATGATAACTTCGGTTCCTGCATCTGGCTTGCTGCTGATGATAATTCCGCCGTGGTGGAGTTCGATAAGAGATTTGACCAAAGATAACCCGATGCCCGAACCGGTATGCTGTTTACCTGTATTATTTTGCACCTGATGAAAACGTTTGAAAATGGTAGGCAGTACGGCTTTCTCCATGCCAATCCCTGTATCGCTCACTCTTATTATCGCCTGTTCGCCGGGAATCATATCTTTGGTATTCCAGAAAGAATCCTTATAGCGGGGAACAATGTCATTCACGTATCCTTTAGCAACCTGAATGTTGATTTCGCTGCCGGCATGAGAATAGCGTATACTGTTGGAAAGGATATTCGACAGTATTTTACCGAAATGCTCCGGGTCTATCCACATCCCGATCTCCGGATTGTCAATTTGTAAGTTCACATGGATGTCGGAGGCTTCCGCCCAGCCTTTGAATTCTTCGTAAATATCGCTCACGTATTCAGGAATAGAAGTATAGGTCGTCCTGAGTTGGGCGGACTTCACTTCTGCCCGGTGAAAATCAAGCAGTTCGTTGACCATGTTCGACAGTTTGCCTGTATTATGCTTTATGATATTTACATATTTGTTTGTGCAAATGTCCTCGTCTTCAGCAATCTCATTGATAGCGTGGCTTATCAAGGTCAGCGGGGTCCGGAACTCATGAGAAACATCCGTGAAGAATCTCATTTTCATTTGCATCATTTCCTCTTTCTGTCGTTCCTGTTCTTTCTGCATGGAAATCGTATTCTTCATCTGAGTCCACTTGATGAAGTAACGGAAACCTACGTAGAACAGTCCCAGAATGGCGAGAATATATAGGGTATAAGCCCACCAAGTCATCCAGAAAGGGGGTTGGGAGTAAATCTGCAATGCATATTGTTCATTACTCCATATTTGCCAGTCGCCTGCTTCCACCAGTAAGGTATGCGAACCGAACGGAATTTTCTGATAAGCTACGGCTGGTTCCTTGCCTGCTTCTATATATCGCCATTCATTATCATATCCTTCCAGTTTGTAGCGGTAGCGTATGTGGTGCTGGTTACTGTAAGATAATGAGGTGAAGTTGACGGAGAAATTATTATCAGGATACTTGAGTTCAAGACTGTTGGAAAATTCGATGTCCGAGTCTACAGGTTTTCCGTTGATATGGCAACCGGTAAAGTAAACACGATATGAGGTGTTATGCGGAGTTTCGGCAATAGGAGTGAAGTAGTTCAGGCCGTGGGCTCCTCCGAAGTATAAGTTTCCTTCGTCATCCTTGGCGGAAGAGGAAGTACCGAACACATAACTTTGTAAGCCATCGTTTGTGTCGAATACATTGAAGCGTTTTATCCCGTCGTCGAAGTAGTTCAGATTAAAGCCTCCGCACCATACACGCCCGAACTTGTCGACTACGATACTCTCTATGTCGTTGGACGTCGCTCCGGCTTCTATCCCGTAACTTTCGGCTGAGTAGTCATAAATCCCGTTGGGCCTGTCTATCAGTGTCACTTTGTTAAGCCCGTTGCCCATGGTGCCTATCCAGTAAGTAGAGTCACTTCCCTTGTCGATAGGCCAGATGTAGTTACTGCTTAAACTGTTCTCGTCGTTTTCTCTCGCCAGATATTTGACGATACGGACTACCTTGCCTTCATTATCGAATATGACACGGTTGATACCCATTGCCGATGTGATAATGAGTTCATTTTTAGTTGTGTCGCTATATATGTTGTGAAGCAAGTCGGTGGACAGATTACAGGGAGCGGGTGTCCGGCTGGTATAGGTCATCGTGTTTTTCCATAGACCGTTGATCTCTTCGAAACACTCCAGTCCGGCATACGTCGTGACCCACAAACGGTTGAACTTGTCGAAATCCAGCCAGAAAATATAACCGCCGTTGATTGTCCGCAGTGAGTGGGTAACTTCTCTTGTTTTTTTATTGATAATGACGATATTATCTCTGACAGCTGCATAGATATTCCTGCTATCCGACTGTATACTTGTGATACTCGGAAATAACTGGGGAAGGTGACAATAATCCCATATCACCTCTTTTGTTCTGATATCGAAACTGCTCAATCCGCCAAACTTGCTTCCCATATATACATGGCCATCCTTGCTGTAATGTACGGAACTGATAAATTCGGAACCGATACTTGTATCGGACGTTCTGAAAGGACTGTATCTGACTGTTTTGAAAAAACGGGCCCTTGTATTGGCATAAGACACGCCTGCGGTCCAGGCGGATACCCATAGATTATTGTCCCTGTCGAGGAAGATATTGTTGATGTCACTTCCTACCGAATAGGGATTGGACGGTGAGTGCTTATGTTCCATGACAGAGGTGGACTCATTGCTTTTCCATACTTGGAAAAGCCCTTCGTTTGCTCCTATCCATACATATTCGGGGTCAACACATAAGGACAGTACCCCGCCCGGAGTATGGAACATGACCTGCTTGGCAAGTGTATAACTGCCGTCGTTTTCGATTTTATATTTAGCCAGATGTTCCTGGTAGATGATCCATAAATCTCCGTTATCATAACAAATATCCCTGACTCCCGAACCTATGTTATTATTGATATTGCCGGAAAACTTCAGTTCTCCCTCAGCGTCAACCTTGTAGGCGGACAGATACCTTTTTCCTGAAATCCAGGCATTTCCCAAGCTGTCTGTTGCCACCTTCGGGTTCAACTCGTCGGAAATATAATTGTAAGCGTCTCCTATCTTTCTGGCAGAAATGACCGGTTCCCCGTTATCTTTTTCGGAAGATTCAACCTTTACCAATCTGATTTGGTTATCCGATATGAGCCATAACTGATTACCAATGCCCTGCTTGAGCATCCTGACTTTGGAATAAAAGGCGGGATCGGGTTGAGCCTCTGTCCGGTAACTGACAAATTGCTTGGTTCTGATATCAAAACAAGCCAGTCCGGCTTCCGTAGCCAGCCAGATATAGCGGCCTACTATCTGAATACTATAAACTCTGTTATAATAGACTGAATTTATAATACCGTTTTCGTACTTGTAGGAATCAATGGAATATCCGTCGTATCGATTAAGCCCTCTATGGCTTCCGAACCACATATATCCTAAGGAGTCTTGTACGATACAGGTCACGTTATCGTGTAGCAGTCCCTCGTTTCTGGTCAGATGACGGAACAGGAGTTCTTCCTGTGCATTGCCGGTTATGAATGCACAGGAAAGAACGATAAGTGACAGAATGATTTGTTTATAATATCTCATAAGCAAAAAACGTCTGTGTTATGGACGAACGGTTATGTCAATGGTAGAGAACTGAGTGTTGTAATCATATTCACTCGCATGAATATTGTTTCCTACATTGTCTTTATACCCGCTATCCGAATAGTTTTTCATACTTGTATTGGTGCCTATTACGACTACCTGATAATTACCCGGTTGCGTATACGTATATTGATATTTCAATATTCCGGAGTTGTCATTGATGTTCAGAGACTGGCCTGTGGAGAACGGAATATAGTCTATATCACCATAACTTGCGGAAGCTATGTAGTAATCGCCTAAATATCCGGCATTATTACTAGGAGTAAATAAGATCTGTATGTATGACAATGTACCCATAGTTTTTCCCGTAGCTCCCTGCCAGGCGTCTATAACACTCGACAAATCAACGGAGTAGTCCGTAAACGCGGTATTGGGATTCCAGTATATGTCCCAGACGGTTTCATCTCTGAATATAACCTCCGTTTCACCGACTCCGATGCCGCCGAGGCGGATGACTACCTGAAAGGTTGTTATGTCCGGACGCTGTTCTCCCGAACTGACATCTCCCAGGATGTCTTTGTCGAATCTCATCCGTAAATTCAGCTTTTTATTTGTTCCCAGCTTGGCGTCCGTATGCAGGCGGAGTGCTTGATACCACCATTCGGGATGAACGGATGTGATTTTCAGTACATTCTGCTGAATGGACTCGTCATACTCGATTTCGGCTTCCGAACCTATCAGGTTATCGCCACTGCCTGCGTTCACAACTTCTGCGAGATTGTCTGTAATGGAAGTGGAACCGGCGGGTGTATCGGCAAAGTTACAATTATACGGTGTAATTTCCGGATCGATAGGGCGATAATTGTTGTTTTGTAAATCATCGTTGGTTTTTCCTAGCAGTAGATAGTAGGCACTGCTCTTGTAGTCGTGCCCGTCATCTCCGGTGTAAATGGATACGGCCATTGCATTATGCCGGATACTGAATGTAACGGGTTCTCCTACCTTTACCTCTGTCTTGTCTGCACTGGCGGAGATATGTAAGCTGGGGGCTTCCTCTTCATTGCACGCAATAAATGTAGTTGCTGCGAGCAGAAGTATGAATTTAGTATAGGTTGTTTTCATTCTCTTATCGTTTTAAGTTGACACAAAAGATTAATATCCCGGGTTCTGAGTCAGGTTCTTGTTCACATCTATTTCACTCAAAGGCACGGGCAATAACATATTGCGGGATTGGATATTCTCCGGAGCTCCGGGAGTTGTGATTTCCCGTTCCGTATTACTGATGAACGGGTTGTATTGCCGCCATGCCTGCATCTGCTTTACCAGGATGCCACGGCGGACGAGGTCGCACCACCTGTCAGTCGACTCGGCTACTAGTTCGCGTGCCCGTTCGTTAAGTATTTCAGTTCTGAAGGCTGTATAATCATCGCCGTATCTGTTATACTCCCAGGCAGTTCTCACTCCGTCGTAGATATAACCGTATGCTCCGGGTTTCCAGTCGGGTACACATTCGTCTACTTCGGTAGCATAGTCGGTAATTAATTTACGGGGCAGTACATCCTGGTGCATAATGCCTTCGTTGGCGATTCGCGAACGTTTGCGCACAAGGTTGACAGCGTCGTAAGCAGACTGTATGGAGATTCCGCTCATGTCCATTCCTGAAGAAGGTCGGTAGTCGCCGGGACCGTGGTTGACTTCGTTGTATGCTTCCGCGTACATCAGTAATACGTCCGCATAGCGGAGCAGAGGTTCATCCATACCGAAGTTGGTGTAATTGTATGATGAAGGGTCTGCCAACGGATATCGTCTGAATTTGCCGATACTCCATTGAAGCCAGTTATTGTTTTCCGTGGCCTCGCTCAGCTTCTGGTCGCCCCTTGTGTCCCAATACATCTTGTAGTCCCAGCCCCATAACGTTCCGTCATCTTGTATGGTCATTCGCGGGCAGTTCCATAAACGGCGGATAGAGTCGCTCGGTTCATACATCATGCGGTGGTAGTCCGAACTTGAGATGTTATCCCACGAACCTCCGAGATTTTGGTTGCCTCTGATACCGAACATCATGCCTGTCCATGTTCCCGTATCGTCACCTGTCAATCCCTGAACACACCACAAAACTTCATCCGGTGCCTTGTCCCGGGTCTTGGCATTGAATACATCCGGATAATAGTCCACCAGTTTGTAACGTCCGCCCTGAATAACAGCACTTGAATGTTCAAGTGACTTCTCGAAATTGTCGGCTGCATTGCCTAGTATTTCTTTCCCGTCCCGTTGTGCTACGCTACCCAGCCATAAATATACTTTAGCCAGAAAACCATGGCAGGCGTCTTTGGTCAATCTGCCGTATTGATAGCCTTTTGAAGTGTCACCCTTATCCATTGTGTGACTGATACAGTATTCGAAATCCTCTATGATTTGCCGGAACACTTCTTTCTGCGGAGTGCGTGTCACCTCCAGTCCGTCAAGAGATTTGGTATCGGTCAATACCAGCGGCACATCACCAAACCACCTGACAAGGTCGAAATACAGGAAAGCACGGATGCCATGTGCCTGTCCGACATATCTTTCCCAGTTGTTGATTTTCTCTTTGTTGGCAGTCACGTTGTCTATCACAGAATTGCAGTCTTTTATCACTGCATAGTGATTTTGCCACATACCGGCGATATATGTGTTCTCAGAACCGTATGTGAAGTTACTCAGTCCGCTTGCTTCGTCCCAGCTTGCGCGTTTCAGCAAGTCGTTGGGGATTTGCTTTATATTGTATCCCGTCACCCACGAATCGGATAATCTGCGGTAAACACCATTAATGGCTTGCCGCGCATCGGATTCACTGTTGTAGAAATTGTCAGTTGTCAGTTTGCCTTTGGGATCTTCTTCCAGAAAATCGGAGCAGCCACAAATGTTCAGGCATACAAGCATTGCAATTAATATGTTAAACTTATTCATGTACTTGTTCTTTTATGATTAAAACCCTAGTTCGATTGAAAGCGAGAAGGAGCGTGGTCTCGGGTACGGGCTCATGTCGAGTCCGGGAGCCAGACGGGCTACTGTTCCGTAACCGGTATTTGCCTCGGGGTCGAAGCCGGAGTAACGGGTCCAGAGCCATAAGTTCGTTCCGGTCAGTGCTATGCGCATTTTGGAGAGTCCCATTTTGCCGGTTAACTTGGCGGGGAAGGTATAGCCCAGAGTCAGGGTTTGCAGACGTAAGAATGAACCGTCTTCTACCAGGTCACTTCTAAGTACGCTTTCTCCCCAGGTTCCTCGGCCATACAAAGGATAATTATTAGTGGGGGTGTTGGCAGACCATACATCTTTGTAGACACTCTTCAGGACGTTATTGATACTAGTCGTTCCTACGAGATAGTAGGCGTTGCCGTTTACTACGTCGTTGCCGTATGACCAGCGGAAGAAGGCGTACAAGTCGAAACCTTTATAAGAGAATGTATTCCCGATTCCTCCTGTATGTTTGGGGTTGACATCTGCAATCGGTGTACGGTCGTTCGAGTCGATTACACCGTCTTTATTGACATCGACAACTTTGAGTTGTCCCAATCCGAGGTTAGGGCCGGGGTATCCGTTGATGACTTCGGTATCATTGTTGTAAGTTCCGTCGCTGATATAGCCGTAGTAGATACCTACCGGCATTCCTACTCTGAGCAGGACGTCACTGGTAATTTTGGCATTAATCCCTCTGTCGTAGAATTGCTGGTATTGTCCCTTGTCCAGTGACAGGATTTTATTCTTGTAGAAGGAGATATTGAAGTCCGTCGACCAATTGAAAGCGCCTTTAAACCAGTTCGCGTTAATGGCGAACTCCATACCCTTGTTCTCCATTGAACCTGCATTTTTCCAGGCTTTGGTATAGCCGGAAGTAGAAGGAATGTTTACTTGCAGTAACATATCGTCAATCCTTTTGTAGTAAAAGTCTGCCGTAATAGAGAAACGGTTATCCAATACGCCGAAATCAAATCCGATGTTGTACTGTTTCTGACTTTCCCATTTCAGGTCGTCATTCGTTACGTTGGAAGGATAACGTCCGATTTCCACCGTGCTTCCGTTCATTACCACCTTATTGTTTTCCAACTGGGATAAAGATTGATAAGAGGGAATCTGATTATTACCCGTCATACCGAAGCTGGTGCGTACCCTCAGGTTGGATATGAAATCAAACTTCTTGATGAATTCTTCTTCAGAAGCGCGCCATGCGACACTGACAGCAGGGAAATAGCCGTATTTGTTATTGGCTCCGAACTTGGAGGAGCCGTCGACACGCAAAGAGGCATTTAATACATATTTATTGTCGAAAGTATAGGTTCCCCTACTGATAAACGATACCATTTGATTGCTGTCATACGTGTATTTGGGAGCGTAAGTGACCAGCCCCTTGTCTATTCCCCATATACCGACGGCCATGTCTTCGAAGTTTGTTGATTTGTTGTAGACATCTTTCATCGACCATTTGCTGGCCTCAAAAGCTCCCATTAGTGAGAAAGAATGCTTCTTTATGCTTTTCGCATATTGCAGCCGTGCTTCATATACCCAACTGTTTTCTTCCTGGTTGCTGATTTCCATGCGTCCCCTTTCCGATTGCCCGTACCAGGTATCCGAACCCCAGAGCTTGTCCTGATCCATGGAATACTGGCGATAAGAGGCACTGGTACTGAACGTGAGGTCTTTCAATATCTTATAGTTGAAGTAGATATTACCGTTGAGCTCACTATACCGATTGTTGATATTGACCTGATCGACTGCTACCAGAGGGCTCATTATGTTCACGTTACTGTAATTCATGATATCTGCCAGTCCCGGATAAAACAGGAAAGGAGAAATCTGCAAGGCATTGAGAATGACTCCCGACTGTGACCAGTCGCTGACCGGATTCTTGTCTTTAGAGGTAGAGTAAGACAGATTAATACCGATATTGATTTTGGAATTGACCTCCTGATTCAAGTTCAGGCGTGAGGTGAAACGGTCGAATGCAGACCGTTTGATAATTCCCGTATTATTCAGATATCCGAGTGAGAGCATATAGGTTGTTCCTTTGGTTCCTCCGGATATACTTGCGTTTGCTTCGTATTTTCTCGCTGTCCGGGTAATTTCATCCATCCAATTGTGTACGGACGGGTCGTTCCAACCTTTGTTGTCAATCACGTTTTGCCAGAAATTGATGAGGTTCGGACTATCGTATGTTCCGTAATCAAGCATCTTCTTTGCGTACTCTTCCGGAGATAATACTTCCAACGGAATGTTTGGATTCATATCCAGACCTCCTGTCAGACTGAACGAGAATTTAGGTTTGGTAGAGGCTGCTCCCCGTTTGGTGGTGATGATGACAACGCCATTGGCTCCTTTGGCACCATAAATAGCTGCCGCCGCTGCGTCTTTCAGAATCTCCATAGATTCGATGTCGTTCGGGTTCAATCCCAACAATGGATTATTCACCGTTTCGGTATCTTCATTGGTGATCTGTTGAGTAGGCATGGGGACACCGTCGATGACAAACAGAGGTTGGGTTCCGCCTGTGATAGAATTGACACCTCTGATTCTGAAGGTCATTCCGCTCGATAACGAACCGTCTGTCGGGATAATCTGCACACCGCTGATTTTGCCTTGTAGTGCTTGCAGGGTTTGCGCCGAACTGCTTTTGGCAATATCTTTTATATTGACTGACGCAACGGCGGTTGCAATGTCGCTTTTTCTCTGGCTACCGTAGCCTACGACTACTACCTCGTCCATTTCTGTTACTGACGGATCCAGCGTTATATTAAACTTGCGGTTCTTGCCGATAGCTACTGTCTTGGGTTTATATCCCAGATAACTGATGACAATCTTCTCGGAAGGAAGTGCTTTTAGAGTGAACTTTCCTTCTAAATCTGTAATTACGGCGTTGGTAGTGCCTTCGATATTTACCGTAGCACCGATCAGAGGTTCGCTCTTCTCATCCAACACTTGCCCTGAAATAGTTACTTGCTGTGCTAATACTACCGTCATGTGGAGCATTAGGAACAATGTGCTTAATAGTACCTTTCTCTTCATAGTGCAGATATTAAAGTTTATAATAAGAATGAATACAAATAGACTTAAATGGTGATGCAAATAAAGCGATTTATAATATTCGGGCTTTGACTTATAGTACTTTTCTCTTGACCAAATTACAAACTTCTTTTTAAAATTATCTCCGTACGCCTTAAAATTAGGGGAGAGGACTGCTAATTTATAAATAGTTAGGAAAAAGACCGGATATGAAGGATTGTATATTCAATCATTCTATTTTCTGAAATATGCGGCCCGGCGTAGGTCTGAAGGGAAAAACTCGAAGGATTTAGTATTAGTGAGTTTGCGAATGTTATCATATTAGGCTATTCCCTGTTAATGTGTCGCTCTTTTGCTGATTAGTGGTGTGTGTGGAAGAAGATATTAATGATCCTGTTTGAAAATGATAATATCAGTTGCTTCTTGCCCTTATGCCAACTAGAATAAATAGTGCTTCAAATAGGTGTCTAAAATCCTTCTTTATCGTGTCCAGATTGTTTCGCACCTTGAAACATTTTGTATCTCACCGGGAAACACTTTGTGTTGCACCGGGAAACAAGTCGGGAAACGGTTGTTTCTTGCATATTTGTCTTGTTTATATGCATAAAAAGGCTGGATATAGTATATATATGCGTTGCTTTATGCACGATTTCTTCTCTTAGTGAGAATTTGACAGTCCCGGTTGTGATGGGAATCTTAAAAATAGGACTTTTAGCGGACTTATCGGTTTCATCTATCGCCGCATAGAATTATTCGATTGGACTTTTTTTGCAAGGGCGGGTCTTCCGCCTTTATCTTTGCATCAGAAACAAGAAACAAAACGAAGTTTCTGATGTTATAAGTCAAATCAATTAATAACAATAAAAGCAATAAAGATTAT
>ERZ826016.2387-NODE-2387-length-14901-cov-3.126566_pt1 | contig 14901 bp, 9 predicted proteins | sample MGYA00519872_ERZ826016 | MGnify/ENA primary metagenome ERZ826016 (study PRJEB31778, sample SAMEA3449218) | human gut metagenome | biome: human gut; feature: human-associated habitat; material: faeces | place: United Kingdom | collected 2010/2012 ... | reverse complement strand
CGGAACATAAAAGATAGAATCATAGAACAAGTCATATAATTTGTGCGCATATTTTTGCGGAGGTGTATTTTCTAAAATAATCGGCTCTTTTACGGTAGATAAGCCAAATTCCATTTCTTTATGTGGCTCAATTGAATATAATCCGGAGGAGATCTTATGAAATCCGTTATCGTTATATACCCATATCCTTTTTAGATTCAAAGGTATGGAGTGTTTTCCATTTTTTATTATAAAGCTACCGTATAAATCCGGGTCCAATCCCACCAGAAGTATGGAGTCTGATTTATTGAATATTGACATGCTAATTGATATTATATCCGGAGAAGAAAATTTTTCAATTTTTCCACTTTCTCCATGAACACTAAAAAAGTCTGATGCCATATCTATAACAGCCGAATCTTGCTCTCCTCCATAAAAATATCTTAGTTGTGGATATTTGTAGTTCTTAACCTCCTTATCAATTTGTTCAAAAACAGATTTATTTGATTGTTTGTCTTTCATATATACCCATATTCGTGTATCTTCCCTCTCATGTTCGGGGAAATCACGCCCTGATGTTATTCCTAATATTTTACAAACTTTCTTTTCGCTCAGAGCTTTTTTCCCTTGTGAATAGAAAAGAATGTATTTATCTTTATATTTTAAAGCGTTTGTCGGTAAAATAACTCCTGGTATGAGGATCCCGTCATCCTCTCCTCTACCTATATAAAGCCCTAATCCAAAATCAATTTGTTTAGGATGTATAAAACATATATGAGCTTTCCATGTATCAAACTGATAAACTTGTATAACCTTTTTACAGTCCGGATAGAAATCGATTACGGACTTAACATGTTCTAAAATTTCCGGATCTATGTCATCGCTATTTACCCCCTGACAGGCAATTGTCAGGGGGATAGTTAATACCATTACTGCATTAATCAAAAAGTTAATTAGTTTATTTTTCATAATTACTTAAATTGTTGAAATATATATTTCATTAAATCATCCATAGAATTTATTTTAATGGATTTTGTATTGTTTTCTTTATCAGTATATTTAAATAATGATTGTTCATCTTTAAAATAGATACTATATTCTACATTTGGAAAAAATTTGATACCGTCCATATCTTTTTGTGAAGCAAATGGATTGTAAGGATGTGAGTGAATATCAAATATAGCTTTGAAATCAGAAAATAATGGTTTTTCTGATTGAGTTAATCCATGTATATTTGTAACTGAGTTTTCACTATTATTTGTTCCTAATATATAAGTTCTTTTTTTGCTCCTAAAACCACCCTTAAGAGTCCACTCAACATCTGTATTATCTGTTGCAAATAAAAAGACATTGACAGCATCGTATGCTGAATTTGTTGTAGTGTATAACATACGATCTAAAGTATATTTTCCTTTATTCTTCTCTAATCCTTTTAATAATGATTTATCAAACACTCTGATACTTTTCCAATTTGGCTCTGGCTGTGTCGCTTTTGGACCATTAATACCACTTGCATACAAAACATCTACTATTCTATCGGTTTTACGCATCATATAAATAGCTCCATTTCTATTCAAAACATAATCATCTTTTCCATCTAGGTCAATTCTTATTATTGGATTATTTTTACAATAAGTATATAATCCCCAATTGACATATTTTTCTCCTGATGGATCTACTACATGCCACCTTCCTATTGTAGGATCATATTGTCTTGCTCCATAATCCAACCAATCCAGTCCATTACCCCTATCCAGTTCCTTACCGTTATATTTGTAAGGTTGGATATGTGGAGAATTGGCAAACAATCCTCCGAATGGATAATAATGGTTTACTTCCTCCACTTTTCCATCTTTATCCACTACTACCCGATTGTTTCCCTGATGATCCTGAATAAAATAATGAAATTTAGAGTCATTCACCGTTATATATCCGTTCTCTGTAAATACCTTTACCATCACCCCATTTTCATAGATCGCATTTTTATAGTAATCGGTAGTTACCGTATTACTTCCTGTTGCGTGTGTTGTTCGGAATTTCGTTCCGTCCGCCAAATACAGATAATTAATACTATTCCCACTTTCAAACTGTATCTTACTAGGCAAATCTAAACAATTATATTGTATTGTGGTAATTTTTTTGTTTAAATCTTTAGTTAAATTACCGTTTTCATCATAAATATATTCTGTTTCCACATTTGCCCCGTCTTTGAATTCAAAGCCATTTCCATAAACAGAACTTGTCGCATTATCCTTTACTGATTTTAATTGATTACCGTTATATGTCAAATTCAAATTATCAATCAGCCCATAAGCCGATACTCCTGTCTGTCCGTAACGTGATAAACCAAGAATATTCCCATTGCTATCATATCCGGTAACTTGTTCGTTGAACCGATTGATGTTTGACGTAAGATTATCCCCTTCTCCATAAACAGCATTTTTCAGCCTTGATAGTCCATCATATGTGAATTTATAGCCTCTTGCGGTTGTCTCCATCCCTGCCTTCCACTTTATACTGCTAATATTTCCATTGTAACAGGGTGTTCCCGTTCCATCTGTGTAATGTACGGTTTGTGAAAAGTAAGGACTTTGAATTTCTGTCGTCCATCCACGAATATTATATACCAGACTCTCCATAGGCTTACCTCCATATTTCTTGTTAATCATTCTACCTACAGCATCATACTCGTAAGTGATATTATCTGTAGCCTTTCCATCCCATGTATTTGTTTTCGTCAGCATCCTTCCGCGATTATCATATGTATACACCGTTTCCATTGTATTTGTTCCTATAACTTTCTGTTGTTTTAATACATTTCCTGTGAAGTCATAAGTCATATTGGTATAGCTTAATCCTTTTTGCGGGTGACTGCATATTGTTTGTATCGGACGACTGTAAAAATCGTAATAAGTGGTTTCCGTCATCCACTCATCTGTTCCGATAACCCTTAATTTCACACTTGTCTTGAGTCCTGAAACACTGGGATTGGATTGCGTGTTGTATCCGTTAAACTGTTTGAATGGATGGGCCGTTACGACATTGCTAGATCTATAGTTGTCATAAACTATATATTGCAATGCTGTACGCGTACCTGTTGGCATATAATTCTCACTATTCCATGCTGCTTGCTGCAACTGGTTGTGTGATAACATGGAGGATAGAATTATTTCCCCGTTTTCAATGGCTCTGTTTTGAGTGTCATAGATAAAATAACTCCACTTCGCCACATTTGCTACACGTTGTTTTCCATTTTGTATCAACACTACTCTGTCTTGTTGGTCGTACACCATATAAACAGGTTGGCATCCCGGGAGACGTTTGATTATGATGCGGTTGTACTTGTCATAAGCATAATAGTAAGATAACTTTTCCAGTGCAGAAGTGTTTATTGTTGTTGTTCCTTCCAATTGATAACTTATTTTGGGGGGCAATATATAGCGAAGTTGGTTATGGTCGTCATACACATAATATGTTTGCATTCGTTCATTTCCATCAATAGTCACTGTCAATACTGTCAGTTCATTGTTGTTTGTGAAAGTTTCAGTCCGGTGACCATCTTCATCGGTAACTGTTGTTTTCTGTAATGTCCCTTCCTTATAGTATTCGCCAGCTATAAGAGTTCCATTTGAAGACACTTTATATAGTTTCACCTCTTCATTGATATTTATTCCATAAGTTGTATTTACACTTTTCTCATTCGTATGCCAGGCTTTTCCCGGTCCTGTGTGCTTCACAACTCTCATTAACGGACTTGCTTCATATTGTGTATAGGTAAAGGCATAATCCTGTTCTTCTGTCCCATATATGTTCCAATGGGAAGATTCAAACATATTGGCATCAAAAGCCCCGTTATTTCCCTCCTTGACATACGGCAAATATTCTTTTTCTACCTGTCCCAGTGTGGCATATTCATGAGGAACCATCAGGTCCGAAGTTCCCGAGGGGCTCCCCGATATTTGTATCTCCTGCCACTTCCTACCAAAACCGTCGGTATAAGTGATATCATGTACAGCTCGTGCCCCCTTACCCGTCTGGGAAGTCGCATCCAAATATGTCTTTTCGGCTGTATAATTGCGCGTATTTGTATAGTTTGTCACATTCTGTCCTTTCATGGCAAGAAACAGGATCAACATGCATATCATAATTGTTATTCTTTTCATATTCTGTTATGTTTTATTGGTTGATAATCCGGTTATACTTATATTCCTTCAAAATATTCCCTAATCGATCCTTTATCTGTGTCACTCTTCCCGCTTTGTCATAGGTATAGAATTCCACCTTTCCTTCCTGATCGAATTTTGCATATACCGTTCCGTCGGCATTGTATGAAGTGGCATTGAAAGTTGCCCCTTCGGGTACCAATGCCATATATTTTCCCTGTGAAGAAGCTGTTACTTCCGTAACGCCTGTGTATGCACCCAAATCAATGTCATACACTTTCAGCGATGACCTGTCTTCGCTTTCAACGGCATGCTCTGTCCTTCCGTTTGCATGAGTGACATATACCGAAACATCATTCTCCTCACTTAAAATGTACAATTTTAACTGCCCGGCTCCATACAGTGAATTCAATGTTACCGAATAATTGGAGTTTGTCGGCTTTTCAATCTCATACTTTATCAGATGCAGGTATTCAAAAAGTTTCTGTCCGTCACATGCTATTATTTTTTCCATTGCTGCCACAAACTGCTGTAATGCTTGATATTTGGGGTATTGCCGGATGAATTGTGTGTATTCCTGTTTGAAAATATTTAGTATTCTTTTCTCGTTTTCGGAGATTGCTTCAAAGCAGTTTTGAGCCTCAGTCAAATCAATATTCTTACTCGCCATTTCTTCTGCAAACCGGATAATGAAATGGTGTTCGTGAGAATCCAGAAAACCAAGGAAATGATAATCATCCACTTCATTGGGAATTACTTGCAATATACGTTTGCAAAACATGTAGGCACCTTGTAGTCCGGTTATCGCCGTAATGATATCTTCCCTGTTGATATTTCCTCCTTCTGTATTTTTATACGAATCCCGGGCACTACCCTGTCGGGTATTGCATTCCAACAACAGGTTTCCAAAATCGTCATAAGCATAACTTTTCTTCTGTATTCGTCCGTTTTCTTCTACAGGCATCGTGGACGTTTTGTTGGTGCCGTAATGCAAAGTAACAGAGGAAAAGTAATTATCTTCACCATAATTAAACAGCGCGGTTTCTTTTTCGGCCGTCTGACAGACGACGGAAGTTTCAGGAACATACATGAATGCTTCGGTTGGCAGAATAAGATTTTTTCCCGAAGCTTCCTCTTGATATTTCCATACCGTTTCATTAATCAGTTTTCCTTCGCTGAGTGTACTTTCTTTAACAATCGGTGAAAGCAGGTTTTTCTGCTTCATTTTATCAATGACCAAATCCACTCCGTCTGCCATATCCGTTACCCGTTTACATACTTTCGTAAGAACTTGTCCGTTCGATCCGGTACTTACCGTTCGAGTGGGGAACATTGACTTTGGATTATCATAATAATAGTCAGTCCGCCTATACGGGGTATCCTTGTCAAGTCTGTATTCCACTTCCTCCTCCAATACGGTTCTCCCCCCGTAACGCAAGTAATAAAATCCGGAAGCATTGTTCGGTGACAGGCGTGGTTCGATATTATGTTGATACATCTCATTTCCTTTCACATAATCGGTTGTCTGAGAGTTATAATATATTTTTAAAGCGTTCCCATCCAAATAATAATCCGACGGTTGCATTTGAGGGAGCGCACTATTATAGTCAGATAATATTTTATACTTATATTGAGTCGTTTGCAGCAGATTTCCATCCGCATCATATACTTCTTTTTCTGATAATAGCCCGGCTGCCCAGAATGGATAATTGACATTTGATATCGGGTCTGCTATCCGGTAATGATAAGCATTGTATCCTTTGCCATGAATTGTTTCCGTTACCTGTGGATAATAAAGTCCGTTATTTCCCATATTCGTGATAAGATATCCTTTTGGGCGCACTCTGTCATAAATAATTTGATCGCAAAAACCGGAATAGCAAACATTTACTGCATTGTTCCATGAAGAATACATACTTTTACCCGGCGATGGGTAGCTGTAAGAAATGGTATCATTCCGATTATTCCCGTTGTCAAATAATAGTGTTTTCAGACGGATTCCTCCATAGTCATTATATGCGCTGGTTCTGTTTTTTTCATATTCAATCCCTATTTTTCCTCCGTCAGCCAAAGTGATACTTTTTAATGAATGCAAGGCTGTCAGCATCTCATATTCTTTCCCTGACGTATTTCGTGCTCTGCAATATCCCCAAAGATCAGATTCTATTCCATTTGGGGGTGTTGGAAAATCAGAGAAGTTATAATAGCCGAATTTCATGTTGCCTGTCTCTTTGTTTTCTTTCCCGTAAAAGGATACTTTTTTCAGACATGTTGCATCCTGTGTGAGGGAAACAGATGATAAAAGTGTTTCATCCCGATTATACAGTTTTATTTCAGACAGATAAGGTGCTGTTGTATATTCAGTATATGTAAATTTTATGATCCGTTCAGGAGTGATAATCATGTAGGGCAAAGGTGAAAGTATATCATAGCAACTTCCTCCCGCTATTTCTTTTTGGGTAATCGTTCTTATTTCAATCAGGCAATTGTGCACACTGTTTGCCGCCGCTTTCAGATGCATACCGGCCAATCGACCGTTATAAGAATCTGATAATTGATCGCAATACTTTGAAAGTGATGTCAGTGTATTCTCCAATTGCAAAGATGCGGACGTCATTTCCTTGATATTTGCCAGTATACCGATCAGTCTGTTATTGTTTTTTACGATAGTATTTTCAAGAGGTTGAAAAAATCCTTGTCCGTATTTTGTGAACATCACCATTTGAGCATCTACCTCCTTAAGCAAAGCTTCTTGCGAACATGCTTCCAGGTGATATTGTGCAGTTTCAATATCCTCTGTAATTTCTGCCTGATATTTTTTATAATCAAACGGTTGCTCTTTCATAGGCTTACCGTAATAATAAGTCATTGTGTACGAATCCCGGATTTCTTGATTGCTTATTTTACCTGTCGAGCCGGGGCCCGTATTTTCCACACTGCCTTTATAACAGAATTCAATCGGTGCTCCGTTGTATGGGAGGATACGGCTAAGATGCCATGCCGAATTATATGCGTTATGGGAAATAGCATTGACAGTGGAGACATCCACATGCCTGACATTTGTATTCATCTCGACCTGCCGGTAAATATAACGGTCACCATTGTTATCTGTTACAATCCATCCTGTAATTTTGCCGGAAGTATGCTCACATTCGATACGTACATCCGTTTGTTCCAGCGGTTCGGCATATATCTTTCTGTTCTTATCAACACGAATGATGAAATCCACTTTCTGTCCGTTGAATACAGCTGTAAAGATGTCGCTTTCACCATCTCTTTTGCGAAGTCCTACATTCTTTGCATCATCCTGTAAAGGGGTGGAGTTACTTTCGGATTGTAGATAACCAAAGAATGTATCTTCATCGGGAAATCCTCCACGCATCGTACGGGTGACTATTCCTCCTGCATTAAGCATCCAATTATAGCCGAGGAGTCCGGGAGAGTCACTGTCCTTTACTCCTTTTCCAATATAATCCAGCGAAACAGGCAATTCATAATTTCCTGATCTCAATTTGTATAAAGGTACTTTGTAATTGAATATCCCCGTTGAATAATCGACCAGTACATTTTTCTGTTCGGTCAGGTTTTGTGTTTGCCCTCCAGGTTTAAAATCCTGCGCCCATCCGTTTAGTGTGAGGAGTAGGAGAAATAATAAGTATGTTATTCTTTTCATGATTGTGTTTATTAATTAAGTTTTAAATGAAAGCCGGAAGTCCCTTTCCAGTGTTCTGTTCCTGTTCAAAGGACTTCCGGCTTATAGATAACGTTTGTTTATTGGCTGTATATACAGTCTACAGATTCATTGCATTTGCCCCCAGTGCTCCCAGCACTGCTGAAGCCACAGCGATAATTGCTTTTAGGATTATATCCCATGTTGTTTTTCCGATTGCCATTGTTTTTTACCTCCTTTCCTGTTCTTTAAATAGTTTAGTTTACTTCAGAGACTAGTTTCATCCTGATGTATGGATATACTTTCATCCTTCGGGAAGAGCGTACGATTCCCCTTTCATAACGGTGTTAAGCGTCATGATCAAATTGATATCCAACAGGTAGCCAAGTGATTACTAGTCCGGTTAAGTTCTCAAATCTTTGTTTTCTAGTTTAGTCTTTTGTGCTTAGTTGTTTTTTCAGTCAAGTCATTTTTATTTTTGTGTTTTGTACAGGATGGTAGAGCTTACAAAGTAGAATCCGGTGATTCACCCCTGTCATCTCTTCCTGTATCCGGTTTATTTGTTTCTTCCTCGTCATTACCAGCACGTACTACGCGCGGATAAATAATTTTTTTTCCATTTTCTTTATTTTCCAGTTTTGGCTGGAGAAGTTTATATAATACTGACATAATTGTAATTAAATTTAGTTATTGATAGTTTAGTTGTTCTTGTCTTTAAGCTTATTGACACTACAAAGATAAAGTAATGTTTTTGGATGAACAAGCGATTTTAAAAGTGTGCGTTAATAAGTTCGTTAATATATTTATATTATTGATATATAGCATTTTATTGTAGAAATACCTATTTGTTTACTATGCTCAACAGATAATGACTGGGCAGTTTGATTTTCCCACCAGAATCTCGGATATAACCAATCCTTTTCCATACCGGACTACCGATGGTTCCGTAATTATTTTTTTGAAATAATAGCATATTGTTCAGATGGGGAAAAACGATCGAGTAGCAGATTATCCAGAAGTCCGGATAGATTGCATAACCGTCCGTCGGCAGGAGCTTGCATACGGTTAATATCTTCTTGGGTCAGATTGCTCTTCTTCCTTAAAACTTCATTGATTCTTCTTTTTCTGACTTCAGATTTTATTGTGCTATTCGGTGATTCGGTTTCATTTTCAGAAGCTTTAGTTACCATATCCCGTTGGTATATATCCGAATCGAAGAAGCAGTATTCTGCAGCCAGTTTGAGAACGCAATGAACAGTATCGTTGTCTGTATCAAATAACTGGTCAGAAAATTCATCGTAGAATTCGTTGTCGGTATGAACGTAATATCCCTTATCGGAGTAAATGTGCGACAATGCATATAGTAAGATGGTAAAGGCAGAATTACCCTTTCGTTTCATGATGCGACATATCACGCTATCGTGTATAAACCTGTGTTTAGTGGAAAATAGTCCACTCCTTGTTTTAATTTTTTTATAATAATTCTATTTTAGTATTTTATATTATTAAGTCTTTAGTTTTTGATTTGTTAAATATCCTGTTCTGCTTCCACTGCCAGAAGTTTTTGTCTTTTACGTTGGATACTGGCTGCAACAGTTTCTAGGGCGTGACGAATAAGTTCTTTTCGCACATTAGGATCTTTGATGAGGGTAATGACGGGATATACTGTTTCTCTCTTGTTTACAAAAGTTTGTTTTTCTACTTTGCGGTGATTCCGGCTAGCGGATTTCCGACATTCTTTACAATAGTTTCTGGGAAGATTTGTTTTCTTGTCCAAATAGAAAGCTTCCAGAGGAAGTGTACGTTTGCAGCATCCACAGACGTGATTAGTTGATTTTTTTGAGATTTTCATGTTGTTATTCATTTTATTGATAAATAGTTAGTTATGTTATAGCATGTATAATGATTTCCTTATATCTTTCTTTATTGTCAGCTGTTAATACTCTATTTGATGAGTATTAATATTCCATGTATTAACTATTAATGCTCTACATATTAACCATTAATAGCCTACATTTGCTAATCTTCTCTTTTCACAAATCAATGGCGAAGTTTTCGACGTTCTCGCATTTTTTCTTGTTTTCTCATGGCTTTTCTATTTTTTAATTTCTATTTTTGAAACAAATTGCTAATGTTTGTACTACAAAGATAAAATAAATTTCATATAGGAAACGAATAGTTTTAGAATTTAATTCTCAATTATTTTATAAAGTACTAATAATGAGAGGCTAATATGTCTATAATATTTTACATTATATTTAAACAATAAGAGATGAATACATTTTTAGATGTTACAGCAATTGTGAACCGCGCTAAGCAGGTTCTGAATTTTAAAAGGGATAGTGAATTGGCTGAATTTCTGGGAGTTTCACGACCGACACTATCAAATTGGTACGAACGGAATCGGATTGACTTTCCTTTATTTTTGGATAAGATGGGGAGTGATGTAGACTACAACTGGTTACTAATTGGAAAGGGGAATCCTAAACATCGTCCGACATGCTGTAATAATGAGCTGGTACAGGGAAAAGTGGAGATAATTCACAATCCAAAAATAATGGAGGCAATGAATGATCGTAGTGTAGTACTATACGATATTGCTGCAGCGGCCAACCTGAAGACTCTGTTTACCAACAAAAATCAGTTTGCTGTGGGAAAGATAAAGATTCCGAGTATTCCTTTGTGTGATGGAGCGATTTATGTGAGTGGGGACAGTATGTATTCTATTCTCAAATCGGGAGATATTATAGGATTTAAGGAGATAAATAGTTTCAGCAGTCTGATTTATGGTGAGATGTATTTGGTGTCATTCAATATTGATGGAGACGAGTATTTGTCTGTGAAGTGTGTGAACCGTTCGGATAAAGAAGATTGCCTGAAATTGGTCAGTTACAATACTCATCATGAACCGATGGATATTCCGTTTGCTGCTATTAATGCAATGGCGATTGTGAAGTTTTCCGTTAGAAGACATATGATGATGTAAGGAGCAGGTGTAGGAAGGTAATCAAGTAAATAACGTGAAGACGGACTTTAATCATTCGTTCTTCTGCGTTATGGGTATCTAAAGAAAAAATATTCCGGAAAATATTTAACGTGAATATAAGCGAATAAATATTTTATTGAAAATTGAGGATATAGCGATAGAAACAGTGATTTTATAGTGCTTAAACATTTGATTACTAATATTTTACCGCTGTGTTTGCTGAGAGTAAAGTAACATCAGATCCGGTTCATTAAAGTAGATTGTTTGGATGTGTTGATTTTGCCAATATAACGTAATCAGCCTATTACAGGTAAATAATGTACCTGTATAAAGAGTTATGTAGCTAAGAAAATAGATGATGAAACGTAAGGAAGTAATAAACTGATGTATAATGATGAGTTGGTAACTCTATTTCTCGTTAAAACATATAGAATAGGGAATCAATAAGATTTTACTCAGGCAGAAAAAGCAACCTGTACGCAAGTTGCTCTATGCATTTCTCTAATTATTTGGAACAGAGAAGCTATACTTACTTCCTATTTCATGGAAGTCTTACATACTGTATTTAATATCCATTCTGTTATATCTTTCAGAACTTCCGGACTGATTGTTTCTTCTAAATCTCCATATTCAAGGTGATTACATGTTCGGCAAGTCTGAAAAAAGTGATTTAATCCCGGATAGATCTTCACTGTTACATTTTTATTTCCGTTTTTAATGATTCCTTGTTGAATGGCATTTAAGTTCATGACAGCAATCTTTATCTCCATTGAGTACAAGTACCGGGCATTTTATTTTATTCAGGGCTTCCGTTGGGTCATATCTCATAAAATGGAGGTACCATGGACTGGTGGCTGCAGCGAGTTGTGCCGGTAGTTGGCGCATCACGTTTAAATCCTGAAGTTCCTCAGGTGATAGTAATTTTATTGCGTCGGCATACAACTCTTTTTGGAGTTCTTCTACTGTTTTATCAGTTTGTTGCAGTACAGTTGAGTATTGATGGTGATAAATAGGTCTTTTCTTCTGCCAGACAGAATCCGGTTTGCCTGTAGATTGATAAATCAATTCTACTTGCTTCAACATCATACTGTCTCCTCGTACTCCGGCTCCGGCCAATGATACGATAAATGCGACTGCCGGATTTTTCGCTGCTGTGATAAACGAGACAGTTCCGCCACAACTGTGACCAATAATCCCGATTTTTCGGGTATCTATTTCTTTTCTACTTCTTAGATAGTCCAATGCAGCTTGCGTGTCTTTGGCAAAATCCTCGTTGGTGGCACTTGCAAAGTTTCCTTGGGAAGCAGCTACTCCCCGGTCGTCGCAACGTAGTACGGCAATTCCTTTTCGTGTGAGGTAGTCGGCTATGACAAGAAAAGGTTTGTGTCCTTTCGTCTCTTCATTTCTGTTCTGCGGACCACTTCCTGTTACCAAAATCACTGCGGGAAATCGGTTCCCTTTGCCATGCCAAATACCAGTGATATCTTGTGCACAAAGAAAAGACGGGAATAACAATCCGAGTAATAATCCGATAATGGTTATGAAATGGAAATTTGAATATTTCATAATAAAGAGTTTTTGGTTTGGCAAAGATACTCTACTTGCAAACATACGCAAAAACTTTTAAATATGGTGTTGGTGGAATAGAATTCTCACGTTTCCACGTGGAACGGTAGCAGTGTATTGTAAACGAATAAAGGGGGATAATATCCCTTTCCTAGGGTATTAATACTTGAAAAGTTGAGTATTAATAGCTGAGAAACGAACTATTAATACTCAACAGGCTGATACATAAAGTGCCGGATCAGGGTATCTGACGCCTACTTATGTTAGTTGATAAACTCATAACCGGAGAGCTGGTATCTTTTTAGATCGCCTTCTTTCGTCCTTTTGAGTTTTACCTCTCCTTTATCTGCTTCCAAAGTGACGATGTTATATTCTCCTTTCTTGAAATTATAGCTGATACCGTCATCTTCAAGAAGTTGGCAACTAGCTGTAGGAGTGCCGTATACTTTGCAGTGCAGATTGAATACAGTTTGCGGGTCTACATAAGGAACGGGTTCGGACAGAGGCAATAATGTTCCCTGACGGACGTAGAGCGGCAATTGGTCGAATTCCGTATTGATTTCGTACTCCTTATTCCCTTCATATTTCTCGTTCGTATTGAAGTTATACCATGTTCCTTCGGGGAAGTAAACAGTTCTTGATTTTTTATTCTCATAGAGAGGTGCAGCCATCAGTCCATCTCCGATCATATACTGGTTGCTGATATCACGCAGACGTTTATCCTTAGGATAATCCATCAATAAAGGACGGAAAGGAGGAATTCCTTCTTTATAATAAGCATAAAAAGCATTATAAAGATAAGGTATGAGCTGCATGCGTAGATTAATCAGTGTGCGTGCATAAGCCTCATATTCCTGGGCTTCCGGCAAAAACTCACCCCGCTCATTCTTTCCACGGTCGAATTGCAACCATGGTGCGTATTGCAAATACCAGGCATTCACCATAGCTTGCGGAGAAAGAATCACCGTTTGCAAGCGGTGGAAGAAGTCTTCGGCAGAGTGTGCTTCACGTACTTCCGGGCACCATAACAGACCGCCGAAAGCAGAGTTGCAAAGCGCTTGAATATACTCTTTATGATCATACGTATCACTGTAGAGTACCGCATTTCGTGAGGACATGAACATTCCCGAAGAACGGTAATCCTGATAAGCGCGGGTATTCATCTCACGATAAATACTGTCTATCGTATTCACATAAAGCGAGCCGAAGATTTGGTGCATCTGTTCGCCGTCAATTCCTGATGGGAACTGTGCTGCGTCAGGGAAACACCAAGTGGCTGAAGCATAAGATATGTTCGAATTATCACATTCGTCGAGTTTAAAGCCGGAGATTCCTTCTTCTACCAGTGTGCGGTGATAATCACTGAATATCTTACGTGCTTCCGGTGTCAGAAAGTCCGGTACAAGCCCGTTCCAGACGAGGAAGTCACCCGAATAAGGTTCCATGTCTTTCCGGATTGGAGAAGAAGGATGAACGTAGGCATGTTCCCACAGATTGACTTTATAGCCTTTCTGTTTTAACTGATCCAGCATTTCCTTGTGTTTAGGAAAACGTTCCTCACTCCAGATGTATGAGCAGGAATAGGCTGCCGTTTGCCATCCCGGTTCCAGTCCCAACACATCACATGGAATCTGTTTTTCCCGGAAATAATCCGCGAAGCGGATGACCGAATCCTGTACGGCGTCTCCTTTCACCCGATACTTGAATCCGAGTCCCCACATTGGAGGAAGGCATCCGCCACCGGAAAGAAGGTTGTACCGCTTTACTACATCCAGTATCTTCGGTCCCGTTATAACAAACACTTCGATACCTTTTGCACCGGGGATATCGATATATACTTTATTTCCATTACTTCTGTTCTTATATAAATCTTCTGTAGTGGTGGCAATCTTTTTTCTTCCTTCTGCGTCCTGCAGATTTTGCTGTTTTTTTTGATTGGAACCGCATAAGAAAGTGGTATACCGGGCGGTATTGACCAGAATCCCGTATCCTTTGGTAGAGACGTAGAACGTCTGTGGAGCGTGTGTATATCCGAGTCCGTTCAGTGGATTGTCGTTTACTATCGGGCGTTTACGCATTCCACGTTGTCCGAAAGTCTCTATTTGAAGCCCGAAGCCGTAAAGCTGCTCGTCGTCTGCCAAAGGTACTTCGACCATACATCCCCGGTCTTTCACTTGTATGCGGACTTCATCCGGACTGAAAGGAAGTTCGGCTGTGGGGAGTTGTTTCATAGCTTCTAATGCAGGTTTCCCACCGAATAGTGCGTAAGGAGTATAAATATCAATTTCTCCTGCTTGCAGTTTGATTACTCCCGGAGCAATCTCTTGCTGAGTCGGTAATTGTTCTGTCTGACAGGCAGCGAGGAGCCCTCCTGTAAATAGTAGAAGATAAAGTCGTAATTTTCTCATTGCAATTTGTTTATGATGTTATACTTATATAAGACTTTTGAGTTCTAATTTTCCACTAAAAGTAATACATTTATTTTTAGGAAGAATCATATCGCTTCTTTTTATTTCTTTGCAGAAGCCCTTTTTTTA
>ERZ826016.2382-NODE-2382-length-14940-cov-7.069936_pt1 | contig 14940 bp, 14 predicted proteins | sample MGYA00519872_ERZ826016 | MGnify/ENA primary metagenome ERZ826016 (study PRJEB31778, sample SAMEA3449218) | human gut metagenome | biome: human gut; feature: human-associated habitat; material: faeces | place: United Kingdom | collected 2010/2012 ... | reverse complement strand
CTCCCTTCGGGCACCGGCCTCCGTTCAAAGGGGCGGGGAAGCTGCACCAATGCTGAGCTTATATCGGGCATGAGGTGCGGACTTCATTTTCAATGCGAACGTTTCGTACACACCGATGCGGACCTACATAGAGACGCCTGCCGTTCTCTTCATGCCCGGGGAAAGTTTGTGTCGCCGCTTTGCAGCTCCCTTGTGGCTGTGTACTTCCCCATGCAGGAGCGGACCCACATACGATAAAAAACTTTCCAAATCACACACAAAGGTTAATCCTGCCAATGTTGCTCTTCCTACGCTCGCGCGAAGCGCGGCGGACAGGGCCCGGCTCTGCCGGGCATTCTTCTTTCCTCCCCTACGCTGGCGCAAAGCGCCGCGTAAATTTCCGGCGAAGCCGGACTCCTCTTTCCTTTACGCCTGTGCGCAGCACGGCGGAAAAAGTCCGCTTGCGGACACTCCTTTCTCTGCGGACGGGAATACCACTCAGCTCATCGCCTGAACCCGGCCCCGAAGCCGGGCAGTTCCAGCGGGGCGGCTTTTTTATTTGTGCCGCCCTTCCGCTCAGGCGCTCTCAGCCGGAGCGCCGAGATTGCGCCCGGCCATTAAGAAAAAGGGCCGGTGCGGCTCCTCAGAGCCGCAGCAGGCGGGGCGGCCTGACGCGTCTTGCAGTTTGTACTGTCCCGGCATGCTTGTCGCTCTGTCGTCAGCGCCGCATTTGAGCTGAAAGGGAATTACAAACTGAGCGGCAGGACGCCCCGCCGACAGGTCCTTTTTCGCCTGGCCGGCAACTTCTTCCTTTGCTACTTTCCATTCTTCTTTGGAGAAGAAGGAAAGTAGCGACCATGGAATCGTATTCCTAAAACGGAATCATTCGTATGTTTCGGACACGTACGGCCTCGCTATGTAGGTCTGCTTCCTCATGAACGCAAAGGGTGTCTCTCGCTCATGAACCCCTGCCGCACGGGCAGCCACACGCCCGCTGCCCGATCTCCCCTCCCGCAGGCAAAAGAAAAACGCCGGCTGCTTTGGACACAGCCGGCGTTTTCCCGCTTACCGCGGGATCTTCCGGAAAAAGACGGGGCTGACTTTCGGCTCCAGGGGGAATGAGAAGCCGGCGACGGCTCCGTCGGGACCGGCCACGAAGGTGAGAGGCAGGGTGTAGAGATCGGTGTCTTCCTTGACGCCTTCGACCCGGAAGGTGTCGTAATGGACGTGCGTGAGGCCAAGGCCAGTTACCTCCCGCTCGTCCAGGAGGAGCCGTCCTCCGTCCGCTCTCACCCGGAAGAGGCCGTATCCGGGGTTCTCATAGAGCCCGCAGTAGGCTTCGGGGCGGCGGGACGGCCGCGTGCCGGAGATGACGGATTCCGGCATGCAGTCGTGCTCCAGATGATGGTACATGTCTTCCGGCGCATGGGTCCTGCGCTCGGTGTACACGGCGTACCAGTCGTCTTCCGGCCGCCCCGTGAATGCGTCCAGGAGGCACCCCTGGACGGCGAAAATGAAAGGATTGTCCGGCGCGTGGAGGTTCTGGAGATACACCGCGCCTTTGCCGAGGCCGGGCAGGTAGAACTGGAAGGCACTGTAGCCTTCGATCTTCCCGGTGTGCTGCTGCACGATGTGCCCGTGGTACTCCATGACGCGCCACCCGAGGCCGTAGCCGAGGGAGCGCCCGCCGCGCACATGGGGGTAGTCCATGAGGATCTGCGGCGTGTGCATGTCGAGGAAATGGGCGGGCGTGAGGAGCGCTTCGCCGTCCGGACCGAGGCCGCCCCGGATGTGGAAGGCGAGCCACCGCGCCATGTCCCGGGCGGTGGACATGACGGAGCCGCACGGGCCGGCCTGGTCGATGTTCCACCGGGGGATCCTGTGAAGCCCCTCCTGCCACCAGTGGGGCGCGGCGAGATTGTCTTCTTTCTCCGCGTCTCCCATGAGGCAGTGCGTATGGGTCATGCCGAGCGGCCGGAAGAGTTCTTCTTCCATGAGGGTCTCCCATTTCTTCCCGGCCACCGCTTCGAGGACGCCGCCCGCCGCGGCGTACATGACGTTGCTGTACTGGGCGACGGTGCGGAAGGACGCGTTCGGCTCAAGATATTTCAGCCGGCGGAGGTACTCCACGCGGGAGATGCTGTTGTCCGGCCAAGCCCCGTCGTGGCCCGCGACGCCCGTGCGGTGGCACAGGAGGTCCCGCAGGGTGCAGAGCGCGGAGGCGTGCTCGTCCCAGAGGGCGAAGCCCGGCACGTAGGACGCGATGGGCGCGTCCAGGTCGAGGAGCCCTTTCTCTTCGAGGCGGAGGGCGACGGCGGCCGTCATGGATTTCGTGCACGAGCCGATGCCGGAGACGGTGTCCCGGTCGAAGGGCGCGCCGGTCTCGATGTCCCGCGTGCCGAAGTCGAGGAAATGCACGTCGTCGCCGTCGAGGACGGCCATGGCGCAGCCGGGGATGCTGTAGTAGGCCATCATCCGTTCCGCGAGGGTCCGGAGGCCTGCGAGGTAGTCCGGTGTCATGAGGCGCCTCCTTTCATACGCTCTCCGCGATGTCGTCAGGCATGCGGAAGGGTTTGCCGATCATGGGGACGGCTTCGATGAGCTCGCGGGTGTACGCTTCGGACGGATGGGTGAGGATCTCTTCGGACGGGCCGGTCTCGACGACGGCCCCTTTCCGCATGACCACGGTCTTGTCGGAGATGTATTTCACCACGGCGAGGTTGTGGGAAATGAAGAGGTAGGTCAGGTGGAGCTTCGCCCGCAGGTCGGTGAGGATGTTCAGCACCTGCGCCTGCACGGACACGTCGAGGGCACTGGTGGGTTCGTCGAGGATGAGGATCTCCGGCTCGGTCATGAGGGCGCGGGCGATGGAAATGCGCTGGCGCTGGCCGCCGGAAAATTCGTGGGGATAGCGGCGCATGGCGCTCGGCTGGAGGCCCACCATGTGGAGCAGCTCTTTCGCCCGTTCGTCCGCCTCCGCTTCGCTGTGCCCGCCGAGGACGCGCATGGGCTCGGTGACGATCTGCCCGATGGTCATGCGCGGGGAGAGGGAAGAGTACGGGTCCTGGAAGACGATCTGGATGCGCCGGCGAAGCGGCCGCAGCTCGTCTTCCTTCATGTGGGAGATGTCCGTCCCGTCCAGGAGGATGCGCCCGGAGGTGGGCTCGTCCAGGCGGACGATGAGGTTCGCCAGGGTGGACTTGCCGCAGCCGGATTCGCCCACGATGCCGATGGACTCCCCTTTTTCGATGGAGAGGGACACGCCGTTCAGGGCGTGCACTTCTTTGGTCTTTCCGAAGAATCCCTTCGTGCGGAAGGTCTTCGTCACATTGTCGATTTCAAGCAGCGCGCTCATGCTTCCGCCTCCTTTCCGCGGATCACGCCGATGACCGGCGCGGCGCTCTGCCAGTTGTGGCAGTACACCAGATGGCCCGCGCCGGTGAGGGTATCCGACGGCGGCGCGGTGCGGCAGATCTCCGTGGCGAAGGGGCAGCGCGGCGCGAAGCGGCACCCTGCCATGGCTTCGGAAGGATCGGGCACGATGCCGGGGATGGCGAAGAGCCGGTCCCCCGCCGCGGCGGAGACGGTGAATTTCGGCACCGCCGCCATGAGCGCCCGCGTGTAGGGATGCTCCGGCGTCTCGAAGACGTCGGCCGCTTTCCCCGACTCTACGATGTGCCCGGAGTACATGACGGCCACGGTGTCGCAGATCTGGGAGATGACGCCCAGGTCGTGGGAGATGAAGATGACCGCCGTGCCGAGCCGCCGGCAGGCTTCGCGGATGAGGTAGAGGATCTTCGCCTGCACGGTCACGTCGAGCGCCGTGGTGGGCTCGTCGGCGATGAGGAGCTTCGGCCGGCAGGAGAGCGCGATGCCGATCATCACGCGCTGGCGCATGCCGCCGGAGAGCTCGTAGGGATAGCACCGGAGCACGTCCGCCGCCTGACGGATGTGGACGGAGGCGAGCATGTCCTCCGCCTTCTTCATCGCTTCGGCGCGGCTGATCTTCTGATGGGTCATGATGACGTCGGTCATCTGCCGGCCGATGGTGAAGACCGGATTGAGGCAGGTCATGGGCTCCTGGAAAATCATGGAGATGTCCCGGCCGCGGATGGCCTGCATGTCTTTTTCGCTTTTTTCGGTGAGCTCTTCCCCGCAGAAGCGGATGGAGCCGCCCAGTTTCTCATGACCGCCGCCCGGCAGGAGCCGTGTCACGGCGAAGGCGGTCATGGATTTCCCGCTGCCCGACTCGCCCACGAGGCCGAGGATCTGCCCCGGCGCGACGTCGAGCGACACGTCGTGCAGGATGGAGACCATCCCTTTTTTCACCGGCAGGGACAGGGAGAGATGACGGATCTGCAGTATCGGTTCCATAAGCCCCTCACTTTCTCGACCGGGGATCGAGGATATCGCGGATCCCGTCGCCGATCAGATTGAATCCCATGATGGTGATGAGGATGGACAGGCCCGGGAAGGCCGCGTACCACCACTGGTCGATGGCATAGATGCGCGCCGTGGAGATCATGGCGCCCCACTCCGGCGTGGGCGGCTGGGCCCCGAGGCCGATGAAGCTCATGGACGACGCGATGAGGATGGCGTCCCCGATGCCGAGGGTCATCTGCACCATGAGCGGGGTGAGGCAGTTCGGCACGATATGGCGCACCACGATCCAGAACGGCTTCTCGCCGAAGGTGCGCGCCGCGCGGACGTACTGCTGCTCTTTCGCCACGAGCACCTGCCCGCGCATGAGCCGCGTGTACATGGGGATGCGCACGATGATGACCGCGAGCATCGTATTGAGGAGCCCCGGTCCCATGGCGGCGGTGAGCGCGAGGGCCAGCACCATGGACGGGAAAGCGAGGATCATGTCCGTCACGGCCAGCACCGCCTGATCCGCCCGGCCGCCGAAGTAGCCTGAGAGGCTCCCGAGGACGATGCCGATGGCCGCGGACACCGCCACGATGATGACGCCTACGGCGATGGAGATGCGCGCGCCGTACATGACGCGGGAGAGGATGTCCCGGCCCATCTCATCCGTGCCGAAGAGGTGCTCCGCGCCGGGCGCCTGGAGGCGGGCGGGGATATTTATCTCGTTCGGGTCATAGGGCGCGAGGACGGGCGCGAGGAGCCCTACCAGCACCACCAGCGCCACGATGGCAAATCCCGTGAGGGTGAGCTTGTTCCGGAGGGCGATCTCCCAGATCTCCTTCCAGCGGGACGGGCGCACGGCCGCTTCTGCTGCTTCGTTCATCGCTCACCCTCCTCTCTGATCTGCGGATTGAGGATGCCGTAGACGATATCCACCACCGTATTGATGAGGACGTACCCGAAGGAAATCACGAGGGTGAAGCCCATGATGGCCGGGAAATCCAGGAAGGAAATGGAATCCATCACATATTTCCCCATGCCCGGCCAGGCGAAAATGGTCTCCGTGATGACCGCGCCGCCGAGGAGCTCGCCGATGGTGAGGCCCGTGAGCGTCACCGTGGGGATGAGCGCGTTCTTCAGCGCGTAGCGGTAGATGATGGTCCGGCGCGGAATGCCGCATGCCCGGGCGGTGCGGATGTAGTCCTGCTCCAGCACGTCGATCATGCTGGACCGCACCTGCCGGGCGATGATGGCGAGCTGCACGTACGCGAGGCACACCGCCGGCAGGATGAGGTGATGGATGGCCGAGAGCACCACGTCCATCTGGCCCGCGATGAGGCCGTCCACGATGTAGAGGCCCGTGATATGCGGCGGCGGCGAGAGGAAGGCGTCGAGCCGGCCGGACGCCGGGAAGATCGGAAAGACTTTGTAGAAGAGGATGAGCGCGATGACGCCGGACCAGAAGAGCGGCATGGACACGCCCACGAGCGAGATGATGCGGCTCACATGGTCCACCCAGGCGTCACGGTGCACCGCCGACGCCACGCCGAGGACGATGCCGAAGATGACCGCGATGAGCATCGCCGCCAGCGTCAGCTCCAGCGTGGCCGGGAAATATTTCGCCAGCTCGCCCGCCACCGGCATCTGCGTCCGGATGGAGAGGCCCATGTCGCCGTGGAAAAGGCCCGTCATGTACTGGATGTACTGCGTCCAGATGGGCTGGTCGAGCCCGAGAGAGGCCCGCGCCGCGGCGAGCGTCTCCGGGGACGCGTGCGGCCCTACGAGCATCCGCGCCGGGTCGCCGGGGATCACGTGGGAAATGCAGAAAGTCACCACAGACACCCCGAAGAAGACCAGCACCAGATGGAGGAGCCGCTTCAGCAGAAAATGCATGGAAATCATAAAATTTTCCCCCTTATCGGCGCTGCCTGCGAAAAATCAGGGAACGCATGCCGCTCCCTGATCTGTCATGGCAGTTCGCCGCTTCCCGCCCGTCATGCGGGAGTTTTCATCATTTCTTGCTCAGGTGCTCGAAATCATACATATTGTCGAGCATCGGATTGTAGGCAAAACCCTGGATGTCTGCGCGCATCGGCGTGAGGACGTTCATCTGGAAGAGGAAGAGATACGGCGCGTCGTCCAGCACCAGCTTCTGCGCTTCCCTGTACAGATCCGTACGCGCCTTCTGGTCGGTCAGCGCTTCCGCCTGCCGCAGCAGGCCGTCCACCGTGTCGTTCTTATAGAAAGACCGGTTGCCCGCCAGGCCCCAGTAGTCCGAGTCGAACCAGTAGCTCATGAAGAACTGCGGGTCCGCGTAGTCCGGGCTCCATGTACCGAGCGCCAGGTCGAACTGGCCTTCGTCGACCCGCTCGCGGAAGGCCGCCCACGCGATTTTCTCCAGCTTCAGGTCGATGCCCAGCTCCTTGAAATTGTTCTGCAGCATGAGCGCTTCCGTCTCATTGAAAGGCTGGTTGTCCGAGTAGAGGAGCGTCAGTTCCTTCACGCCCGCGCCCGCGGACTGGGCGAGGAGCTCTTTGGCTTTCGCCATGTCCTGCTTGTAGCCCGGGAGACTCTCGTCGCGGCCCCACATGCCTTCGGGGATCGGCGTCGTGAGCTGTTCGCCGTAGCCCTTCACCGCGCCGTCCACGATGCCCTGGTAGTCCACCGCGTAGGAGAGCGCCTGCCGGAAGAGCTTGTCGTCCATGGGGGCTTTCCGGTTGTTCAGGTACACCACGCTGGTTGTCAGGGAAGGGTCTTCATAAATGTGGAGATCCGGATTGCTTTTCATTTCTTCCATCTGATCCAGCGGGATGCTCTGGGCGATGTCCAGGTCTCCCTTCTCCAGCTGGAGCCGCTGCGCGGACGGGTCCTTGATGATATTGAAGATCACGTGCTGGATGGCCGGTTTCTGGCCGCTGTAGTTCGGGTTCAGCTCGAGGGTGATCTTCTGCCCCGGCACGATCTCTTTCAGCTCGTACGCACCGGACCCCATGGTGTGGGTGGCGAGGTAATTCGAACCAAGGTCGCCGTTCTCCTCATGCTCCATGACCTTCGGATTCACGATGCCCGCGCCGTTCACGGCGAGGCTCGAGAGGAAGGGGGCAAAGGGTTTGTCCAGCGTGAAGACCACGGTCTCCGCATCGGGTGCCTCGACGGATTTCACCATCTTGAAATATTCCGCCGGCCCTTTGCCGATTTTGCGGGTCCGGTCAAAAGTGAACTTCACAGCCGCCGCGTCCACCGGCGTGCCGTCTGCAAATTTATGACCCGGATTCAATTTGAAAGTCCACACGAGGCCGTCGTCCGAAACCGTCCAGGACTTCGCGAGGGATCCTTCCACTTCCGTGGAGGCCTTGCCGTTTTCCGTCTTGTAGCGCACCAGCCGCTCGTAGGCCGGGTAGGTGACCTGGGTATGATGATTGTCGATCTGTACGGCCGGGTCGAGCGTGCCCAGATCGACGCTGATGCCCACGGTGATCGTATCTTTCGGCACGTTGCTCTTCGTGCCGCCGGAGCTGCCGCTGCCCCCGCCGCACCCTGCCGCCGCGAGGACTGTGAGTCCCAGAAGCGCTGCTGCCGCCTGTTTTTTCATGGATGATGCCCCTTTCTGATGCAAAAAGGCGCTCCGCGGGAATGAATTCCCTGCGGAACGCCTTTGTTTCATTGCCTGAATCTGTCCCTCATTATACAAAAATTCCCGGGGCTGTCCATAGCGGAGACACATGGCTCCTTTCTATGGAAACCATGCGCAGAAACGATACAGATGGTCATACATGCGGTCAGCGCATATAAAAACAGGCCCGCGCGGGGCCTGTCGGTTCAGAAGCTGAACTTGCCTTCGAAGAGGCATTCTTTGTAGAAATTCGGAAGGACGAAGCAGCTCTTCTGGATTTTTTCATTGTAGTACCGCATGGGGGACGGCGCTTTCCGGGTGATCTCCGCCGTGAGCGGGTCGTACGCCTTCGACGCGAGCATGAAGCTGTGCATGCACGCCGGGTAGATCGGCACGTGAGAGAAATAGGAGCGCACGATGGGGAATACGTCCTTCATGGCGCAGTAGATCTCGTGGACGAGGCGCTGCTGCACGATGGGGGACTCGCTCTGCTGGACGATGAGGCCGTCCTTCCGGAGGGCTTTGTACGCGCTCCGGTAGAATTCGCGGGTGAAGAGGCCTTCGCCCGGGCCGATCGGGTCGGAGCAGTCGATGATGATCACGTCGTAGAAATCCTCCACGCTCTTCGCGAAGGCGATGCCGTCGCCCACATGGACGTGAAGCTTCGCCGGCGGGTCGAGCAGGACTTCCGCGATGTGCGGGAAGTATTCCTTCGAGAGCTCGATCACGCGGCCGTCGATGTCGCACAGGTCCACCTGGGTCACGCAGTCGTGGCGGCACACTTCGCGGGCCACGCCGCCGTCGCCGCCGCCGATGATGAGCACCCGCTCCGGATGAGGATGGAGCATGAGCGGCACGTGGCTGATCATCTCATGGTAGGTCCATTCGTCTTTTTCCGACGTCTGGAAGACGCCGTCCAGGATGAGCATTTTCCCGTACTGAAGGCTGTCTACGATCTGGATGTGCTGGAAGGGCGTGTCTTCTTCGTGGAGCACCGCGGTGATCTTCACGGTTTGTCCGAGATTCGGCGTGCCCCATTCGGTGACGGTCTGCGCCCCGCTCATTTCTGCGCCTCTTCTGCCGGAGCCGCCTCCTCTGCGGAAGCGGCTTCTTCCGCTGCGGGCGCATCCTCCGCCGGGATCTCCGCCGTCTCGGCCGGCGCTTCTTCCGCCGGAGCCGCTTCTTCGGCGGGGGCTTCTTCTTCGGCCGGAGCCGCCGGCTGCTGCGCCGGCATTTCCACCTTCGGCGCCTGCTGCGCCTTCACCGCTTCGATCATGGTCATGGCGGAGGTGAGGTTCGTGAGGATCTTCTCCACGTAGAGCTTCATGTCGCTCTCGGTGCGCATGACCGCTTCGTTCGTGCGGCGGCGGCGGGCGTCGGCGTCAGACACGATCTGCGCGGCCTGCGCCTTCGCTTCGCGGATGATGAGATCCGCTTCCTTCTGGGCGTTCTGCTTCACGTTCTCCGCGGTCTCCTGCGCCATGACGAGCGTGGCGGACATGGTGGCTTCCATCTTCTCATAATTCGCCAGCTTCGTCTTCAGCGTGTCCATCTGCTCTTCCATCTCCCGGTGCTCCCGGTAGATGCGCTCGTAGTCGCTCACCACTTCTTCGAGGAAGCTGTTCACTTCGTCTTCCGCGAAGCCGCGCAGCTTGCGGGAAAAGGTCTTATTATGGATGTCCATCGGTGTAATCATTTTGCAATCCTCTCCTTACTGACTGAACCCGTTTTATTTATATCTTTCTATGAGAACACCGATCCGGCCTTTGCGGCTTGTCCCGGTGAGTTCTTTGATCTCGAGGCGGCCCCGCCCGCGGAAGCTCACCACGTCTCCGGGCTTCACGGCCTGGGACGGTCCTTTCGCGGTCTGCCAGTTCACCTGCACGCGCTCGCCGTCGATGGCGGCGGTCATCTTGGAGCGGGAGATGCCGAATCCGGCGGCCCCCACCGCGTCCAGCCGGAGCGAAGCCACCGTGGCGCGCACCACTTTCGCTTCCTGCTTCGGCGGGACAATCGCCTCCACGGGGATCTCCTCCACTTTCGCGGGCACCATGGCGATCTTGCGGAAATTGTCGATGAGCCACGGCGCCATCTTCGCGTCAGCCACGACCTGCGCGCCCGGCCCCTGCATGATGATGTCGCCGATGACGCCGCGGTCGATGCCGAGCCCCATGAGCGAGCCCAGCACGTCCCGGTGGCCGATGAGGCGGTACCGGGCGTCCCACGTCATGGAGAGCGCCGTCACGCCGAAGTCCACCGGGCCGTCGTAGTCCGCCCGGCAGAAGGCGATGCGCACGCGCTCCGCCTCATGGTAGCCGCCCCAGCTCCGGCACTCGATGGTCTTCATGTGCGCCGCGATGGTCATGCCGATCTGCACGGCAAAGGGCGACATGAAGGGCCCCACCGCGTAGGGACGCCCTTTTTCGACGCTGTCCGCCATGTCGAGGAGGCGCACGGCCATCTCGCCGGCTTCTTCGCTGGCGGCGGAGAAATAGTTCAGTATTTTTTCTCTGTCTTTCATAGATCCCTTACATGATGAAAAGGAGGAATTCCCCTCCTCCTGTTTTTATTGTTTCGCCATGGCGTCTGATTTCGCCATGCACGCGTCCACGCCGTCGATGAGGGCCGCGCGGAGCCCGCGCCGCTCCATCATGCGGATGCCCGCGATGGTGGTGCCGCCGGGGCTGGTCACCTGGTCCCGGAGCGCCGCCGGGTGCTTCCCGGTCTCGAGGACCATCTTCGCCGCGCCGAGGAGCGTCTGCGCCGCCGCCTCGATGGCCACGGCCCGCGGGAGCCCGATATTCACGCCCGCGTCGGCCAGCGCGTCGATCATGACGAAGGCATAGCCCGGACCCGCGCCGGAGAGTGCCCCCAGCTCGTCGAGCTGCCGCTCCGTGCCGGTGAACGTCCGGCCGAGCGTGCGGAAGATGGCTTCCGTCTTCCGGAGGTCTTCCTCCGAGGCCGCCGGCCCGCCGGCGATGGCGGTGTACCCCTCGCCCATGGAGACGGGGGTGTTCGGCATGACGCGCACGATGCGCGTCCCTTCCGGGAAATACGAAGCGAGATCGCGGAGTGTCACCGCCGCCGCGATGGAGATGACCGTGCCTTTCGGCGCGTACGCCGCAAGCGCCTTCGCCGCCTCGGGGACGACGTTCGGCTTCACCGCGAGGAGCACCACGTCCGCCTCCGCCGCTTCATGGCCGTCCTCCGACCAGGAAACGCCGTACTGCGCGGCCTTCTTCCGCCCCGCTTCGGCGCTGTGCTCCTTCAGGACGACGTCCTCCTGCTTCCACACGCCGCGGGCAAGACATCCCGAGAGGATGGCGCCGCCCATGGCGCCGCAGCCGATGATGAGTACTTTTTTCATGATCCGACCCTCCTGAATACGGGCATGGCCACCACCTTGAACTGATAGTCGCCCTGTTCCACGCGCACCGTGTCGGGCGTGCAGACGAGCACGTCGCCGCCGCAGAGCTGCATCCCGCCGTGGAGCAGGTACACCGCGCCGGAGACGAAGTCCAGGATGCGCTGCCCGAGCGCCTCGTCCACCTCCATGAGGCGGAGAATGACGATCTTTCCCTCTTTCAGCGACTGCACCGCATACCGGGCGTCTTTATAATCCCGGGGCGTGCAGATGAGGGACTCCAGCGGATGGACCGCCCGCGCGGGGATCGCCGCGGCCGATTCCTCCCGGCTCTCCGCTTCGTCCTCCCAGTCCTCTTCCTCCGGATCCGGGAAGAATGCGGACAGCCACCCGCGCATCCGGCTGACGATGCTCATCGTCAGGTCCGCGGCACCTTCCACTGGGGCACATCGCCCACAGCGGGAGCGGCCGGAGCCGTATAGGCTGCGAAATTCTCACGGGAAACGGTCATATTGTTCGGCGCGCACAGGTAGATCGTGTCGCTGATCTGGTCGATCCGTCCGTCCAGCGCGTACATCACGCCCTGTACGAAGTCGATGATCCGCTCGGCGATGTCCTGATCGGTCTTCTCCACATTGATGACCACCGGATGGCCCTGCTTGATGTGGTCGCCGATCTTCTCCGCGTCCTTGTAGTCGTTCGGGTTCACCACCACCATGGTGTACGGCCGGGCCTGGCTGGTCGGCACGGAAGAGCGCCCGCTCCGCATGGCGGCCGGACGGGGCGGCACCGCGGCGGACGGGCTCACGGGAGCCGTCTTTTCCGGCGCTTCGTCCTCGTATTCGTACTCCTCCTCGTCGTCCATGTCGTCATGGCTCACGAACTGGTCTTTGAGTTTCTTGAAATAATCCATGTCCTGCACCTCATATATGGTTTCACTTATATTCTCTCGGTCCGAAGATTGCCGTGCCGATGCGCACCATGGTGGCGCCCTCCTCCACGGCCACTTCGAAATCATTGGTCATCCCCATGGAGAGGACGGAGATCTGCCCCTCCGGAAAGAGCGTCTTCATGCGCTCCCACATACCGCGGGCCCGGCGGAAGACCGGCCGCGTGAGCTCCGGATCCTCATTCGGGGCCATGCACATGAGCCCCCGCACGGCGATGCCCGGGATGGCCTGCGCCGCGGCGCACACCGCGTCCAGATCCTCCGGCGCGAGGCCGTACTTCGTCGCCTCGCCGGAAATATTGAATTCCAGCAGCACGTCCTGCCGCTTCCCGATCTCGGAAGCCCGGCGGCCGATCTCGGCGAGGAGCTCCGGCGAATCGCCCGACTGGATGAGATCCGCCGCGGCGACCGCCTTCTTCACCTTGTTCTTCTGCAGATGGCCCTGAAGGTGCCAGCGCACGGGAAGACGTCCCATGCGGAACTTCTCTTCCATTTCCTGCACGCGGTTCTCCCCCACGTCCGTCACGCCGCAGCGCACGGCCTCCTCCATCGCGGCATAGGGATGGAATTTCGTCACCGCCACCAGCGTCACCGCCTGATGCCACGGCGACCGCCCGCGGGCCGCCTCGATGCGGCTCCGCACGGCATTCAGATTGTTTTCGATCTCCGACATAGCCACGCCTCTCTGCCGCCGGCTCCCGGCGTCTCTGTACGCCAAAACAGGAAACCGGCGTTTCCTTTTTTCCGGTGCGGCCGGCGCAGGCGCGCCGAAACCGTACCTTTGCATTATTATAACATAAAGCCTCCTCTCCTCCCCGCCTTTTTTCGCAGGTTTCCCCGATTTCAGCCGATTTTTTTGCCGCCCCGTCCCGATTGCCCCGCGCCCGCGCCGCACGGACCTTCCCGCGTCTGCCTCGGTCAAAACTTCAGCCTCTTATTTTCATGAAAATCCACAAAAATCCCCGATTTTCTTCCTATATAGATATGTATATAATAAATCACTTCCCTTTTTGCGCAGTTTTTCAAAAAATCGCCGGATTTCTTGACAAATCTGATATACTGGAGGCGTAAGAAATTTTTCGATATTTCATCGGGACCTTTCCCGGAAAGGAAGTGAATCATGACCCTTCGCCAGACCCCGCAGCCAATCCGTCAGCTGAGCAGCGCGTTCCTCTATTTCTTCCGCCAGGAATCGGCCGGCGGCGTGCTGCTCCTCCTCTGCGCGGCCCTCGCCATGGCCATCGCCAATTCGCCCCTCGCCGCGTCCTACGACCATCTCCTCCACACCCCGCTCACCCTCGTGCCGGGCCTGTCCCTGTCTCTCCTCCACTGGATCAACGACGGGCTCATGGTGCTCTTCTTCTTCGTGGTGGGGCTGGAAATCAAGCGGGAATTCCTCTTCGGCGAACTGAAGTCCCTCTCGGCGACGCTCCTCCCCATCGCCGCCGCGGCGGGCGGCATGGTCGTGCCGGCGCTCATCTACTTCGCCTTCAACGCGGGACTCCCCACCTCCGGCGGCTGGGCCATCCCCATGTCCACGGACATCGCCTTCTCCCTCGGCGTGCTCGCCTTCGCCGCGCGGGGCGTGCCGAAGAGCGTGGCGGTCTTCCTCACGGCGCTGGCCATCGTGGACGACCTGGGCGGCATCGTCGTGCTGGCCCTCTTCTACAGCGAGACCCCGTCCTTCTCCGCCCTCGCGCTGGCGGCCCTCCTCTGCGCGGTGCTCTTCTTCGCCGGGCGGCGCGGCGTCCGCTCGCCCCTCGTCTTCCTCGCGGGCGGCCTCGGCCTGTGGCTGGCCTTCCACCACGCCGGCGTCCATCCCACCGTGGCGGGCGTCCTCGTGGGCTTCCTCACCCCGGCGGGCACGGAAGAAACGCAGGCGTCCGCGCCGCTCGCGCGGTGGGAGCACGCCCTCGCCCCGTGGAACGCGTTCCTCATCATGCCCGTTTTCGCCTTCGCCAATGCGGGCATCCCCCTCTCGGCGGAGAGCTTCGGCCACCTCCTCTCGCCCGTCGGCCTCGGCATCATCGGCGGCCTCTTCCTCGGCAAGCCCCTCGGCATCTGCCTCATGGTCTTCCTCCTCATCCGGACGGGGCTGGCAAAAATGCCTGAAGGCGTCCGGCCCTCGCATTTCCTTTGCGCGGGTGTTCTCGCGGGCATCGGCTTCACCATGTCCCTCTTCCTCGCCGCGCTTTCCTTCGACACCGCGGCAGACCTCGTCACCGCGAAGGCCGCCATCGTGGCGGCGTCGCTCCTCTCCGGCGCGATGGGCGTGCTCCTCTTCGCGCTGGACCGGCGTTTCCCCGGGAAAGCAGAATAAAAAAATCCGCATCATGCGGCGGGCTGTTCCCTGCCGTCATGATGCGGATTTTTTTGCGTGCCCCGGGCGAGGAATGCGGGCGGCTCATGCAGGAAATGCGGTCTTCCTTTTCGATGCGAACGTTTCGCGCACACCGGGGCGGGTCCACATAACGATGTCATGCGTACTTGCTCATGCAGAGGCGGGCCCACATGGAGAGACCGTACGTGTCCGAAACACACGACTATTTCCATTTTAGGAATAAGATTCCATGGTCCCTTCATTTTCTTTCCGTGCCTGACGGAAAGAAAACGAAGCAAAAGAAAGGGCAGCCGCCCCGTCACTCCGGCCTGAAAATTTCGCCGGTC
>ERZ826016.2381-NODE-2381-length-14940-cov-9.502855_pt1 | contig 14940 bp, 14 predicted proteins | sample MGYA00519872_ERZ826016 | MGnify/ENA primary metagenome ERZ826016 (study PRJEB31778, sample SAMEA3449218) | human gut metagenome | biome: human gut; feature: human-associated habitat; material: faeces | place: United Kingdom | collected 2010/2012 ... | reverse complement strand
GAGCACGCAGGGGTATTTGCCGAGACGCATCGTGCCGCCCTTGGCGGTCACGCCGATCTGGTCGGGCAGCAGCGCGATGACCGGGTGCGCGGTGAGGGAGGAGAACTCCGCGCTGTGCGCGTCGCTCCACGCGATGAGCCCGCTCGCGGTGCTCGCGCGCGGCTATGCCGTGGCGCGGACGGCGAACGGTACGGTGCTCCGCAGCGCGGACGAGGTGACCGTCGGCGAGACGATCGACGTGACGCTCGGACGGGGCAGCCTGGCCTGTACGGTCAACGAAACGAGAGGAGGGAACAACCATGGCAAAAAGCTTTGAGGATAACATCACGCGGCTCGAGGAGATCGTGTCGCAGCTTGAGCGCGGCGACGCGAAGTTAGCCGACTCGCTCAAGCTCTTTGAGGAGGGGACGAAGCTCGTCTCCGCCTGCGGAAAAATGCTCGACGAGGCGGAGCAGAAGGTCGTGCGCCTGACCAAAGGCGCGGACGGCGCGCCGGTCGAAGCCTCCTTTGCTGCGGAGGAATAGTACATGGAACGAGAACTGTTTGCCCTCCGCATGGAGGAATACCGCACGATGGTCGAGGACCTTCTCGATGCACAATGCGTCGCCGCGGACGAGCCCTACGCGCGGCTGCTCGGCGCCATGCGCTACAGTCTCACCGCGGGCGGCAAGCGCCTGCGGCCGATCCTGACGCTGGAATTCTGCCGCCTTTGCGGCGGCGACGTTCACGCCGCGCTTCCCGCCGCCTGCGGCGTTGAGCTGCTGCATACCTATTCGCTCATTCACGACGATCTGCCGTGCATGGACGACGACGATCTGCGCCGCGGCAAGCCGTCGAACCACAAGGTGTTCGGCGAGGCCACCGCCGTGCTGGCAGGCGACGCGCTGCAGGCTCTCGCCTTTGAAACGGTGCTCTCCGCGCCGCTTGCGCCGGAGCGCGCGCTGCGCTGCGCTCAGATTTTGACGCACGCCGCGGGTCACGCCGGCATCTGCGGCGGCCAGCAGCTCGACCTCGAATGGGAGGGCCGCTCCCTCGACCGCGACGAGCTGATGGCGATCCATCTGCGCAAAACGAGCGCGCTCATCCGCGCGGCCTGCCTGATGGGCGTCGCCGCCGCGGGCGGCACGGCGGAGCAGGCGGATGCGGCGCAGCGCTATGCCGACGCGCTCGGCCTTGCCTTCCAGATCCGCGACGATATGCTCGACGTGATCGGCGACGAGGCGACCTTCGGCAAGCCCATCGGCTCGGACAAGGCGGAGAAAAAGACCACCTTCGTCGATCTCCTCGGCCTTGCGGCGTGCGAGCGTGAAGTCGTGCGCCTGACGGACGAGGCGATCTCCGCGCTCGGTCTGTTCGGCGGAGAAGCGGACTTCCTCGCCGCGCTCTCGCACAGCATGGAAACGCGGAACAAGTAACGCCCGGCAGGGCGGAGACCTTCGGGACTCCGCCCTGTTTTGCGTCGTTCACAAAAATTTTGCGGTGAATATCGCGCTGTATATCTTGTATATTTCCGCACGATGGTCTATAATGACCATGATTTGACATGACGGCGGTATCCCGCGCTCCTGCCGGGCCGCCCGAAAACAACTGCAAGGGGATACTACGTTGATCTTGGACCGAATTCATTCGCCGGAAGACCTCCGGGCGCTCGACGGCTCGGAGCTTCCGCTTCTCTGCGACGAGCTGCGCGGCTTTCTTGTCACGCAGGTCTCGCACACCGGCGGGCACCTCGCCTCGAACCTCGGCGTGGTGGAGCTGACCGTCGCCATCCACCGCGTGTTCGACACGTCGCGAGACCGGCTGGTGTTCGACGTGGGGCATCAGTGCTACACCCATAAAATTTTGACCGGCCGGCGCGAGCAGTTTTCGTCTCTGCGCCAGTACGGCGGCCTCTCGGGCTTTCCCAAGCCGCGCGAGAGCGGGCATGACGCCTTTATCGCGGGACATGCCTCCAACTCCGTCTCCGTCGCGCTCGGCATGGCGCGGGCGCGGACGCTGCAGCATCAGGATTATTCCGTACTGGCGCTGATCGGCGACGGCGCGCTCTCCGGCGGCCTTGCCTACGAGGGACTCAACAACGCGGGTGCGAGCGGCGAGCCGCTCATCGTGATTCTGAACGACAACGGCATGTCGATCGACGGCAATGTCGGCGCGGTGAGCGAGCATCTGGGGCTTTTGCGCTCGAAGCCTGCGTACTATGAATTCAAAAAAGCCTATCGTGATCTGCTCGACCGCAATGCGGTCGGCCGCGCGGTGTATGATTTTAACCATCATCTGAAAACGAATGTCAAAAAGGCGCTGCTGCCGAATTCGACGATGTTCGAGGACATGGGCTTTACCTACCTCGGCCCCGTGAACGGACACGACGTGGGGCAGCTCACCAACACGCTCAAATGGGCGAAGGACTTGAACTGTCCGGTGCTCGTGCATGTGCATACGAAAAAAGGCAAGGGCTACCTGCCCGCCGAGCGCGAGCCGGAGCGCTATCACGGTGTCGGCAAATTCGACCCGCGGATGGGCGTGCCGCGCGAGCATAAGCGAGATTTTTCCGCGGTGTTCGGCGACGAACTCTGTAAGCTCGCAAAAAATGACGAAACGATCTGCGCTATCACCGCCGCAATGCGCGACGGTACGGGCCTGCACGATTTTTCCGAGCAGTATCCCGCGCGCTTTTTCGACGTCGGCATCGCCGAGGGACATGCCGTGGCGATGGCCGCGGGCATGGCCAAGCAGGGGCTCACGCCGGTCGTGGCGATCTATTCGAGCTTTTTGCAGCGCGCCTACGACCAGCTCATCCACGATACGGCGCTCTCCGACCTGCATGTTGTCTTCGCGGTCGACCGCGCGGGCATGGTCGGCGCGGACGGAGAGACGCATCACGGCATTTTCGATGCAACATTCCTCTCGGAAATTCCGAATATGACGGTGCTGTGTCCGTCGAACTTTGCAGAGCTGCGCACGATGCTTGACCGTGCGGTGAACGAGATCAAAGGCCCCGTCGCCATCCGCTATCCGCGCGGCGGCGAGGGAAATTATAAGGAAGACAGCGGGCGGCAGAACCTTGTCGTGCTGCGCGAGGGGGCGGACATTACCCTCTGCGCCTACGGCACGATGATCAACAATGTGCTCGGCGCGGCGGAGATTCTGCGCAAGCAGGGCATTGAGGCACGCGTTGTGAAGATCAACGCCATCTCGCCGCTCTATGACCGCGACATGCGCGAGGTCATCGGCAAAACCAAGGCGATGCTGGTCGCCGAGGAGTGCGCGGGCGTCGGCTGCATGGGCCAGCGCATGGCGGCCATTCTGGGCTGGAACAAAATTTCGCCCGAGCGGCTGGAGCTGTGCAACCTCGGCAAGGCGTTTCCTGCACAGGGAACAGTGGAGGAGCTGTACCGCGAGTTCGGACTGGACGCGGAGTCGCTGGCAAAAAAGGCTGCGGAGGTGCTGCGATGAGCAATAAAACAAGACTGGACGTGCTGCTCGTTGAACGCGGGCTGGAACAGACCCGCCAGCGCGCGCAGGCGATGATCATGAGCGGGCTCGTCTTTGTGGACGGGCAGCGCGTGGATAAGGCGGGCACCGCCGTGCCGAACGACGCGCAGATCGAGGTGCGCGGCAACACGCTCCGATATGTGAGCCGCGGCGGCCTCAAGCTCGAAAAGGCGATGACGACGTTCGGCCTCAAGCTGGACGGCTGCGTCTGCGCCGATATCGGCGCCTCGACCGGCGGCTTTACCGACTGTATGCTGCAAAACGGCGCGACAAAGGTCTACGCCGTCGACGTCGGCTACGGACAGCTCGATTGGAAGCTCCGCTCCGACGAGCGCGTTGTGTGCATGGAACGCACGAACGCGCGCTATCTCGACCGCGACCAGATTCCTGACGAGCTGGATTTTGCCAGCATCGACGTGTCGTTTATTTCGCTGAAATTGATCCTGCCTGCGGTGCACCGCGTCTTAAAAGAGGGCGGACATGTCGCCTGCCTCATCAAGCCCCAGTTTGAGGCGGGACGCGAAAAGGTGGGGAAAAAGGGCGTCGTCCGCGACCCGGACGTACACCTTGAGGTGCTGGAAAACTTCCTGACACATGCAAAGGATTCTGGCTTTACAGTGCTTGATATCACATTCTCTCCTATTCGCGGACCCGAGGGAAACATCGAATACCTCGGGTATCTCGAAAGCGGCGATTGGGTGGAGAAGACGTTCGACCTCCAAGGTCTTGTGGAGCAGTCGCACGCGGCGCTCGACCACGGGAAGGAGGGCGCGGGATGCTGAGAAAAGTCATCTTATGCCCGAATCCCTACCGCGACGCGCAGCTTCGCGTCGCGAAGGAGGCCAAGCGCGTGCTCGACGAGGTTGGCTGCCCGAATGTCGTGTGCCTGCCGTTTCGCAATCAGGAGCCGCCGGAGGGCTACGGGCTCAACATTGAGCCGCTTCAGCAGGAGATCCGCGGTGCGGACATGATCATCGCGTTTGGCGGCGACGGTACGATCCTGCACCTTTCCAAAACCGCCGCGCACCGCGACATTCCGGTGCTGGGCGTCAACCTCGGCAGCCTCGGCTTCATGGCCGAGCTTGAGAGCAAAGACCTTTTGCGCTTGCGCGACCTGTGTGACGGAAAGTATGAGATCGAGAGCCACATGATGCTCGACGTGAGTGTCCAGCGCGACGGGCGGGTCATCTACTCGAACCTTGCGCTCAACGAAGCGCTCATCGCGCGCGGCAACATCTCGCGCGTGATCCGGCTGCAAATCTTCACCGAGCAGGGAAAGCTCGTGGACGTGGCGGGCGACGGCGTGATCGTCGCGAGCCCGACGGGCTCGACGGCCTACTCGCTCTCGGCGGGCGGCCCTGTGGTCGAGCCGACGGCGCGGAACTTCATTGTTTCGCCCATCTGCGCGCACAGCGTGCACGCCAACGCTTACGTGCTCTCGCCTGAGCGGGTCATCACCGTGCAGACGGAGAAAAACAGCTACAAGCCCGTCCTTTTGAGCGTGGACGGCGGGCGCGCATTCTCACTGCGCAGCGGCGACAGTATTGAAGTGCGCCGCTCAAAATTCGACACCAAGCTCGTTCGACTGAGCAAACGCAGTTTCTGCGAGATCTTACAAAAGAAAATGTTGATGGGAGGAACCAGCAATGAAGAATGAAAGACAGGAAAAGATCCTTGCGATCATTGCCGCTTCGGCGATCGAAACGCAGGAGCAGTTGATCGACAGCCTGCGCAAGGAGGGGATCTCCTGCACGCAGGCGACCATCTCCCGCGATATCAAGCAGCTCCACTTAATTAAGGAGCCGACCGGCAACGGCACCTACCGCTACGCCGTTTCGACGCAGAAGATGCGCCTGAATCTGGCTGACCGCCTGCAGACCATCCTGCGCGAGAGCATCGTTTCGGTCGACTGCGCGCAGAATCTGGTGCTCATCAAGACGATGGCGGGCCTCGGCCCCGCGGCCGGCGCGGCGTTTGACGGGATGGATATCTCCGCCAAGGTCGGCACCGTCGCGGGTGACGACACGGTGCTGATCGTGATGCGCGAAAACGAGTCCGCCGCCGAGCTCTGCTCGGAGATCGAGGACATGCAGAGACAGCGCCAGACCAAGTAAGAACAAAATTTTGCAGGAGAATGAGCGATGCTTGAGCTTTTGCACATTGAAAATATCGCCATCATTGAGCGGGCGGACATTCTGTTCGGCCGCGGGTTCAACGCGCTCACCGGCGAGACCGGCGCGGGCAAATCCATCGTGATCGACGCGCTCGGCGCGGTGCTCGGCCAGCGCACGTCGCGCGAGCTCATCCGCACGGGCGCGGAGAAGGCGTTTGTCAGCGCGACGTTCAGCGCGGTCCCGGCAGATTTGCCGGGGCTCGCCGAAAACGGCTTTACGCCGGAGGAGGACGGAACGCTTTTATTGCAGCGCGAGCTGTACGGCGACGGCAAAAACGTCTGCCGCGTGGGCGGACGGCCGGTGACGGTCGCGCAGCTCAAGCGTATCGGCGCGAGCTTGCTCAATATCCACGGCCAGCACGACGGACAGCAGTTACTCGACGAAGAGCAGCACCTTGTCTACCTCGACCGCTTTGGCCGCGTGGAAAATGAGCTGGCAGCGTACTGTACGCGCTATGACGTGATGAAAGAGACGCGCCGCGCGATCGACGCGCTCAAGATGGACGAGGCCGAAAAAGCGCGCCGTGTCGACATGCTGCACCATCAGATCGGCGAGCTCGAGCGCGCGGACTTGCAGGAGGGGGAGGAGGAGACGCTCCTTGCCCGCCGCAATATTCTGCGCAACGGCGAAAAGTTCATTTCCGCCATCTCCGAGGCGGACGCCTGCCTGAACGGTGGGGACGAGGGCCTTGGCGCGGTGTCCGCTATCAAGGAGGCGGAGGATGCGCTGCGTTCGCTCCGCAGCCTCGGCGATGAATTCATCACGCTCTCGGAGCGCTTGGAAGCGCTGCGCTGTGAAGCGTATGACCTTGCCGAAACGATCCGCGATAAGAAGGATGAATACGACTTTTCTCCGCAGGAGCTCGACGCCGTGGAGTCGCGCTGCGACCAGCTTTACCGGCTGAAAAAGAAGTACGGCTCAAGCGTCGAGGAGATGCTTGCATATCTTGAAAAATCGCGTGAGGAATTGGACCGCATCGAGTATGCAGACGACCGTGCGCAGCAGCTCGAGCAGACGCTCAAAAAGCAGGAAAAGGCTGCGCGCGAAGCGGCGCAGGCCCTCTCCGACCGCCGTCACGCGGCGGCAAAGGAGCTTGAGGAGCGTATTTCCCGGGAACTGCGCGAGCTCGATATGCCGAAGCTCCGCTTTGCCATCGACTTTCAGGAAAAGGACATGGGCGAGGACGGTGTGGACGCCGTGGCGTTTTTGATGTCCGCCAATGTGGGCGAGGCGCTGCGCCCCATCCAGAAGATCGCGTCCGGCGGCGAGCTGTCGCGCATCATGCTGGCACTCAAAAACGTGCTGGCCGAGCAGGACAGCGTGATGACGATGGTGTTCGACGAGGTCGACACCGGCGTTTCGGGCAGGGCTGCCCAGCGCGTGGCGGAAAAGCTCGCCAAGCTCTCGCGCACACGGCAAGTGCTGTGCGTGACGCATCTGCCGCAGCTCGCGGCGATGGCCGACACGCACTTCGGCGTGGAAAAGGGCGAGGAAAACGGCCGCACGCTCACAAAGGTCGTCGCGCTCGACCGCGCGGCGCGCCGCGGCGAGATCGCCCGCCTAAGCGGGGGAGACCACCCGAGCGAGACGATGCTCTTAGGGGCAGAGGAACTGCTCTGCGCGGCGGAGAACTTTAAAAATCAACTCCTGTAAAGCAAAATCACATGGCAGAGAAAAGCGCCGCGATGCGGCGCTTTTTCGAAGAAAGGAACATCAGATGAACGAATTTGCTGAGCGCATCGAGCGGGATTTTCCGGTGCGGCGCAAGGAAAAAGAAAAAGTGGACTTCCGCACCTGGCTTGTCTACACACTCAAGGAGCTCGGCTATTCGCCGAAGCTCGAGAGCGGGACGTCGGCGCTCTCGGCGGGCGGCAATGTGACGAATGTGGTCGTCGGCGACATCGAGAAGGCAAAGATCGTTCTCGCGGCGCACTACGACACCGGCGTGCGCGAGGTCCTGCCGCCGCTCATTTGCCCGACGCGACCGGCGACGTACATGCTCTACGAGGCGCTGATGCCGCTGCTGGCGCTGGCGGTGAGCTTCCTTATTTCGTTCGGCGTGACGTTCGCGCTCAACATGCCGAATATGACGCTGCCGCTCTTTTTGTTGCTGCTGGTCGTGACGCTCTTTTACCCCAAATATGGCAAGAGTGAGACGAACAACAAAAATGCCAACACCTCCGGCGTCGTTGCGTTGCTGGAGGTCGCAAAGGCGCTGACGCCGCGCTACCGCGGCGAGGTGTGCTTCCTGTTCCTCGACGGCGGCACACAGGGGAGCAAGGGCGCCAAGCGCCTGATCCACGCGCACCCCGAGCTCAAAAAGAAGAGCGTCGTCGTGCTCGACTGCGTGGGTGAGGGCGACGAGCTGCTGATCCTGCCGGGGAAAACGAGCCGCTGGAACGACAAGCTGCTCGACACGATCCTTGAGCAGTTCAGCAACAGCGAGAAGAAGACCTGCTTTTTGAAGACCGACGGACTTGTTCACTATCCCTCGGACAACCGCGCGTTCACGGGCGGCACGGTCATCTGTGCGTGCAAAAAGGTCAAGGGCTTTGGCCGCTGTATCCTGCCGCGGAAAGCGACGGGGATCGACGAGGAGAACCTGTCGCTCCTGTGCGACGGGCTGTGCAAGCTCGTGATGTATTACAATCCGCAGAATACTTGATACTTGACAAGACCGATTCTTTACGTTACAATATCCGCGTTTACGGTGATGAAGCGGAGAAGTAAGCAGCGATTTCCTGCGCAGAGAGCCTTCGGCCGGTGCAAGAAGGAGAGGAAACGTGCCGAAATACACCGCGGAGCCGGCGCCCGAACGAAAGTTTTCCAGTAGGCGCGCCCCGGGAGCGCCCGTTATCGCGCGGGAGTGTGTCGGCACTCCGTGAGGCCGTTTTTGCGAGAAAACGGCGAACCAGAGGTGGTACCGCGAATTTGTTCGCCCTCTGTCCAAACGGACAGAGGGCGTTTTTTGCTATCCGAAAGCGTCTCAAAATGTCCGAAATGAAGTAAAATAGAAATACAGGAGGAATCAACAAATGGGAATTTATGAAGAGCTCAAAGCGCGCGGCCTGATCGCGCAGGTGACGGACGAGGAGCAGATCCGCGACCTCGTCAACAACGGCAAGGCGACGTTCTACATCGGCTTTGACTGCACGGCGGATAGCCTGCACGTCGGCCACTTCATGGCGCTGTGCCTGATGAAAAGACTCCAGATGGCGGGCAACAAGCCCATTGCGCTCATCGGCGGCGGCACGACCATGATCGGAGACCCCTCGGGTCGCAACGATATGCGCAAGATGCTCACCAAGGCCGACATCGACCACAATGCCGAATGTTTCAAGCGCCAGATGGAGCGCTTCATCGACTTCGGCGAGGGCAAGGCCATGATGCTCAACAACGCCGACTGGCTGATGAAGCTCAACTACATCGAGCTGCTGCGCGAGGTGGGCGCGTGCTTCTCTGTGAACAACATGCTGCGCGCCAAGTGCTATGAGCAGCGCATGGAAAAGGGCCTCAGCTTTTTGGAGTTCAACTATATGATTATGCAGTCCTATGACTTTTATCATATGTTCCAGACGGTTGGCTGCAATATGCAGTTCGGCGGTGATGACCAGTGGAGCAATATGTTAGGTGGTACAGAACTCATCCGTCGTAAACTTGGAAAAGATGCCTATGCGATGACGATCAATTTGCTTCTCAATTCCGAGGGCAAAAAGATGGGTAAGACCCAGTCAGGTGCCGTTTGGCTTGACCAGAATAAGACATCACCGTTTGAGTTCTACCAGTACTGGCGCAATGTATCCGATCAGGACGTTTTAAAATGCCTGCGTATGCTTACTTTCCTGCCACTTGAGCAGATCGACGAGATGGATAAATGGGAAGGAAGCCAGTTAAATGAAGCTAAGAATATCCTTGCCTATGAACTTACCAAATTGGTGCATGGCGAGGAGGAAGCCGTAAAGGCAAAAGAGGCTTCTAAGGCACTCTTTTCTACCGGAAGTGCTGCAAATATGCCGACGGAGACCATCACAGAGGATATCTTTAAGGATGGCAGTGTTGATATCTTACAACTTCTGATCAGTGCAAATCTTGCCACAAGCCGTAATGAAGCAAGACGTGCGGTAGAGCAGGGCGGTGTTTCTGTCAATGGCGAAAAAGTAACAGATTCACATGCAACTTATGAAAAAGAAGCCTTTGCAGAGGAATTTATCTTGAAAAAGGGCAAGAAGAAATTCTGCAAGGTAGAGTTGGCATAAAATAATTATTCTGGGGGTATACATATGATAGCAACAATGGGAAATGTTTTTTATTTTGACTGGGAATTTGATCTTTTGTATTGGTTTCAGGGACTGCACAATCCGGTCTTAGATAAGATCGTGGTGGCGATCACATCACTTGGTAATGCCGGAATCTTTTGGATTCTGCTTACGATCGCTATGCTGATTTTCTGCAAAGATAAGAAGGTGGCTTGGACATCTGCGCTTGCCCTCTTATTTTCACTGCTGGTGATCAATGTATTTTTAAAAAATACAGTCATGCGGGCAAGACCTTGCTGGATTGATGATTCAGTAACGCTCTTAGTGAAAAATCCAAAGGATTATTCCTTCCCGTCGGGGCATTCTTCTGCCTCTTTTGCATCTGCGGTATCCATTGTCCAGTATGCAAGGTATCGAAAGCAGGGAATTGCAGCAGTGGTTTTGGCGGCGCTGATCGCCATTTCCAGAATGTATGTCTTTGTGCATTTTCCAACAGACGTGCTGACGGGAACCATTCTAGGTATTATTGAGGCAATTCTCGCGGGTATCATTGTACGCTTTATCTATCGCAAGATGGAGGAGAAAAAAACAAAGGTTGCATAGTAGGATTGTATCTATAAAAGTACAATGGATGAGACATGCTTTACATTGACACTTTCTGACATTTCCGATATATTGAAATGGCTATGAGGGAGTAGCTAGCACATAAGAATTGTGTGATTTGTCAACAGACCCGGCAATAGCCTGGCAAATCTTAAATGGTGAGACTCATATGTATATGGTGACTATTACATTTTGTAGTAGCAGATCATATGCATATGGAGTCTCTTTTTTATTCTATAAGATAATCTTTATTTTTATGGACAAGCACACATACAAAAGTTAAAATCCACACACTTTAGAAGAAGGGAGTAATATGGGACTTGTTGAACTCATGTTGATGGGCGTAGGACTTGCTATGGACGCATTTGCCGTGTCTATTTGCAAGGGTCTTGCCATGCGCAAGGTCAACAAAAAGCAATGTTTTGTCATTGCGCTTTTCTTTGGCGGATTTCAGGCGTTGATGCCATTTTTTGGATGGCTCTTGGGAAGTCAGTTCGCAGATAAGATCAGCGCGATCGATCATTGGATTGCATTTGTTTTGCTTGCTTATATTGGCGGCAAGATGATGGCAGAGGCAATCAGGGAAAAGGATGAAGTCGTAGAGATTGATCAGATGGATCCGCCACTTGATATCAAGGAAATGTTCATTTTGGCGATCGCGACCAGTATCGATGCGCTGGCGGTTGGCATCACATTTTCATTTTTGGAAGTTAACATTGTGGAAGCCATTACGATCATAGGTCTGGTAACGGCGGTCATATCTGCGATCGGTGTCTTTGTTGGTAACATTTTTGGAAACAAATACAAGGCGAAAGCAGAACTGGTAGGTGGTCTGATCTTAGTATTACTGGGATTAAAAATTTTGACCGAGCATCTGTTGGGATAAGAGAAGGGCAGTATATTTATAGGAGGGAAAGAAATGGCAGTAACAATTTTAAAGGCAGTGGTCGTACTGATCATTGGTTTTGTATTATTAGTAAAGGGAGCAGATTTCTTTGTTGAAGGTGCTTCATCGGTTGCAAAGATGTTAAAGGTTCCATCACTCATCATCGGTATGACGATCGTTGCAATGGGAACCAGTTTACCGGAGACATCTGTAAGTATTGCGGCATCCATGAACAATCAGAATACACTTGCGGTCAGCAATGTTGTCGGATCCAATATCTTTAATCTGATGGTCGTACTTGGTATCTGTGCAGTGATCTCAAAGTTACAGGTAAGCCGGGATGTCTTAAAAAGAGACTATCCGTTTTCTGTGCTATGTGCCATTCTACTGCTTGTTTGCGGATGCATTGGCATGGAACTGGGGCGTATCGATGGAATTGTCTTCTTGGTCATCTTTGTAGGATTTATCGTAGTTTTGATCAAGAGTGCAATGGATGCAAGAAAGCGTGGAGAAATCTCTGAAAAAGAGCGTGAGATGAACGAAGAGATGAGTGAAATGAAAGAACAGCCTGTCTGGAAATCCATTATCTATATCGTAGGTGGAGCTATTGCTATCAAATATGGCGGCGATTGGGTTGTAGACTCTGCCTCTACCATTGCTACAAGTTTTGGTATCAGTGCAACGCTTGTCGGGCTTACCATCTGTTCCGTTGGAACATCTTTACCGGAACTTGTGACATCCATTGTGGCAGCCAGAAAGAATGAATTGGATATGGCAGTTGGCAATGTCGTTGGATCGAATGTCTTCAATATTCTGATGGTGCTGGGTGTTGCGGCAACCATCAGCCCGATCACTTTCCTTATGGAGAACGTGATCGACATTATCGTGCTTTTAGTATTCTCACTGATCACATGGGTATTTTGCATAACCAAAAAGGAAATCGGCAAAAAGGAAGGCATCATCATGCTGGTTCTGTATGCTATTTATCTTGTCTATATTTGCCTGAGATAAAATATTATTTAACTATTAAAATAGCCGCCTGTGGGCGGCTATTTTGCTTTCTATCATTATAATCATGTTTATTGCAAAAGAGGATATCTTGTTTAAAAATAAGATATTATGGGATATAATAAGATCATGGAAAGTACAGAGATCATAAGTTTGATAGAGCAAGCCATCGAGGCAAGAAAAAATGCATATACGCCCTATTCCCACTTTGCTGTCGGTGCAGCACTTTTGGGAAAAACTGGCAGGATCTACACAGGATGCAATATTGAAAACGCGGCATACACACCGACAAATTGTGCTGAGCGGACAGCGTTTTTTAAGGCAGTCAGCCAGGGCGAGCACGAATTTTCAGCCATTGCCATTGTGGGTGGCAGGGCAGACATGACTTGTGCGCAGATCTGTCCGCCGTGTGGTGTCTGTCGTCAGGTCATGCGGGAATTTTGCAAGGACGAATTTTTGATCTATCTGGGAAAGCAGACGCCGGAGGGAGAGATCTCTTACCGGACGATGACATTAGGTCAACTTTTACCGGAAAGTTTTGGACCGGATAATTTATAAGATGAACCAAAGGGGACACTCCATATGGCAAAAGGAACGTCCCTAAAAAGGAGGTAACGTATGGTTGATTACACAGAAGGGTCTGGCAAACAGTATCATACCGGAATCGGACCGGAAGACATTGGAAAATATGTGATCCTGCCGGGAGATCCCAAGCGCTGTGCCAAGATCGCTGAACATTTTACGGATGCGCATTTGGTGGCAGATAGTAGAGAGTTTGTTACATACACAGGGATGCTGGATGGGGAAAAAGTCAGTGTGACTTCAACCGGGATCGGTGGACCGTCGGCAGCCATCGCCCTTGAGGAATTGTCAAAGGCAGGTGCGCATACCTTTATCCGTGTGGGTACTTGCGGTGGCATGCAGCAGGATGTATGTGGAGGTGACATAGTGATCGCCAGCGGTGCTGTCCGTATGGAAGGGACTAGCCGGGAATATGCACCGATCGAGTATCCGGCAGTAGCGGATGTCGATGTCATGCATGCCTTGATACAGGCAGCAAAAGAGAAAGAAATCACATATCACGCCGGTGTTGTCCAGTGTAAGGATTCTTTCTTCGGACAGCATGAGCCGGAGGTCATGCCGGTATCCTATGAACTGGAGAATAAGTGGCAGGCATGGCTTCGGATGGGCTGTCTGGCATCCGAGATGGAATCTGCGGCACTCTTTATTGCAGGCAGTTTTCTGCGGGTGCGCGTGGGATCCTGCTTTTTGGTTGTGGCAAATCAGGAGCGTGCCAAGTTGGGACTTTCCAATGCACAGGTACATGATACGGAACTGGCGATTGAGACAGCCGTGGATGCCCTTCGAATCTTAATCCGGGATGACAAGACAGGATTAGAAGTATTGTAAATGCTAAAGATATTAGAGTAGATCAGGAAGAAAGAAGGAATTGTAATGTATCGTTACAAACGTGTTTTTCTCATTGTTATGGATTCACTTGGCATTGGCGCCATGCCGGATTCCGACAAATTCGGTGATTTTGGTGTGGATACTTTAGGACACATTGCAGAGAAGATGGATTCCTTTACCATACCCAATCTCCGGCGGCTTGGCATGGCAAATCTAAAAGCGATGGATAAAGTAGATCCGGTAGAAAGCCCTCTTGCCTACTATGCGCCCCTGCGTGAAAAAAGCAATGGCAAGGACACCATGACCGGACATTGGGAAATGATGGGGATTGAGACGACAAAACCTTTCATTACCTTTACAGAACATGGTTTTCCGCCGGAACTCATCAAGGAGTTGGAGGAGCGTACCGGTCGCCATATCATTGGCAACAAGGCGGCAAGTGGTACGGAAATTCTGGACGAACTGGGTGAGGAAGAGATCGAAAAAGGCCACCTGATCGTATACACATCTGCGGATTCCGTATTGCAGATCTGTGGCAATGAGGAGACCATGGGACTGGAAAATCTCTACCACTACTGCGAGATTGCAAGAGAACTTACCATGAAAGATGAGTGGCGGGTTGGACGTGTGATCGCAAGACCTTATATAAAAAAAGACGGGAGACGCATACGCACAGCGGAGCGAAAGGATTATGCCGTATCGCCGCCGGCTGAGACGATGCTTGATATCATATCCGAGGATGGAATGACTGTATATGCTATCGGTAAAATAAGCGACATATTTAACGGAAAAGGCATTACGGCATCGGTGCATACGGAGGATAATGCTGACGGCATAGATAAGACGATTGCAGCGATAAAAGAAGATACGAGCGGGCTAATCTTTACAAATCTCGTAGACTTCGATTCAAAATACGGACACAGAAGAGATGTTTTAGGATACGCGCGCGCTATAGAAGAATTTGACGCGCGAATTCCGGCGATTATAAGCGCGATGAAAGAGGATGATGTGCTTATGATATGCGCGGATCACGGCAACGATCCCGTCCACAGCGGCTGGGATCACACGCGCGAATACATACCGCTGATAGTATATAGTAAAATGATGGAAA
>ERZ826016.2372-NODE-2372-length-14981-cov-41.713453_pt1 | contig 14981 bp, 10 predicted proteins | sample MGYA00519872_ERZ826016 | MGnify/ENA primary metagenome ERZ826016 (study PRJEB31778, sample SAMEA3449218) | human gut metagenome | biome: human gut; feature: human-associated habitat; material: faeces | place: United Kingdom | collected 2010/2012 ... | reverse complement strand
GCGGTCTTGCGGATAGTGGCAGAGACGTACACTGTTGATGTTGTTCTGTTTCATCAGGGTGAAGTCCTTGCGCATCAGCTCTTCGGGAACATAATGTCCTGTTTCGGGATTATGCTCGTGTATGTTTACGCCTTTCAGCTTGATGGGTTGTCCGTTGATGAACAAGCAAATGTATGGTTTGCCGTTTTCGGTTATCTGATCGGTTGGTTTGATCTCGAAACGGCGGAAACCTACCGTATAAGGAATGATCTCGCTTGTTTTTTCTCCGTCTTTCAGAGATATCAGTAACCGGTACAGGTTAGGGTGTTCTGATGTCCAGGTCTTGACGTTGCTGAGGGCGGCTTCAAAAGAGATGCTCTTCTGCCCGTCTGCTGTAACAGGACAGGGGGTGTTACCTTCTGCCACCACTTTCTTTGCGGCATCCAGCAATTCGTATGCTACGGTTACCTCTTTGTTGCCTGCTGTATGGTTGGTTACGTCTACATCCAGTTTGAAGATACCATTTTTATAGGTGTCGTCCAGCGTAGACATCACGTTGAAATCTTTGATGTGAGTTTTGGGTTGTGAGAACAGAAATACATCACGTTCAATACCGCTCATGCGCCAAAAATCCTGGCATTCCAGATAAGAACCGGTACTCCAGCGGAATATTTTAATGACCAGCGAGTTTTTACCGGGTTTCAGGTAGTTGTTGATTAAAAATTCTGCCGGATTCTTGGAGTCTTCGCTGTATCCCACTTCCTGTCCGTTGACATACACGTATACACCGGATTTTGCTCCTTCCAAACGGAGGAATATGTCGCGTCCATCCCAATCGGCGGGAATTTCGATATCACGCTGATACACACCGACCGGATTGGTTTCGGGTAACTGCGGCGGTTGTGGATTTCTGGGTTTGAATTCGTATCCGTGATTGGTGTAGATGGCCACTCCGTAGCCCTGTACTTCCCAGTTGCCGGGTACTTTAATCTCCTTCCAGGCTATGTTGGCATCCGGTTGCTCAATGTTGGCAGGCAGATCTTTGTATGCATCTGCATAATAAAAGTTCCATGTACCGTTTAGTAGTTTGTAATAAGGGCTGTTCTCATACTCGCCGGTCAGTGCCTGGTTCCGGTTGTCGTAAGTCATGAAAGCTGTGCGTGGATATTCCTTGTTGACGGCTACGGTCTGAATATCTTTCCAATAAGGTAGTTTTGTATCTTCTGCATGAAGAACTTGTGTTGAAAAAGCGCATACAGCGGCGCCAATCAGGCATTTAAATAAGGTTGTCATTTTAGGTTTCATAGGTTCAAATAGAAAAATGAAGAAGAAAGGGCGCTAGTACCGGCGCCCCTTTCCTTAAGTCCTTTTATGTAAAATAGCAATTATTTAATTGCGTCTGCTAGTTCAGCACCTGGTTTGAACTTGGTTACTTTTTTAGCAGGAATAGTAATCGTTGCTTTTGTGGATGGGTTGATACCTGTTCTTGCACTTCTTTCAGCAACAGAGAATGTTCCGAATCCGATTAATGATACTTTGTCCCCTTCTTGGAGGGCTTTTGTTACAGTTGAAACGAAAGCTTCAACTGCTTTTTTTGCGTCGACTTTGCTCAAGCCGGCTTCAGCGGCGACTGCGCTGATAAGATCTGCCTTATTCATAACGAAAATGATTAATTATTAAATGTAACACAAAAGTTTTACCAAAATCAGTGACAAATATATGCTTTCAAAATTAGAAATCAAACAGATAGCCTAAAAAAGATGCTCCAAAAATCAAAAAAACGTAAGAGAACTCTTGTTTTCTGTTATATAACAGAATAAAATTGTAAATTTGCGCGCAATCAATGTTTTATTAGACGAAGAATATTTATGAACAGTATACCTACAGTAACCAAGAATTTATTGATAATAAATGTGTTGTGTTTCTTTGGAGGCGTGGTAGCCATGAAGTATGGAATTAACCTAAACGACCTGCTGGGACTACACTTTTTTATGGCATCTGATTTTAATCCTGCCCAGTTGATTACTTATATGTTTATGCATGGCGGTTTCCAGCATATCTTTTTTAACATGTTTGCTTTGTGGATGTTTGGCCGTACGCTTGAACAGGTCTGGGGACCGAAACGTTTCTTATCCTATTATATGGTATGTGGTATAGGTGCGGGATTGGTGCAGGAGCTGGTGCAATATATACAATATGTGACCGAATTATCGCAATATGACAGTGTGAATACGGGGATTGCCGTGATTCCGATGGCGGAGTACTTGAATCTGATGACTACAGTTGGCGCTTCGGGAGCGATATATGGCATTTTGTTGGCATTCGGTATGCTGTTCCCCAATAGTCAGATGTTTGTATTCCCTATCCCATTTCCTGTCAAGGCTAAATATTTTGTGATGGGATATGCTGCTTTGGAGATATTTTTGGGATTGGGTGCTTCGACCGATGGCGTTGCCCACTTTGCACACTTGGGAGGTATGATTTTTGGCTTTATATTGATAATGTATTGGAGAAAAAAGAATAACAATGGGCAGTTTTATTACTGATTTGAAAAATAGCTTCAACAAAGGGAACATATATATCCAGTTTATATATATTAATGTAGGGGTATTCATTGTAACTTCCTTATTGGGGATTTTATGGATGCTGTTCAACCGGAATGGAGCATTTGTGCTTCAATATTTGGAACTGCCGGCCTGGACGTTGCAGTTTGTCAAGCAGCCTTGGTCTTTGCTGACTTATATGTTCATGCACGCAGGTATTTTGCATTTGCTGTTTAATATGCTGTGGCTTTATTGGTTCGGGCAGATGTTTCTGTCTCTTTTCTCGGCAAAGCATTTCCGCGGACTCTATCTGTTGGGAGGTATTTGTGGCGGTTTGTTGTATATGATCGCTTACAATGTTTTTCCTTATTTCAGTGATTCTTTGTATTATTCTTATTTGTTGGGAGCATCAGCTTCCGTACTTGCTATCGTTGTGGCCACTGCGGTACGTGCACCGGAATATAGAGTAAACTTTATGTTTATTGGGACTGTTAGGTTGAAGTATGTGGCTCTGTTTATGGTTGTGACCGATTTGCTGTTTATGACATCGGGCAATGCCGGTGGCCATATCGCTCATTTAGGAGGTGCTCTGGCCGGATGGTGGTTTGCTTCCGGATTGTCCCGCGGACATGATGCTACGTCATGGATAAACCGATGCTTGGATTGCTTCTCAGAAGGCCTTTCGTTTCGTCGTCAATCGAAAAAGCCGAAGATGAAAGTTCATTATGGTGATAAGGCAAAAGATTACGATTATAATGCCCGTAAAAAACAGCAAAGCGAGGAGATAGACCGTATATTGGATAAATTAAAGAAATCCGGTTATAACAGTCTGACTACCGAAGAGAAGAAAAGCTTGTTTGATGCGAGCAAGAAGTGATATATGAAATATATTGGTCGTTTTTTGGGATGGATACTACTGGGCATAAACTTGTGTATGGTGGTATTGTTACTGGTATGTGCTTACAGCCCTTATATTGATCCTGTGGCTCATCCGGTATGGTCATGTGCCGGTTTGGCTTTTCCCGCTTTTTTGATTGTTAATCTTTTGTTTCTGGTCTTCTGGTTGGTGATTTATCGTAAATATGCGTTGCTTTCATTTTTAGGCCTGGTATGTTCCATTGGTGCTATCCGTACTTATTTCCCAGTCAATGTATTTGTATCTGATGTACCGGAAGGGGCAATCAAATTCTTATCCTACAATACGATGGCCTTTGAGAAGAACCGTGCGAACACCAAGGATAATCCGAACCCTGTGTTGGAATATTTAAGAAACAGCAATGCGGATATAATCTGCCTGCAGGAATATATTGTAGGCGGACGGTTAACCAAGAAAGAGGTGGATTATGCTTTAAGAGATTATCCTTATAAAAATTATCATAAGATATCGGGGGCCAACGGTTTGGGTTGTTATTCCCGTTTTCCTATTTTGTCGGCACATCCGGTGAAATATGCCAGCCTTAACAATGGTTCCATCGCTTATAAAATCAAAGTGAATGGTGATACCTTGCTGGTTGTTAATAATCATCTGGAATCCAATAAGCTGACTGAGAAGGATAAAGAAGTCTATCGCGAAATGATGAAGGATCCTGATAAGCAAAAGGTATCGCAAGGGTCTCGTTTGCTGATCGGAAAACTGGCGGAAGCATCGGCTATACGTGCCGTTCAGGCTGATTCCATAGCTCGTTTGGTGGCCGGTTACAAAGGGGGAGGCATAATTGTATGCGGTGACTTCAATGATTCTCCTATATCATACACTCACAGGGTGGTAGGGGAAGGTCTGAATGATGCTTTTGTGGAGTCGGGAAACGGCTTTGGCATATCTTATAATCAAAATCATTTTTATTTCAGAATAGACAATATTTTATTGAGCAAGAATTTAAAATCTTACCGTTGTACGGTGGATAATACGATAAAGAGTTCGGATCATTACCCCATTTGGTGTTATGTGGCGGAGAAGTGATTTTACATACCTTTAATTGACAGATTATGAAAAGACTATTATTTACGTTAGCGACGTGTTGCGTAATGTGTGCATGTGAACAGAAAACAGAAATGAATCCGTTCTTTACGGAATTCCAGACCGAGTACGGTGCTCCCGATTTTACTAAGATCAGACTGGAGCATTATGAACCTGCTTTCTTGAAAGGAATAGAGGAGCAGAATGCGGAAATTAAGGCAATAGTTGATAATCCCGAGGAACCTACTTTTGAAAATACCATTGTGGCGCTGGATAAAAGTGGCGGGATTTTGGCGAGAGTAAGTGGGGTGTTTTTTGCATTGACCGAAGCGGATACAAATGATTCGTTGACGGCCTTGAATGAAAAGATGGCTCCTGTACTTTCAGAACATAGTGATAATATTTATTTGAATCAGGATTTGTATAAACGGGTGGCTGATGTGCATCAACAGGAACGGGAAGGTAAGATAACTCTTACGACTGAGCAACACCGGCTGTTGGACAAGTATTATAAAGCTTTTGTCCGTTCGGGTGCCGGACTGGATGCCGGAAAACAATCCCGTTTGAGGGAGATCAATAAAGAATTGTCGACTTTGGGGATTGCTTTCGACAATCATATCTTAAATGAGAATAACGCTTATCAGTTGGTTATCGAGAATGAGGCTGATTTGGCCGGGTTACCCGAATGGGTGAAAGCAGGGGCCGCAGAGGAAGCGAAAGCTGCTGGAAAAGAAGGGAAATGGCTATTCACTTTGCAAAACTCCAGTCGCTTGCCTTTTTTGCAATATGCTGAAAACCGTGAGCTAAGAAAAAATATTTATGAAGCTTATATCAACCGGGGGAATCATGATGATGCGAATGACAATAAAGAGATATTGGGAAAGATCATGGCATTGCGTTTGGAACAGGCAAAATTATTAGGATTCGATTGTTATTCCAATTTTGTACTGGATGAGAACATGGCTAAGAATTCGCAGACAGTCATGGATTTCTTGAATAACCTGTGGGGATACTCACTGGAAAATGCAAAGAAAGAGGCCGCCGAGTTGCAGAAAATAATGGATAAGGAAGGTAAGGGAGAGAAGCTGGCTGCATGGGACTGGTGGTATTATGCCGAAAAATTGCGTCAGGAAAAGTATGATTTGAATGAAGATGAAATCAAGCCCTATTTCAGTTTGGAAGATGTGCGTAGCGGATTGTATACCGTGGCCAACAAACTGTATGGCATTACATTGACCGAACTGAATGATGTGCCCGTATATGAGCCGGATGTGAAAGTGTATGAAGTAAAGGATGCCGATGGCTCATTTTTGGGATTGTTCTATGCGGATTACTTTCCACGCGCAGGTAAGCGTGGTGGCGCATGGATGAGTAATTTTCGTGAACAGGCCGGTGAAGTACGTCCTTTAATTTATAATGTGGCAAGTTTTACTAAACCTGCAGGAAATATGCCTTCTTTACTGACTTTGGATGAGGTGGAAACCATGTTTCATGAGTTTGGACATGCATTGCACGGTATGCTGACCAAGTGTAACTACAAAGGAGTGTCCGGTACCAGTGTGGCGCAGGATTTTGTAGAACTTCCTTCACAGATTATGGAACACTGGGCTGTAGAACCTGAAGTGCTGAAACTCTATGCCAAGCATTATGAAACAAGAGAAGTGATTCCGGATGAGTTGATTACGAAAATCCAAAATCAGGGTACTTTTAATCAAGGTTTTATGACTACGGAATTATTGGCAGCCGCTTTGCTTGATATGGAACTGCATAACTTGACTGATACAGAAAATCTGAATGTCGTTGCTTTTGAAAAAGAAACGATGGACAAGCTGGGGCTGATTCCTGAAATAGCTCCTCGGTATCGCGCCACTTATTTTAGTCATATTATAGGTGGATATGCTGCTGGGTATTACAGCTATCTATGGGCAGAAGTTCTTGACACGGATGCTTTTGAAGCGTTTAAAGAACATGGAGTGTTCGATAAAAATACCGCAGACTCTTTTCGTAAAAATATTCTAGAGAAAGGTGGAACGGAAGATCCTATGACCCTTTACAGAGGTTTTCGTGGGGCTGATCCCAGCTTGGAGCCCTTGCTTAAAAATAGGGGTTTGAAATAAAATAGGCTGTGAGATAGAATAATTTAGGCTGCAAAAAATGCTTTTGCAGCCTTTTTTCTCTTTTGGAATCTAAATATTTGTGTTTGATACCGTGGGAATGTGAAAAAAAAACTATATTTGCAACCTTGTATAAACTAAGAATTAATCAAAAAGTAAAAATAATAAATTTCAAAGTAACATGCAAAACAAAGGATTTGTAAAGGTTTTTGCGGTATTACTCACCCTTGTATGTGTGTTTTATCTTTCTTTCTCTTTTGTGACCCGCTATCACATGGACAAAGCGGCACAGGACCCGAAAGGTGAAGCACATTACCTTGATTCTATGCAGAATGAAAAAGTTTATTTGGGTAGTTATACGCTGAAACAGTGTCGCGAGATGGAGATTGGTCTGGGTCTAGACCTGAAAGGTGGTATGAACGTTATCCTTGAAGTTTCTGTACCGGATGTAGTGAAGGCTTTGGCTGACAACAAGACTGATGAAGCTTTTAACAAAGCGGTTGCAGAAGCATCAAAACAATCTATCACTAGTCAGGATGACTTTATCACTCTTTTTGTAAAAGAGTATAAGAAACAAGCTCCCAATGGCAAATTGGCTGAATTATTTGCTACTCAGCAGTTGAAAGACAAAGTAACCACCCGCAGTTCCGACAGTGAAGTTGAAAAAGTATTGCGCGAAGAGGTAAAGGCTGCTATCGACAACTCTTATAATGTATTACGTACACGTATTGACCGTTTTGGTGTGGCACAGCCTAACATTCAGGCGTTGGAAGGAAAGATGGGCCGTATCATGGTGGAACTGCCGGGTATCAAAGAACCGGAACGTGTCAGAAAACTGTTGCAGGGATCTGCTAACTTGGAATTCTGGGAAACTTTCGACGCAAAAGAAATAGTTCCTTATCTTTCTTCTGTAGATAACAGACTGCGTGATATTCTTGCCGTTGAAAGTGGTGCTGCTTCTGCTGATTCTGTAGCTACTGATACTGTTGCTGTCGCACAGGCTTCTGCAATTTCTGCTGCCGACAGTCTTGCAGCCGCATTGAAAGGCGAAACGGCAAGTAATTCTGCCGCAATGGAGCAGATGAAGAAAGAACATCCGTTGGCTTCTGTTCTTCAATTAAATCCGAATGGTTACGGGTCGGTGGTAGGTTATGCCGATTATAAAGATACTGCTCAGGTAAACCAGTACCTTGCTATGAAAGAAGTGAAAGAAATGTTGCCGAAAGATCTTCGTTTGAAATGGGGTGTAAAGGCTGCTGACTTTGACAAGCAGGGACGTATTTTTGAATTGTATGCTATCAAGTCTACTGAACGTAACGGACGTGCTCCGTTGGAAGGTGATGTGATCACTGATGCTAAAGATGAATATGACCAGTTCAACAAGCCTTGTGTCAGTATGTCTATGAACACTGACGGCGCGCGCCGCTGGGCTGTTCTGACAAAGAACAATGTAGGCAAGGCTATCGCTATCGTACTGGATGGTTACGTATACAGCGCTCCGAATGTAAACGGTGAAATTACGGGGGGACACTCTCAGATTACCGGTAACTTTACCCCGGAGGTGACAAAAGACTTGGCTAACGTATTGAAGTCTGGTAAGATGCCTGCTCCTGCACGTATCGTTCAGGAGGATATCGTTGGTCCGTCATTGGGTCAGGAATCTATCAATCAAGGTATCATTTCATTTGTTGTTGCGTTGATTCTGTTGATGATCTATATGTGCGCTATGTACGGATTGATTCCGGGTATGGTTGCCAACTGCGCATTGGTTGTTAACTTCTTCTTCACATTAGGAATCCTTACCTCGTTCCAAGCTGCACTGACCATGTCTGGTATTGCCGGTATGGTGTTGTCATTGGGTATGGCTGTAGATGCTAACGTGTTGATTTATGAACGTACAAAAGAAGAATTGAGAGCCGGTAAAACTGTTAAGGCTGCTTTAGCAGACGGTTATTCTAACGCATTCTCTGCTATTTTTGACTCAAACTTGACATCAATTATCACTGGTATCATTCTGTTCTATTTCGGTACGGGTCCGATTCGTGGTTTTGCCACTACGTTGATTATCGGTATCCTCTGCTCATTCTTTACAGCAGTATTCTTGACCCGTATTGTTTATGAGCACTTCATGAATAAAGACAAGTGGTTGAACTTGACATTCACTACAGGGATTTCCAAGAACCTGATGCAGAACGTGAATTACAACTTTATGGGAATGATGAAACGTTCATTCACGGTATTCGGAGCGATTATCGTTATCTGTATCATTTCATTCTTTATCCGTGGTTTGGCGCAGAGTATTGACTTTACCGGTGGACGTAACTTCGTAGTTCAGTTTGAACAGCAGGTTGAACCTGAAACAGTGCGTGACTTGTTGAAGAAGAAAATCACAGAAGATAATGTACAGGCTATCGCCTTGGGTACGGATAAGAAGACAATCCGTATTACAACCAACTACCGTATTAATGAAGAGTCTCCTACTATCGACTCCGAAATTGAAGAGTTCTTGTATCAGTCTTTGAAAGATGGTAACTTGCTGGGCGAAGGTACTACATTGGAAATCTTTATTGACCGTGATAATCGTGTCGGTGGTTCTATCATCAGTTCTCAGAAAGTAGGTCCTAGTATCGCTGATGATATCAAGACTTCGGCTGTCTGGTCTGTATTGTTTGCATTGGTGGCTATCGGTTTGTATATCTTGCTGCGTTTCCGCAATGTAGCTTATAGTGTGGGTGCGACTGTTGCATTGGCTGTCGATACTATTTTGATCATCGGTGCATACTCGTTATGTTATGGATGGGTTCCGTTCTCATTGGAAATTGACCAGACTTTTATTGGCGCTATTTTGACCGCTATCGGTTATTCTATCAATGACAAGGTGGTTATCTTTGACCGTATCCGTGAGTTCTTCGGTCTGTATCCGAAACGTAACCGTATGCAGTTGTTTAATGATTCATTGAATACTACTTTGGCTCGTACCATCAATACTTCATTAAGTACATTGATCGTATTGTTGTGTATCTTCGTGCTGGGTGGTGACAGTATCCGCAGCTTCGCCTTTGCAATGATTTTGGGCGTTGTGATCGGTACGTTGTCTTCTATCTTCATTGCTGCTCCTATCGCTTACCTGACTATGGGCAACAAGATGCCGGAAGAAACAAAGGCATAAAAAGAAAGTTTCTTTTAAGAAATAAATAAAAAGAGGAGGATGCTCATTCATGAGCATCCTCCTCTTTTTATAATGGTCGATTGGAATTGGTTTGTGGAAAAAGGGTAGATGAATCTTCTGTGGCTTCAAAAATTAACTTAAGTACATTGGGTAAGTAACTTAGCTTGCTTGGCATTTCAACTTAGCTTGCTTGTCCCATGAAGTTAACTTGCTTTTTTACACTGTATCTTGCAGATCAATTCTGTTTGGCTATAATCGTGAAAATAGTTATCTGACTACTCTTCCTGAAGTGTTTCCTTGCATTAACTCTTCCACTTCTTCTACTGTTACTTGATTGAAATCTCCATATATGGTATTTTTCAATGCAGATGCGGCAAGGGCGAATTCCAATGTTTTTTGGTCATTGTCGGGGTAGGTCAGCAAACCATAAATCATGCCGCCTACAAATGCATCTCCTGCACCCACACGGTCTACTTCATGGACAATATCGTAAATGCCGGTATGCTTTAATGTTCCTTTAGAATAAAGTATGGCTGCCAGCAGATTGTGATTGGAAGTGATGGTATTACGCAATTCCAGAAATATTTTCTGGCATCGGGGCGCTTGTTCTGATACTTTTTGACCGAATATTTTGAAACCGGACAAATCTAATGGATATGAGGTGTCTACAGCTTTAAAACCTACCGGGGGAATGCCGAAAATTTCTTTGTATTCGGGTTCTGCACCAAAAATGACATCACTATATTGAACAAGGGGGAGCATTACCTCTGATGCGGATTTACCGTAATTCCATAATTTTTTGCGGAAATTCAAATCGCACGAGATAGTTAACCCTAGACGGTCTGCTGTTTGTAGTGCTTCCAGGCAGGTATCTGCTCCTTCCTGTGACAGGGACGCCGCTATACCCGACCAGTGGAACCAGCCTGCATCGGAAAGAATCTTTTCCCAGTCTATCATGCCGGGACGTAAAGTGGCAAAGGAAGAGCCTTCACGGTCATATACTACATTGGAGTTACGAAATGCTGCACCGCTTTCCAGAAAGTATAATCCCATGCGTTTCCCACCATAAATAATGCCGTCTGTACCTAATCCGTAAGCTTGGAGTGAGTTTACACAAGCTTGTGCCATTGCATTCTCGGGAAGTCTGGTAACGAATTCTGTGGGGATGCCGAAGTTGACCAGTGATATGGCTACATTCGCTTCACTTCCTCCATAAGTAGCAATAAACTCGTTTGTTTGGGAAAAGCGCTGGAAATTGGGGGCGGTCAGCCTTAGCATTACTTCTCCGAATGTAACGACTTTCTTGTTCTGGGTAATAGCTCTTGTATTCATAGTATGTTTTTAATCAGTATGTTAATTTGCACGAAGATACGATCAAAATTTTATATAAGTGCAAGAAATGTATAAAAATAGCCTTCTCTATCTTTTCCATATAGAATAGAGAAGGCTATTTTATTTATTCAATATTAGTGGTTTATTTATTGAATCGTATTTTTAGTTTGGCAAGCATATCCTGTGTCATGCTGTCTAGATCATATTCCGGTTTCCATCCCCATTCCTCACGGGCACAAGTGTCGTCCAGTGAGTTCGGCCATGATTCGGCGATAGCTTGACGTAGTGGATCTACTTTGTACTCCATATGGAAGTCGGGCATATACTTCTTTATATTGTTATAAATAATTTCCGGATCAAAACTCATTGAAGCAATGTTGAACGAATTGCGATGAATTAGTTTGTCGGGATTCGCTTCCATGATTTCAATGGCTGCACGTAAACCGTCAGGCATATACATCATATCCATGAATGTACCGGCTGCAATAGGACATTCAAATTTTTCACCTTTTACAGCCGAATAATAGATGTCTACAGCATAATCAGTGGTCCCGCCACCCGGAGGTGTGACATACGAAATTAATCCGGGGAAACGAACGGAGCGGGTATCTACGCCAAAACGGATATGGTAATAATCGCTCAGTAATTCTCCTGATACTTTTGTAACGCCATACATGGTACGCGGATTACGGATAGTGTCTTGTGGAGTCTTGTCTTTAGGGGTGTTGTTACCGAAGACACCGATAGAACTTGGGGTAAATACGGCACAACCCATTTCGCGTGCTACTTCCAATACATTAAACAGGCCTCCCATGCCTATTTTCCATGCTAGTTGAGGTTTGGCTTCTGCTACAGCCGAGAGTAAGGCTGCCAGATTGTAAATGGTGTCGATGTTGTACTTTGATACAGTTTCGGCAATTTGTTGTTCATTGGTGATATCTACGATGGCAGAAGGGCCTGATTCTTTTAATTCCCCTTTAGGCTCAGCACCGGGAATATATCCGGCTACGATATTACCATTGTAAATACTTCTCAATTTCATGGTTAGTTCCGAACCGATCTGACCGGTGGAGCCGATAATTAATACATTTTTCATAGTTTGCAATTTGCTTTAAGTTTTCTTTTGGAAGCAAAGATAGATAGAAAACTGCATATTTTATCAAAATTTTCTCTATAATTTAATTGGATATCAAAAAAAAATAAGAACTTTGTCAAGTCAGACTGATTTTTAAACTTAAACTATATACTTAATAAAAAAACAAAGCTATGTATGGTAAAATGAAGGAGTTCCTTGCGAAGGAACTGGCTGATATTAAGGCAGCCGGATTGTATAAAAATGAACGTATAATTACCACACCTCAGCGTGCGGACATCAAGGTGAATGACGGAGAAGATGTGTTGAACTTTTGTGCCAACAATTATTTAGGTTTGTCAGATAACCAACGTTTGATCAATGCTGCCAAAGAGGCAATGGATACACATGGCTTCGGTATGTCTTCCGTACGCTTTATCTGTGGGACTCAGGATTTACACAAACAGCTGGAAGCTGCCATTTCTGATTATTTTAAAACAGAAGATACTATACTTTATGCAGCTTGTTTTGATGCTAACGGTGGTTTGTTCGAACCGCTGTTTACAGAAGAAGACGCTATTATTTCAGATGCGTTGAATCATGCATCTATTATAGATGGTGTACGTTTGTGTAAGGCAAAACGCTATCGTTACGCTAATGCTGATATGGCTGACTTGGAACGTTGTTTGCAGGAAGCGCAGGCACAGCGTCACCGCATTATTGCTACAGATGGTGTATTCTCGATGGATGGTAATGTGGCTCCATTGGATAAGATTTGTGAACTGGCGGAAAAGTATGACGCGTTGGTTATGGTGGATGAATCTCATTCGGCCGGTGTGGTAGGTCCTACAGGGCATGGCGTGGCCGAACAATTTAAAGCATACGGTCGTGTGGATATTTTTACTGGTACATTAGGGAAAGCATTTGGTGGGGCAATGGGAGGATTTACCACCGGTAAGAAAGAAATTATTGATATGTTGCGCCAGCGTTCCCGTCCTTATTTATTCTCTAATTCTGTAGCTCCTGCCATTATCGGTGCTAGTCTGGAAATGTTTAAGATATTGAAAGAAAGTGATGCTTTGCATACTAAGCTGATGGATAATGTGAATTATTTCCGTGACAGGATGCTGGCTGCTGGTTTTGACATCAAACCAACTCAGAGCGCGATTTGTGCTGTGATGCTTTATGATGCGAAACTGTCTCAGGATTTTGCTGCCAAGATGCAGGAAGAAGGCATATATGTAACTGGTTTCTATTATCCGGTTGTTCCGAAAGATCAAGCACGTATCCGCGTACAGATTTCTGCCGGACATGAAAAAGAACATCTTGATAAGTGTATAGCCGCTTTTATTAAAGTAGGTAAAGAGCTCGGAGTATTGAAGTAAAAACATTATTATATCTTCCATTGTTATTATATATCTTACTGAGATTGTGACAATAACAATGGAAGATTTTTTATATCATCATGGAAGAATTAACACTAACTACCCCTGCGCTACTTTTCTCAGCTGTTTCGCTGATTTTATTGGCTTATACCAATCGTTTCTTATCCTATGCACAACTGGTGCGTCAGTTACGGGATCGTTACGCTGAAAACCCTTCTGATATCACTGTTGCACAAATAGAGAATTTACGGAAAAGGTTAAACCTGACCCGAACTATGCAGGGACTAGGTATAGCAAGTTTATTTCTCTGTGTGGTCAGTATGTTCCTAATCTATATCGGGTTGCAATTATTATCCGCTTATGTATTTGGAGTAGCTTTGATTTTGCTTATCGGTTCGTTAGGCGTTTCCTTTCGTGAAATACAAATTTCTACCCGATCACTGGAGATATATCTGGGGACGATGGAAAAAGGTCGTCATAAATCACCCGCCAAGGCAGAATAACCATAAAATGACTACCCTTTCCTTGTTCAGATTGTAGCATAAGAGTCGTTGCTTGAGTTAGAAGATAATACATAGCAGCATAGTATTAACAAAAGAAAATAAAAATTTGCCCATGTTTATTTATACATTTAAATGATGACAAAAGGGAAAATACAAGCGCAAACAAAATAAAAAAGCTACTCGGATAGTCCAAATAGCTTTTTTATTCTATATCAACTTATTGCTGAATCTTATTTACGTTGACCAAGTTGTGAATCAATAATGAAAATACCAGTTTCACCAACTTTCTTCAATTTCTCAACAATTTCCAATGCAGTAGCTTCTTCTTCTACCTGTTCACGAACAAATCCCCACAAGAAATCTTGTGTCGCTTTATCCTTTTCAGCTGCAGCAACATCTACCAAGCTATCTATCAATTTAGAAACATGGCATTCATGTTTGTAAACATGTTCAAATACTTCCAGAGGAGTGCCCCAACCATTAGGTACTACATCAATCTTATCTACTTTAGCAGTTCCGCCTCTCTTGACAATATAGTCAGCCATTGTACATGCATGTTGCATTTCTTCGAAATACTGTTTTTTCATCCAACTAGCAAAACCACTGAAACCTTCTTTTTCAAAGTAAAAAGACATCGCCAAATACAGGTTTGCAGACCACATCTCAGCAGTAATCTGCTCGTTAATTGCATTTTGTAATTTTTCTGAAATCATAATCGTATTTTTATAAAGTTGTTAATGTAACTTCGTTTTAATTTTATTACAAATATAACAAGATTTCAGACTAAATTGTTTTAACGTCCTTGATTTTTTAAACTACATTCACATTTTATTTACACAAGTTCGTCAGATGTATACCCTTTCGGAAGTTCACGACAATTATAACCAGATGCCATGATTTCACCGTAAGCACCTGCAGAACGGAGAG
>ERZ826016.2367-NODE-2367-length-15013-cov-2.247694_pt1 | contig 15013 bp, 12 predicted proteins | sample MGYA00519872_ERZ826016 | MGnify/ENA primary metagenome ERZ826016 (study PRJEB31778, sample SAMEA3449218) | human gut metagenome | biome: human gut; feature: human-associated habitat; material: faeces | place: United Kingdom | collected 2010/2012 ... | reverse complement strand
GCTATTGAGCCAATTCCAAGGGATTGAAGAAAGATCGAAGTTGGTGGAAAAAGTTATTGCAAAAGATAGGGAAAATTACTTTGAATTATACCTTAGTCATGGTCCGGTTGGAACGGCGTATCTCCTTAAAGCGAAGGAAAGTGAAATTATAGTAGAAATCTATTGTACGGAGTTTTACCGCTAATGCAGGTAAAGTTGGTCAAAAAAGAGAATCTATGATAGGCTACTAATCATGCGTTACCCATCAGATCAACTATGTTATTACGGTTCATACGGCACACAACCGCGCTCGGCTGTGTGCCGCTTTTTCTATGCCTGAAAATTTTCTTCATTTTCGCGTTTCAGAAACTGAAATTCAGGCAGTCCGGAAAGGCGGACATTGCCCCGATTTTCAATCGGACGGCAAAGAAAAAAGTCCTGAACCCCTTGGAATTACTGGGGTTCAGGATTTCAGTTTCTGGTTTTGAATTCGCGAACTTTTCTGCTATGATGAGGCTACGAAGCAACGACAGGAGGTTTGCGGAATGAGCATTGCATGGAACTATCTGGATAAGCGGAGCGCGGCAATGGCGGCGCTGAAAGATTATTGCAGCATGAAGGCGATTCTGGCGACAACGGCGGAGGAGATTGCGAATGTGCGGCAGGACATGGTTCACATTGGCGGGATGCGCTTCGAGGAGTCGGCGCATGGTGCGCGAAATCCGCAGGCAGGCGAAAACCAGATCCTGCATGGAATTGCGGAAATTGATGTGCTGGAAGAGCGGAAGCGGCAGGCGGAAGAGTTCATGGCGTGGTTTCAGCCGGCGTGGGATGCGCTGGGGGAGGACGAAAAAACGGTGCTGACGATGTTCTATCTATCAGAAAATGGGAAAACAGACGCGATAGAGGAAATCAGCGAACGGTTTTGCGTGGAGCGGAGTTCTGCCTACAAGAAGAAGGATCGCGCGCTGGCGCACTTGGCGCTGCTGCTGTATGGGAGGTGAAAAGGGGAGGAGAAGTTGATAGATGATATTGACAGGACAATCACATTATGTTACAATAAACATGGAAAACTTAACTGCAAATATATCTAATGCTGATTTTTGCAGCAATAAATGAACTTCAGAATAATCTGAAGCTGAAAGGAGTGGAATTGTGAAAGCAAATGGCAATAGGGTGGTGACAAGAGGCAATTCTGACGCAACAGAGCAGATTAGGAAAACGCGAATGCCCCCAAATACATCACACCTGTTTGCTAAAATGCTGGTCAAAAGGCTAACACTTTTCATATGTACATAATGACTGTGATTGCAAGACCAGCAGCTCAATTGCTTTCTTTGAACAGTCAAAATGTATGTGCGAAAAAGATAAATCCATAGAGCTGTCTGACGGTCAGGATTAGTTCTCAAAAGAGAACTATTTCTGACCGCTTTTTTTGTAACAAAGAGCCGTATGCAGAATCCCTTCGGAGCCGGCATCCCCGAAGGAATTGCCTGCTGAAGGATACGGCGCATATCAGCATCAGCCGAGGCAATGGCTGCTGCCAACCAAATGAATGGAGAAATTCATGATGGTAGGCGGCACTGTTCAGTATACCCTTCTTTTGCGATTTTCTCCATTCGAGACAAAGGAATGGAGGAAAAATTGCAATGTCACAAGGACGTTACGTTTGGATTGCAGGGAAGAAAGTATATCTGAATCCGGAGCTGCAGAAGGAATGGGACAAACTCATCAACAAGGAACGTTATAGAGCTCGTCAGGAAAAAATCTGCGGACAGGCGGATTACCGTCGCTGCAATGGGGATTGCTTCGTGTGTCCATGGCGCAAGGAAGGAATTGTTGTTTCGTATGAAACGGAACACTTTGCAGAAGGGTTCGGCAATGACAATGCAGCGCGCGGCTATGGCGTTGTGAATTGCGAATCGACGCTGGAGAAAAAGTACATCGCGGAGGAACGATACAACACACTGTGTGCCCGAATCTATCGGTATGCAGATTCTGCGTATCCGGATGGTGCGAAAATTATTGCGTGCTACCTCAATGGTGAAACGCTGGAAAGAACTGCATCTTACGGTCAGGGCAGTGCATTATCGCCTGCATCAAATGCTGAAGTATATAAGAGAACATCGGAGTACATTCTGCGATTTTTGATGTGGCATTATTTCCGGTTTCGACGCATCATCTGCTGCTTATAGTGTTGCATTTCACTTCTGTTAGTCAGCGTGAAAAATTTTTTTGCAGAAATTCTTGAAATCGCGTAAAAAAACCGATTTTTTTTACCAGTTATGGTGAGAGGGATAAAAGTCTCTTTCAGCAAGAAGGGGGAATCAGCATGTCCGGCATTAACTTTTATTAGGAAATAACATCCAGTATGACTGGAATCATGAGGAGCAGCGCTTCCTGCCTCTGCCCGTGCTGCGGCAACATGATGAAAACGGGAGAAGGCTGATGCAGCTTTGGGTTGGCAGCAATGAGTGGAAAATGTTGGTTCGTCGGGAACAGTCCGCGCGTTTCCACTAACAGGAGGTGACTTATGTGGCAGAAGCAGCCGAAAAGAATAGACAGTCTATCTGCATTTCTCAAAATAGTCTTGTGTGGCAGGATGATAGTGTTTTCAAACTGTATTACTACTGTATGAATTGTGCCTGCCGTCAGAAAGCTGAAATCTGCGGGAAACAGCTTATGCCGGGACAACTGCTCTTCTCATACAGAAAGACAGCGCTTGAACTGGGCTGGTCTCGTGATAAGCTGACGAGGAAGATGGCTGCGCTGGTTCAAATGGGCTATGTTCAGATACAAACAGCGCGGGACGGTTCTATCGTTACCGTATCGAACTGGCTTGAAAATCAGACCGCTGGCGGTATGAAAATAAGGCTACTCTGTCCCGAAAATCAGTACGCAGACGGTACTGAAATAAGCACGCCGTGTGCTGAAAACAAGTCCATATGCGGTACGAAAGAAAGAGCGGAAAACGGTGCAAATGCGCATTTTTCAGCATTTGCACATCGCAGGCGGCTTGAAAATCAGCACACCCAGCAGCAATATAATAATAGTAATACGATAGATACACTATCTCATTATCCGGATGAGTTTGAAAAGCTGTGGTTTGCTTATCCGGCTAATCGCAGAAATGACTGGGATGAGGCAATTCGCGTATATCAACAGGCGCTGCGGCATGGTGCGACGCTTGAAATAATCATGACAGCGCTTGAAGCAGCAAAAAGTTCTATCGCATGGACGAAAGATGGCGGGCAGTATATCCCCGGCATTAGCAAATGGCTTCAGCGCGAGCCGTGGAGAGAGGCGAATCTACAAAAAGCGCAAAAGGAGAATCAAGAACAGTGGAACTCGCAGTAAAGTGGCTGTCCTTGCTGCATGAACCGGATGCAATCATTGAAATCAGGAGTATAGACCCTAAGCCTACTGTCAGCGGTTATTTTCGTGCGGACAGTCCGCGCATTGCTGCTGAATTGGCAAAGTATCCGAATCGAACGTTTTACCAGTCGCTGAACCCCGTCAAAAGTGCCTGCTATGCGCGTGCTCAGCATGAACGTCTGGTAGAACGTCCGAAGGAAACAACGTCTGACAATGACATCATAGGATTTCAATGGATTTTGATTGATGCAGACCCAGTCCGCCCCAGCGGTGTCAGTGCATCGGCAGAAGAAAAGGAAGCAGCACACGCTGTTGCTGGAAAGACAATGAAGAGGCTGATGGCAACGGGATTCAGCGAGCCAATTGTTGCAGACAGCGGCAATGGCTATCATCTGCTTTTTAAGGTGCATATCAGCACGGATGACCGGCAAGTGGTTGCGGATTTTCTCTCTGTGCTGGACATGTGGTTCAGCACAGACGAGGCAAAAATTGATACGGCGGTGTATAACCCATCAAGAATTACCAAGCTGTATGGAACAATTGCAGCGAAAGGAGCCCATACGCCGGAACGTCCGCACCGACAGAGCTGCATCATCCGCTATCCGGAGCAGATTCGGGAAACACCCATTGCGCTGGTCAAGAATATTGCAGCGGAACTGCATCAAGCGGCGATACCGACAGAAGCTCGACGTTCCGGCAAAGAAAGCACTTGGGACATTGAGCATTTCCTTTCCGCACATGGCGTGGAGGTGGAGAAAAAAGTAGCCATCAGCAGCGGTACAAAGTACCAATTAGCACACTGTCCGTTTGACGATTCGCATCAGCACGGAGATGCCGCCGTGTTTGCGTACCATCAAGGCGGTTTCCGATTCCACTGCTTCCATAACAGCTGCGCCGGATACCATTGGCATGAGTTCCGGCAGAAGGTAGACCCGGCAGCTTACAGCAGCAGCCCTTATGCAGTAACGCCTGCTGTGCCGACAGCAAAAGTCAGCGCAGCGGAAAATTCTCCACTGCTTGGCAAGGCGAAGGCACGGATGCTGGACTTTGCAGAGATTCCGAATGTAGACCGCAGCAAAATTGTGGTAATTCGGTCACGACTCGGTTCGCTTGACGAAAAGATAGGGGGATTCAATGCAGGCGAAATGTCCATTTGGAGCGGGGGTAATGCTTCGGGCAAGTCAACGCTCGTCAGTCAGATTGGTCTGGCAGCTGTATCGCAGGGATATAAAGTCGCGCTGTTTTCAGGAGAAATGACGGCATCACGGATACGAGAATGGCTACTGCTTCAAGCAGCGGGCCCAGACTATGTAATGCCTGATCCGCTGAATCCCAATCATTTCTGCCTGAAGCCCGGCATTGAGGCGAAGCTGGATGCTATGCTGACAGGCAAGTTTGCCATCTACGACAATGACTTCGGCACTGATTGGGAAATCGTTATCAGCACAATTTACGATTGGGTTCAGCAGAACGGTGCTTCGGTGGCGATTGTCGATAATCTGATGGCACTGGATATTCAGCTTGGCAATGTGGACAAATATGAGATGCAATCCCGAATTGCCAAGCGGCTCTCCACAATGGCAAAGACGTTGAAAATTCACGTTCATTTTATCTGTCATCCGCGGAAAACAGAAGCATTTCTGCGCAAAGGCGACATCAGCGGAACAGCCGACCTTACAAATGCAGCCGACAATGTGTTTATGGTTCATCGGGTCAATGCTGATTTTATGATGCGCTATCGCTCGGTATATCCCAAACTTGAGATTCAGCCGGATGTGGGAAATGTGGTGGAAATCATGAAAAACCGTGACCTTGGCGTTGTGGATGAGATGATAAAACTCTATTTTGACCGCCGAAGCAGAACTATGTCGGATGTGAAGGGACTTCCGCCGCAGCACGCATGGTCTGAAAAGATTGAGCAGATGCTGATGGAAGGTTTCACGCGGGTCAATCAAGGCGAACTTCCTATGGAATGGCGGTGAGAACATGCATGGCAAAGTGAACGATGATGAATGGGAGATTTTCCGCGATGCGTTCCGCCTGTATGCAGCGCATTGTGATCCGCCGGAGAATCAGGCACAAGATGCCGAAGAATGGTGGCTTTCAATGGTAAAGGATACCAGTGAAAAAGCTGCAAAATGGAATAATCATCCCTTGATGATGCTGCTGTTTCGAGCTGTTACTGAGTATGTTGAGCAAAAAGCAGCAGAAAAAACGCAAAGAACAATGCGAAAATAAATAAAGGAATATCTGGCGGAGGTGCTGGGATGAATCAGAGAAAAAACTGCTCCCATTATGTTTATGGAGAAAAGGAACCGTGGAAAGCGTTTGCGAGTGCAGTGATTGTTCAGGCGGTCAAGGATTTCCGCAGCTGCGGTCGGATGCAGTACGAACTTCGGCAAAAGTTCCGCAGCGAGACAAAGCTGACAGCAGAAGAACGAGACTATCTCACATACCGCATCATGCAGTACAAGCAGAGGCTTGATGAACTGCGAATCTTTTTTCAGTCCGGTCGTTTTGTATTGCTTACTGACATAGATGGTATCCAGCTGCTGAAAAGATTGGAGCGTGAAATTGCATGAGGAAAGCGGTTGCATTTTTGAAAAGGGCAGAAGCAGTTGAACAGAGAATAGATGCCCTTCTCTCGCAGATAGAACTCTACAAAAGCCTTACGCAGCGAGTTACGGCATCTTGGGGAAGCGAATTTACCGCCCATGCGCGCAACGTGGGTGCGAATGAGAATGCGATTATTCGTCTCACGGAAGCACGCAGAGAGTTGGAAAAATTGACACAGGAGTATCGGGATGCCGTTGAAGAAATCACAGCTGTCGTAAACAGCATGGATAATCAGGCGCACCGGATCATCCTCTTGAACTATTATCTTTCTCATATGAATTTTGAGAAAATTGCTGAAAGAATCGGATTAAGCCGGTCGCGCGTGTATCATTTGCACACTCAGGCGCTTGATGAACTGGAAATGCTGCTAAGTGCAAGCAACTGAATAGGGGACAACACGGGCGGCAATCGCGCAAGATAGCAGCCAATAGCATGAAATAGCATCGCGCAGCACAAAACAGGACAAATTAGCAGCGAACAAGACAAATTAGCACGCTTTAGCAACGAAACCTGTGCTATAATAGTAGTGTCGAAAGAGACGAAGGCATTGATGGAGCAATCTGTCGATGCCTTTCTATTTTCCAGAACAGGAGGTGTGAAATATTTACAGGCTGAACCCACCATCAAACAACAGTGGAGGGCAGGGAAGTTCTGCTGCCACGGATGAACGAGTGCAGGAAGGAGGAAGTGGATGAATCCCACGGTGCTTGCGACTGTAAATCAAAAAGGAGGGGTAGCGAAAACGACCAGCTGCATCAACATAGGGGCAGCGATGGCACGGGAAGGAAAAAAGGTGCTGCTGGTGGACACTGACCCGCAGGCCAGCATGACCATCAGCCTCGGCAATCAGCAGCCGGATCAGCTTGCGCCCACAATCGCAGACCTGATGACCAAGGTCATGAACGATGTCCCGATTGCGCCGGGCGAGGGCATACTGCATCATCCGGAGGGAATTGACCTGCTGCCCGCTAACATCGCGCTGGCGGGAACGGAGGTGTCGCTGGTGAATGCAATGAGCCGCGAAACCATCTTGAAGCAGGTGCTTGCCCGCAATCGGCAGGACTACGACTGCATCATCATCGACTGTATGCCGTCGCTGGGGATGCTGACCATCAATGCGCTGGCGGCGGCAGACCGCGTAATCATCCCGGTGCAGGCGCATTACCTGTCCGCCAAGGGGCTGGAGCAGCTGTTGCAAACCATTGCAAAGGTACGCAGGCAAATGAATCCTAAGCTGAAAATCGACGGCATCCTCATGACGATGGTGGATGGGCGCACGAACAACGCCAAGGAAATCACGACGCTGATTCGGGAGACTTACGGCAGCAAAATCAAGGTGTTCGAGACGGCGATTCCGCATTCCGTCCGTGCGGCAGAAGCGAGCCTGACCGGGAAGAGTATTTTCGAGTACGACCCCGGCGGCAAGGTGGCGCAGGCGTATCGTGCGCTCACGAAGGAGGTGCTTCAGCTTGAAAGGCAGCGGCAGAAAGCCAAGTCTGACCTCCTACGATGACATTTTCTCCACGGAAGCCTCACGCCAGCAGGAGCAGATTCAGCGCCTTGCGCTAAGCGAACTTCACCCCTTTAAAGATCATCCATTCCGCGTACTGGACGATGACCGGATGATGGAAACGGTGGAGAGCGTGAAGGAATATGGAGTGCTGGTGCCGATTATCGCCCGACCGATGGCGGACGGCGGATATGAAATTGTGTCCGGGCATCGGCGGAAGCGCGCCTGTGAGCTGGCAGGGCTGAACGAGATTCCCGCCATTGTCCGTGATTTGGACGATGACGAAGCTGTCATCATCATGGTGGACAGCAATTTGCAGCGCGAGAACATTCTGCCCAGCGAACGTGCTAAAGCGTATCAAATGAAGCTGGAAGCAATCAAGCATCAGGGCGAGCGGCGTGACTTAACTTGTGCCCAAATTGGGCACAAGTTGCCTGATGGAGCAAAAGCCCGCGACATAGTTGCGCAGGAAGCCGGGGAAAGCAAATCGCAGATTCAAAGAATCATTCGGCTTAACCAGTTAGAAAAGCCGCTCATTGATAAGGTGGATGCTGGCAAACTCGCCTTTACCCCCGCCGTGGAACTTTCGTACTTGGAGCCGGAAGAACAGCAGTGGATGGATACCGCCTTGGAAAACACGCAGCAGACACCGTCCCTTTCGCAAGCCCAGCGCATGAAGCGCGAAAGCAAACAGGGCACGCTGTCGGAACAGGGCATCATGGAAATCATGACGGAGAACAAGCAGACGGTTCCTGTCAAGGGGTCTGTCGTGCTGCCGCAGGAAAAGTTGACCAAGTATTTTCCACGCTCCTACACGACGGAGCAGATGGAAAAGGTAATTTTCAAGCTGCTGGATTACTGGATGCGGAAACGGCAAATGTCGCAGGAGCGATAAAGACGCATGAAACGAAAAGTGGATATTCTGCTGATGGTCATGTTTCTGTTCGGAAGCATGATTTTTCTTTGCCCAATTTTCGGGCAGATAAAGGAGGTCGAAGAAGATGACCGTGTATACACGCGCATGTCCGCAGAGGTTAAGCCCCCTCAACAGGCTTCGGGACTGGTGGAGGATGCGCCATCCCCCGCGGCAGCCGCCGCGCAGACTGTGCTGCCCCTGCTGCTGGAAGTGCCGCAGGCAGAGAAAACCGCTGTGCCCGCTGCCGCGCCAGCACAGGCAGAGCGGACAGCAAATCCCCGCAGTGTCGATGTAGAAGCCTGCGTTGCGCAGAATCCGGATTTTGCCGCATGGCTCACCATTCCGGGTACGCCGGTGGATTATCCGGTTGTGCAGTCGAATAGGACAGATTACTACCTGACGCACCTGTTCAGCGGCAAAAGCAGCAAGCTGGGATGCCTGTTTTCACTGAAAAGCTCGGACTATCGGCAGCCCAGCCAGAACATCGCCATCTATGGCCACCATCTGAGCCATAGCGACGCGATGTTCAGCAGCCTTGTGCAATACAAGGATTCGGGCTGCTGCGCCGCGCACAGCATCATTCAGCTGGACACGATTTACGGCGAACGCACCTATCGGATTTTCGCCGTCATCAATATGCAGGTTGGTGACTGGGATGCAGCAGCGGCCGATTTTGCCAGCGGACAGGCGTTTCAAGCGTATGTAGACCGCGCACGAGCCAAGGCACTGTACGATTCAGGCGCGGCAGTCGGTGCGGATGACCACATTCTGACCCTGATTACCTGCGACCGCAGTGCGGGCGGTGCAAGCGGCCGTCTGATTGTGCTGGCAGTTCAGGAATAGGAGGAGCAAATGAAATTGAAATCCAAATTGAAACGATTTGCATCATTGGTGCTGTCTGCGGCGCTGGCGCTGACCTGCATTCCGCTCTGTGCGGCAGCAGAAGAAGCAGCTACGCCCTCGGACATCACGGGAACGGAAGTCATCATGCTTCCGGCAGAAGAACCGACGCTCCCGCCCGTGGAGGAAGCGCCTGATGAATCCGCATCCGATGCGCCGGATGAGCCGTCCCATGACGAAACGCCCTCAAATTCGGAGGAGGAAAGTTCGTCGGACAACCGTCATCCTTTGCAGGCGGCGATTGAAGAACATGGGTATGTCTACGTCCGGACGGTGCGGGCAGTCAACGTGTACGCCAGCGCGGAATCGCAGGAGCGCATTGTTTATGCTGCGGCCGATGATGCGTCCATTCTGCTGGCGACGGCGTTTTTCAGCGGTCATCAAGCCGTGCAGGTCTGGTTTCTGGATGCGGAGCAGCAGACCATCTGCGGCTTTGTACCGGCAGCGTCGCTGGATACCCGCTATTTGACGGATGCGGATGTGTCGGGCATCGCCGACGTGCCATCCTGCGACGGAATGACTGCCTTCGGTCAAAAGCGATTGTTCGTGGTCAATGGCAGTCGCCCGGAGGATGCATCCAATGAAGAAGAAACGCCCGCAGACACATCTTCGCAGGACGCGCCGCACCAAGAATCGAATCTGCCCGAAGCGGAAGAAAGCGGCGCTTCGGAGCAGCCGGATGCCGCAGAATCGCCGGATGCTTCGGAAAATCCAGAAATCAGCAGCGCGGAAGAAATCGACGAAACGGTGTTGCATGTAAATCCCGGCGATTTTATCCGCGTCAGTACGGACACGCGCGTCTTTTCTGCGGTGGATGATGATGCGTCCGAAACGTATTTTTCCAGCGAGTATCAGGGCAATTTCATCAAAGCAGCTGCGGTGCAGGTGGTGTCCATTGCGGAAGATGCTTCGGGGGCAGGGTGGTATCAGGTGCGCTTCCTGTACGGCGATTCTTTCCCCAGCGGCAAGATGAAGTGGACGGCTGACGAAACAGTGTGGGTAATGGCAGCGGAAACCGGCGAAACGGATGCGGATGCCTGCACGGTGACGGATTTCGCGTATTCCAAAGAAATGCTGCGTCTGCTCCGGGAAATGCAAACGTATACCGCAGAAACGGATGGATTCAGCCTGAAGAATATTCATGGCAAAATCGGCAGCTTTCAGGCGGGACAGTCGGGGCTGCAAGGAAGTTCCGGCAGGGACGCGGCGTATCCACAGCTGGCGAAATCGGCATCGCACGGCACGATTTATGCGACACCGCACTATCTGGAAAACTTCCCCGTCTACTGCCTTGAACATACGCTTTCCGGCCCCGGCGAAGGGTCGTGCGCGAACAAAACAGAAACCGGCCCGTATGTGCTGCTGGATATGGAGGCGTTCGTGAGCACCGCAGAAGGCGGCGGTGTGAACGGGGTGCGATTCAAGGCGCAGACCATGCACGCCATCGGCTGGGTGCTTCGGCACACCTACCCGTTTATGGTGCTGGATCGCAGCGATGCAAACAACGAAGTGTGGAGCCGTGTCGCGGGTCAGTTTGCTATTCGCGAGGTGATTAAGCAGCTGGAAGGCGCGCAGTACGTCCGCAGTTATTGGGACATGGATAATTTCTACGCCTTCTCCGGCGGCGCACCGGAAGTGTACCTGACCTATGCCCGCTGGCTGGCGAAAAATGCGATTGCATACGCAAAAATCACCGGGAAAATCACGGTCAGTGGTCAGCGCATCCAAACGTCAGACGGCGGCTATATCGGTACGGTTACGCTGACGACGGATGCGGATTTGATTCGGATTTCCAAGGCAGTGGGCAGTATCACGGGGAACAGCGGCGGTTCGGATGAAGCGTACTACTATGTCAAGAGCGGCGACACCATCCGGATTTTGTCGGACAAAAGCAGCTTCTCCGTTTACATGGAATCAATCGCGTCCAGCGCGGAAGAAGCAGGCTTTCTGGTCGGAATCCCCAGCGCCTCCATCCAGAAAGTGCTTGTCCCGATAGAGGGAACGCCGTACCCGCTGCAATCCGCCGTTGTCACGTTTGAACTGCTGTATGGCACGGTGTTTGTGACCAAGCAGTCCACGGACGGCATTTTGCTGCAAGGTGCGGTGTTTGAGCTGCTGGATGAATCCGGCGCGGTGCTGGCAGAAGCAGTGACGGATGCGCAGGGGCGTGCTGTTTTTTCCGGGATTGCACCGGGACGCTATCAGGTTCGCGAGAAAACCGCGCCGCAGGGGTATCGGCTGTCGGTTGCCTCGGCGCAGGCAATCATGGTGACGGCGGGGGCAGACACGGCGTGCATGTTCATCAACGAGCGCATGATGCGTATCATCCGGGTCATCAAGACGGACAGCATGACGGGAAAACCGCTGCCCGGTGTCACGTTCACGGTGACGAGATTGACCGCGCCTGCATCGGACAATGCTTCCAACGTTGGCAAGGTTGTCGCAACAATTACGACGAATGCGGATGGCATCGCACAGACCGAAGCGCTTCCGTGGGGAGAATATCGAATTGCGGAAACCAATGCGCTGGACGGCTATGTGGATACGGACTTTGTGACCATCGTTCAAATCAAATAACAGGAGGAAGAAAAATGAAGCAGATGAAGCAATGGATGCACTGGGTGCTTGCGCTGGTGCTGCTGGTGATGAGCCTGTCTGTTCCGGCAGCAGCGGCGGAAACCATCACGGTGAATGTGACCAACACGCCCGTGCGCGGCAGCGTGGCGCTGGAAAAGACCGGCTTGCAGCTGGTGCGCTTTACGGACGAGCAGGATGAATGGGGCAATACCGTTATGAAGCCTGTTTATCAGCAGGGGTATTTGAAGGGCGCTGTGTTTGAACTCCGTGCTGCGGCGGATGTTGTCGGCAAGGAAGGGACGGTTTTCTACAAGCAGGGAGAACTGGTGGAAACACTGACCACCAGTGCAGACGGCGCAGTGAACTCGAAGCCGCTGCCGCTGGGCAGCTACTGCTTGCAGGAAGTTTCCGCCCCGGACGGCTATCTGCTGGATGATACCCCGTATCCCTTCACGCTGACGGCGGCAGGCAGGCAGACGCCTGTCGTGGAAGTGAAAGTGTCCGCGGTCAACACCTATCTGCCGATTCGCGTGACGCTGCACAAACAGCAGGAAGCGATTCGGGTGGATGAAACGGCAGGCGGCATGATTCGCTCGTCCATCGAGACAGTTCCCGGCGAGGGCTGTGTGTTCGGCTTGTTCAATGCAGGGGTGATTTCTTACGGCGACAGCCAGAAGCTGCCTGCCCATACGCTGATGGCGACTGGAATCACGGATGCCAAGGGCAAGTTGACCTTCTCCGGCATGTATCCGCATGGTGCGTATTATATCAAGGAACTGTCCGCGCCGGATGGCTGGCTGCTGAATACCGAGCAGTACCCGGTGCTGCTGACACCCGAAAACATGGATGCAGCGGAAGAAGCAATCGTAATCACGCTGGATGCACCTATCTTGAACCGCCTGATTTACACGCCGGTGACGATTACCAAGCGGGACATTACCGGCAAGGAACCGCTGCCCGGTGCGCTGATTGAAGTGTACGATGCGCAGGGCAGCACCATTTACCGCGCGTATACGGATGAAAATGGTCAGCTGCCGGACATTCCGCTTGTTCCCGGCTCGTATACGTTCAAGGAAACCTATGCGCCGGAGGGGTATGCGCTGAATGTGGCGGTAAAAACCTTCACGGTAACAAGCGAAGGCAAAATCATCGGGGAAACCGAAATTCGGGATGAAATCAACAAGATTCAGCTGAAAAAGGTCAAGGAGAACGGCGAGCCGCTGCCCGGCGCTGTGTTCGGCATTTACGATGCCAACAACACGCTCGTGCAGCAGCAGACTTCCGATGCCAGCGGTCATCTGACCTTCTCGAAACTGGGGTACGGCACTTATACCATCCGGGAAATTCAAGCGCCTTACGGCTATCATCCGTCCACCGGAGAATGGCAGGTGACGATTGACGGCACTTATCAGAACCCTGTGCAGATTCTGACGACGGTGGTCAATGAGGATGCGCCCGGCTGGATTCGGGTCATCAAAACGGATGCGCTGGACGGTCATCCCATTGCGGGTGTGCGCTTTGACATCTACGCCTTGAATGAGGATGGCAGCACGGGCGACTTGGTGTCCACCATGCTGACGAACGATGACGGCGCGGCAATGTCCGAAAGTCTGCTGGTCGGCGACTACATGGTCAAGGAGCATGAAGCGCCCGTCGGCTATGTGAACAGCCTGTGGAGCGAAAAAGTGACCGTCGTCATGGACGAAACCGTGGAGCGCAGCGTGACGAATATCCCCATGCAGGGGCAGGTTCGCATTGTTAAGACGGACGCGGAAACGGGCGGAAGTCTGGCTGGCGCAGTCTTTACGGTCATCCGCGTGAGCGGCTTGCCTTCGCATGGCAAGGAAGGCTGCGGCGAGGTTGTGGCGGTCATCGCCACGGATGCGGAAGGGGTGGCAGTCACGCCTGTGCTGACGTGGGGCATCTACGAAATCCGCGAAACCACCGTGCCGGACGGGTATCTGGACAGCGGCTGTGTCGTTACCGTTTCGATTCCCGGCAATGCTGACTGACAAGGAAACGGGAGGCATCCATGAACACAAAACGAAACATTCTGCCCATGCTGCTGGCGGCATTGCTGCTCTTCTGTCTGCCGATTGCATCACTGGCGGAGAACGTGCCCATTCAAAACGTCAGCATCCTCAATACGCCCATCAAGGGGCAGATTCTGCTGGAAAAGACCGGGCAGATGCAGACGACGTGTGAACAGGGGTATTTGAAAGGCGCGGTATTTGAGATTCGGGCGGCGGAGAACATTGTCGGGCAAGACGGCACACAGTGGTATTCATGCGGCGAGCTGGTCGCCACGATGACCACCAGCGGCGAAGGCGTGGAGAAAAGTCCGCTGCTGCCGCTGGGCAAATACACGGTCAAGGAAGTCAGCGCTCCGTCCGGGTATGTGCTGGATTTGACGACGTACACCGTAGAAATTCAGGCATTGGATCAGGAAACGCCGATTGTTTCCGCTACGGTTTCTTCAATCAATTATCCCGCCGAGATTCTGCTCCTAAAGACCGATGCGGATGGAAAGGCACTGGCAGGGGCGCAGTTCGTGCTGCTGGATGCGGATGGATGCGAAACGGCATCGGCTGTTTCGGATGCAGACGGGCTGGTGCGCTTCCGCTTCGTTCCGCAGGGGCAGTACACCATTTGTGAAACGTCCGCGCCGGATGGGTATCTGCTGAACCGCAGCGCAATTTCGGTGACGGTAACGCCGAACTGGACGAATGCGGAAGAACCGATAGCGACGGTGGTGAATCAGCAGAAGAAAATCCTGTTTATCAAGGTGGATACAGCCGGAACGCCGATGGCAGGCATTCTCTTCAAGCTCATCAACGCGGAAACGGGCGCTGTGGCAGAAACGGCTGTCAGCGACGAAAACGGTGCGTTTGCCTTTACCGCATTTGACTATGGTGTGTGGACTGTACATGAAGCGGCTGCCCCCAGCGGTTACAGCCGCATGGCGGACTATCGCTTCCAAGTGGATGACAGCTGGTCGGGAACAGCGCCGGTGCTGCTGGTAAACATTCCTGATTCTTATGCGTTCATGAAAGTGGATGCCGATGGCAAACCGCTGCAAGGCGTGAAATTTGCCCTGCGGGATGCGGACGGCAATCTCCTGCAAACGCTGGAATCCGATG
>ERZ826016.2352-NODE-2352-length-15115-cov-7.089973_pt1 | contig 15115 bp, 13 predicted proteins | sample MGYA00519872_ERZ826016 | MGnify/ENA primary metagenome ERZ826016 (study PRJEB31778, sample SAMEA3449218) | human gut metagenome | biome: human gut; feature: human-associated habitat; material: faeces | place: United Kingdom | collected 2010/2012 ... | reverse complement strand
GAGTATTTTATCGAAGCCTGCATTTCGGAACAGCGTGCGGAATTGCCGGTGTGTAATTCCTGCAGCTGGTTTTTATGAATGGAATAAAGAAAAAGAAAAAATCTCTTTTACCATGCCGCAGTCAGATATTCTTTACATGGCCGGTGTCTGGCAGCCAACAGAAAAAGAAAGCCAGTTTACGATCATAACAACTGTTCCTAACAGCTCTGTATCATCGGTACATGACCGGATGCCACTGGTACTGACACCAGAGGAAATACAGCCATGGATCCAGGACTGGAGCACGGCAGAAAGACTTCTGACGAAGACACCTCCGCTTTTGGAGCAGAGGCAGGAATTCGAGCAGTTGTCTATATTTGATATGCAGTAAGGGGATTTCCGAGGAGGATTCTCCGCTCACGGGCCCATTATCTTTTTTGCGCTTTTACCAACAGCATCATGGGACGGCGTAGTTCATCCTTCATGCCTGGAATATCCAGCATATCTGGGGACGGCATAGCTTCTTCCACAGCCTGTAGTGTAAAGCCATTATGTAGCAATCCCATCAAAATCTGCGTTAAAGTATGGTGTTGTTTCACAACATCGTAATCTAAAAAATTTGTGTGCCGTTCTCCGGGCGGATAATAGTTATCGACCGGCCAGAACTGTGCTGTGCCATCATCGGAATAAATCCAATCCTGATTTATTCCGGCAGTGAAAACCGGATGTTTAATTACTTCAGTATCTGATAGCTCATCATAAAAAGAATAACCATCAGACCTAAAAATATCTTGACCAGTTTCTGATACATCGTTGTTGCCGGACTTATGAGTGGGTTCCAGGTTTCCTCTGTGACAGGCATATTGTTTTTATTGCTCCAATTTTCTCCGGTTATCTTCTGGACATGGAGACGGCTGGATGCATAAGAGAGCATTTCCTTGGCGGCTTCTGCCTCGTGTTCTGACAATTCAAGGGTTCTGCCATCTGCGAAAGAGAGCATTTTCCATTTGCCTGCTTTCTTTCTCGGGGAGGTCCATCCGCTGATGTCTGTGAGAAGCGGAATATAGTAAACACCGGCGGCGGCCTGTTCGTCAATGATAAAATGATGAGTGACCGTGAACGATCTGTTGCTGGAAACTGGCTGCATGAGAAAATATTCCGTACAGAAAAGCTCTCTGATCTGCTTGCGCTGTCCCCATGCATCGAAGCAGGAAAGTGTCCGCATGACCGGACCAATGGCGATAAGAACGACAAACACTGCGCCTGTCAGCAGCAAAAAGACTGCGTATATCATAATCGACGAGTAATCACTGAAAGGCGATGCCGCTTCCCGAAGCATCACTCCACAAAGCGGAATCACCAACGCAGCTTCCAGCAGGGAAATCCCACGAAAAATGGCATTCTGGCAAAACAGATAATAAAAGCTGACAAAGGTAACAGCATTCTGCCCACTGTGGTAGCGAAGCGGAATCCGCATAAGCAAAAGTTCAGATAAAAGGCCGACAAGCAGTACCGCTTCCTTACATGCAAGGATATAAATTCCATACATCCATATATAGAGCCAGGTTCTGCGGGAGCCATAAAGTGCCAGTAAATCTCCAGACTCCGCATTTTCCAGAACACTATTCAGGATATTTTCCCCGAAAAACAGGTGATAACCGATGCCCAATATCAGTATGATCCATGCAATATAATCAGGAATGCAGGACAGCACCCAGCGTTTGCGGCTGCCGTGTTCATGCCTCCTTTGTCGTAAGAGCCCGATTCCCCATAGAATCGGATAAAGAAATACAATAAGAAGCAGCGCAAGATTCGTTTGTGGCTGTATTGCCGTTATAAGCAGGCTCAGGCGTTTGGCCTGTGAAGCTATGCTCTGCAGATTCGGTACATGCGCAAAAATTGATAGCATCGACACGAAAATTACTGCAAAGACTCCTGGTATCGCCATCAGACTGAATGTTTCCGCTTTTGACTTGCGCTTCACCAGATTATATAGGTCGTTAAGATACAGACCTGCATTCAGATAAAGAAGTATCATTGTAATCCAAAAGTCTGGTAAATAATCGGCATCCACCGTATATAATTGAAAGAAATCCAAGAGCGCCTCTATCATTTTTCACTCTTCTCCCTATTGAGATTTATCCTGTTTATTCTTACGGAAACACCCTTGTTCATAGTCATTAAAAATGTCTCCTTTACAAAATTCCTATTTGTTAAACTATCTATACTATACCATATCTCTTTAGCTAATACAATAATTGCATCGCTCCCGCTTATTCTCATCAATTCTGCAACTATTATATTGTGATATTATGCTTACTCTTAGGCTGTCTGTTCACTTTTCTTTGCGTGATACGCTTCACGTCTCATAGCCAGTGTTTTTTCATATCTTACTTTTACAATAGGATCTCCGCTTAATGCATCGTCACGCATTTTTCTGTAGCTCTTCACTGTGGCTCTAACCTGATACTGTTTACGCTCTGCAAGCTGACTCTGTGCTTCCTGATCTCCGGCTTCCGCTCTGGCTCTCAAGGCTTCCATCTGCTCCTTTCTTCTTGCGGTATGCCGTCTGTTGTATTCTGCATTTCTCTCTTCCAAATATTTCGCATATTCAGGGTCATTTTCTGCTCTCTGCTTACGCTTTTCTGCTGATTTCCTTGAACGTTATCTTGCAATAGCTCTACGCTCCTCAAGCTCTCTGACGGCTTCCTGATTGCCTTTTTCTGCCTGCTCCTTTAATTCTGCCAAAGCAATCTTTTTCTTCTTTGTAGCACGCTCCTGACGTTTCTTTTCCCTTTCCAATGCCAAGCGTTCTTTCTCTTCCATCTTCGCCCGATATTCAGGGTCAGACATTCTCAATTCTCGCATTTTTTCAGATCTCTTACGGTTGTTCTGTCTGCCTTTTTCAAGGATTGCTTTATATTCTGCCATAGCTTCAGGATCTCCAACTTCTGCTTTTGCCTTGATCTCTGCACGCTTCTGATTTCTTTTCTGCGTAGATTTCTTAGAAGATTTTCTCTTTCTTTCAGCAATCTCTTCCGCTCTGCGTGCTTCCTCTGACTGCAAGGCTTCCACTTCATCCTCACTGAGTGGAAGAACAAAATTTCCAATGAAATTGAAATAAATATCCACTTGCTGAGTACGGTCTTTTGTTCTGCCACCCTCTGCTTCATGAATTACAACCTTTTCAATGAAATCATTAAGCATAGGTGTTGTCAGTTCCTCAAAATCTCGGTATTTCTTAACCAGTCGCACAAATTTATCAATCTGCACTGCCTTAGTGGATATACGTTCTGTAGCAGTTTCAAGTTCTGAAATTCTCTGCTCTAGGCTGCTTTGTTCGGTGTCATATTCTGTCATAAGGCGGTTAAACTGTCTCTCCGGCAATCGCCCCAGTGTGAAATTCTCATACAGACCTTTTATCAGATCATCCAAATCCATCATACGACGTTTTGCTTCTAACAACTCTTTTTTATCATCTGTATTATCCTTTTCACACTGCAATTCATACTGTGCTTTCAACTGTTCTACAAACTCTTTTTCATCTTTAAGGACATACTGTGACACTCTCTTAGTTGCCTGATAAATCAGCATTTCTATTGTGCTTGCCTTGATATAGTGACCAGTACATGAATGATATTTATTGTGGTACCGGCTACACCGGAATGCCTGATTGCTGTCATATATTTTTCCATCTTTTGGCTTTGAATTGATATATGCCAGTCTGCTTCCACAATCCGCACAATAAAGAAGTCCTGACAGCCTGTGCGCAGGCTTTTCACTGTTTCGCCTTGGAGATACCCTTTTTCTCATTCTCTGCGCTTTATCATATGTTTCCTGATCAATGATAGCTTCATGTGTATTGTAAAAGACAAGCAGTTCGTCCTCATTTGCAATTCTTTTCCGTTTTGTCTTAAAATTATCCCTCGTTGTCTTCCCAAGAACGGTATGCCCCAAATACTCACGTCTGTTCAAAATATAGCCCACTGTTGTAGCATTCCATGTATAAGGGTCATGGTAATTCGTACACTGGCAATCCTCAGGATGATTCTGTCTCGCATAAGCCGAAGGAACAAGGATTTTATCCTCTGACAAGGTATCTGCTATTGCGGTTGCACCCATTCCATCACAAGCAAGCTGAAAAATGCGTCTGACAACCGAAGCAGAAGCTTCATCAACATACAATGTCTGCTTATCCTCAGGCTTTCTGTAATATCCATAAGGCACTGCACCGCTGACACGTTTTCCGTCTCGCATTTTTGCCTTGAACACTGCCTTGATTTTCTTACTGGTATCTTTTGCATACCACTCATTCATGATATTCAGAAATGGTGTAAAATCATTATCTGCCGGATTGGCACTGTCAACTCCGTTATTTACTGCAATAAAACGGACATTTTTCTTAGGGAACATCATTTCCGTATAGAAACCTACTTGCAGATAGTTTCTGCCAAATCGGGACATATCTTTGACGATCACTGTTCCCACTCTGCCGGCTTCAATCTCTGTCAGCAAAGAATTGAATGCCGGTCTGTTGAAATTCGTTCCTGAATATCCATCATCACTGAAATGCTGAATATTACCAAAGCCATGTTGCACTGCATAATCTTCCAGATACTTCTTCTGGTTTGTTATGGAGTTGGATTCGCCCTGCATCTCATCATCACGGGACAGACGCTCGTAAAGTGCTGTTATCCTGTTATCTTTAGCCATTTTCTCAGCTCCTTTCATAATGCTAAAAAATAAGAACACACAGAAAACACTTCATTTTTTAATGACCTATTTTCTCTGTATTCTTAAAATCTAACCCTTCGGGTCGGTCACAACATAGCTGCTGTGCATTTGCATAAGGTTGGGCTTGACGAAAAAAAGGGTCTTTCCGCTGCCGCTTCCTCCAATCACAAGGATATTTTTGTTTCTTGCATACTTTGGCTGCTTCGGTCGGCTGCTCATCATCAGCCGTTCCGTCTGGGTCAGCAGTACGTTGTTTGCAAATACCGGGTCAATGTAGGGCTTTATATCCTCGGCGTTGCCCCACCGTAGTAGTCGGCAAGGTCAAAGCGAATATCGTAGCGGTCGGTCTGCTCGTCAAAAATCAAAGCTCCTGTTTTCTGTGCCATGTGGTAATCCTCCTTTAGATTTTGCCGCTTGCCATATCATACGACACAAGCGACGTGTAATAATTGCCGATAGTGGACGGGGCATTGAACAACGCCGCCTTTAGGTACTGCTTGATGTTACGGATTTTGGTCGTATTCTCCCGCATACAGTCAAGGACAAAGCGGATATGTTCGCTGTCAAGTTTCATAAATTTACTTTTCACAAGCTCTGCTGAGTAGTCGTCCCCGGCAACACGGATTGTCTTTCTTCTGGTGCAGACCGTTTCAAGGATAAGGTCAACAATTTCGTCCAACCTGTCCCGGTCAGCCATATCCTGTATGAGAATGTCGTAGTCGATATTGTCCTTGATAATTTCCTCATACACGCGGTATGCGTCGTTCCTTTCCATTCGTTTCTTTTCCGGCGGCTCTGCCGCACCCTCACCGTAAGGCAGGGGATTTAAGGAATGGATAGGAATGGAATGGGTACTTGATAAATCTGTATTTGATTTTTCTTTGTTTAGTAAGTTAGTCTTTGATATATCTTTATTTAATTGCGTTGGATTTTCCGACGTCGGATTACCCGGTATCGGATTTTCCAATATCGGTTTCCCCGGTGTTGGATTTTCCAATTCCGGTGAATGGCTTCCGAGTGACTGCGGCTGCTCATAAATGGTGTATTCAATCGCTGTCATTTTTCCTTTCTCGTCGCGCCCCTGCCGTCTTGTGATATATCCGGCTTTTTCAAGCTCCCATACCGCAGTACGGATAGCGTCGATACTTTCCCGGTTGATGTAGGACAGCCCCGCAAGGGTATAATCCCAATCCTCCGGCAAGGACAGCATTTGTGATAACAGCCCCTTGGCCTTTAGGGTCAGTTCCTTGTTGCGTAGGTGGTGGTTGCTCATTACGGTATAGCCCGTATTGCGCTCCACACGGAAAACAGCCATAGTTTCATCACTCCTTTGCTGCGGATTTGTTACGCAGTAGAACGGCAATTTTGCGGGTACAGGGGTAAATCTTTGTCCGCGCCAGAAATGCGCGTGTAAAGTCGCTGATAGTAAGGGCTTTTATGCCCCTATTGCGTAACAGTAGGTATAAAAAAAGACGCTCAACATTGAACGTCTTAGTAGGCACGATATTTTGTTTTAGAAATGGCTTGTCCTATCATTTTCGACTGTATGTTGTTCTTATGCAGTCGTACCATCGGCAGCCATATCTTCCATGAGGTCGGTAATAGGATCTCCCTTTACCTGAAATTCACAGGCGTTAAAAGGAATACCGCCAGCCGCCTGCGGCCACACTCCGAGAGTATGGTCGACGTAGTAAGGCGCAAAGCCCGATTTCTCTATCTCCTCAGGTGTGAGGTCGCGCGTGAGCTGGTGAACCATGGCACCGACAATTTCCAGATGGGCGAGTTCCTCCGTGCCTATATCAGTAAGCACACCCGCTACGCGTCTGTCTTTCATCGAGTAGCGCTGTGAGAGGTATCTGAAGGATGCACCCGCTTCGCCGTCCGGACCGCCATACTGGCTTATGATGAGCTGCGCAAGCTTCGGATTGGTTTCCTTGATGTGTACCGGATACTCTAATTTTTTCTCATAAATCCACATTATTTATACGCCTCCATTTCCCAAGGCCACGGAAGCTGCTGCCAAGTCCAGCTTGTGTCCGAATTGACCTGATAGAATGTGAGCGGTCCGTAGAGGCGCTCGTATTCAGCTGCATTCCTTTCGTATGAAGCCTGATGCGTGTGAAAGGCGTTGAGAGCCTGAACGCAGTCAGGGTGAATGTCGAGGTAGAGACCGAGGTCAATCATCATAAATTCGCACTCGTGAATTTTGAGGAAGAGAGCCATCTTATCCATACAAGCTTCGTTCATCTGCATCTGCCTCCTCTCAAAAACGGTTTCAAGAGCGAAGGAAACGCGGTGCCGACCATAAATGCCTTTGACTCCTCAAAGGGCTCCTCAAATGCCTGAAACGGAATATATGCCATGGCAACGGGACAGCACGACGACGGCATTACGCAGGATTGTGCCACACCGTCGGCAGGTATGCTTCGCGGCTGCGGAGTGACTGTATTCTGTGAACAGCCACAGTTGTTTGCCTGTCTGTTGCGGGACTGGTTAGGACAGGTCATCATCGGCTGACGTTGACCGGCGCGATAATTACCATTATAATAAGCCATATAAGACTCCTTTTTACATTCTATAAAATTATAATATGTAACAAAAAAATATTCGTGTAAAAATTCAATGAAGTTCACTGTTTTTTACACGAATATCTTTATTTTCATTAATTCTTATTCAAAAAATCATACTGCGACATATACAGCTTATAGTACAATCCATTCTTATTCTTCATCAACTCGTCATGGCTTCCCATCTCGACAATCTCACCATGGTCAACGTACATGATACAGGACGAATTCTTGATTGTTGAGAGGCGGTGTGCAATGATGAACGAGGTTCTGCCCTTGAGAAGCTCATTGAGCCCCTTCTGCAGAAGTATCTCCGTCTCAGTGTCAATGCTTGACGTTGCCTCATCAAGTATCAGTATCTTAGGGTCGGCAAGCACTGCCCTTGCGAAGGATATGAGCTGTCTCTGTCCGGCCGAGAGGCGGCTTCCGCGCTCATTAACCTCTGTGTAGTAGCCGTTCTCAAGTCCCATGATAAAATCATGCGCGCACACCGTTTTTGCCGCACGCATGACATCCTCATCGCTTGCCTCCATATTGCCGTAGCGGATATTGTCCATAATCGTTCCCGCGAATATGAAGCTGTCCTGCATCATGACTCCCATCTGCGTTCTTAATGACTTTATCGTGACTTTGCTTATGTCGATGCCGTCGATGAGCACCTGCCCGGATGTCAGGTTATAAAAGCGGCTTATGAGGTTGACAATCGTTGTCTTTCCTGCTCCCGTAGGACCTACAATGGCGTAGCTCTCGCCGACACCCGCCTTAAAGCTCACATTTTTGAGAACTGGCACACCGTCATCGTAGGCAAAGCATACATCCCGAAACTCAACCTCACCCTTAATCTCAGGCATAGGAACGGCTCCCGGCTCGTCCGTAACCTTCACCGGCTCGTCTATCGTCTCAAAAATTCTCTCCAAATATGAAATTGCCGTGAGCACGCTGTTATAGAAATTCGCAAGTGTCGTTATCGGTGCCCAGAATCTTGATATATATCCCGTAAATGCGACGAGTGTTCCGACCGTGAGTGCCGTATAACCGTCGGTAATCCACGCAACTCCGAGAACATATATGATTGCCGTCGTGACAACCGTTATCGTCTGGACTACTGGATTTAAAAGAAAGTTGTATTTTACCGCATTGAGCCAGGCTTTCTTGGAATCCATATTAAGCCTGTTGAATATGTCGGTATTGACATCCTCGCGCACAAATGACTGTGTGACGCGGATTCCGTTTATGCTCTCAGCTATGTAGGCGTTTAAGTTCGACTGCTTGTTAGACTGAATCTGCCATGCCCTTCTCTGCTTTTTCTTAATTATCCACACCAGTGCTGCAAGAATCGGCAGACCGCACAGACACACAAGCGTGAACTGCACATTTAACATGAGCATGAATATTATGATAAAAATAAGACTGCACATATCGGTTATCGTGTTGACGATACCGTTTGAGAGCAAGTCACTCAAATTGTTCACATAGTTGACAACGCGCACCTGAATCTTCCCGTGAGGCTTATCGTCATAATATGAAAAAGGAAGCTCCTGCAGATGTATAAACAGGTCACGGCGCAGCGCATGAATGATTCCCTGTCCGACCTCCGCCATCATTTTTATCTTAAATCTCAGTATGAGCACAACCACAATCGTCACGCAGAGCATAAAAAGACTGGCAACAATCACTCTCTGCGTCGCGGCTGCCCTGCTTATCGTTCCATGAATCACACACTGCTCAATGGTGTCCATTACATCCTTCAAAAACAGAGGATTAAGCATTGAGAGTGCACTTGATATGAGCATAAGCACAATTACGGTGATTAAGGTCTTTTTATAGCTCCCGACATATTTTCCAAGCCTTTTTAACTGGTTTATGTCAAATTTACTCTCCAGAGTTTCGTCTATATCGTATTTATTTCTTGCCATATTTATCTCCATTCCGCAGACTGCACATGTCCGCCTATGCCTCCTCGTGCTCACCGTACTGGTGCATGAATACCGTGTAGTAGTAGCCCTTCTTTTGTATAAGCTCGTCATGGTTACCCATCTCGGCAATCTCACCGTCGGAGAGTACTATAATCACATCCGCATCCTTTATGGATGAAATACGATGTGCAATTATAAATACTGTCTCATTCTTTATCTTCGCAAGAGCGTCCTGAATCTGCGACTCAGTCTCCATGTCAACCGCCGATGTCGTGTCATCAAGAATAAGGATTGAAGGCTCTTTAAGTAATGCTCTCGCAAGAGATATTCTCTGCTTCTGGCCTCCCGAAAGTCCCACTCCGCGCTCGCCTACTATAGTGTCGTAGCCGTCAGGCATCTGCATGATGAAATCGTGCGCATCGGCAACCTTTGCCGCCCACTCGACCTTCTCAAACGGACAGTCGGGCTTGGCGTAGGCTATGTTTCCCTCAATCGTATCCGAGAAAAGGAACACGTCCTGCATTGCCATTCCGATGCTTCCCCTGAGTATTCTCAAATCCATCTCCCTGACATTTCTGCCACCGATTAACACCTCTCCGCTGTCGACATCGTAGAAACGGCACATGAGGTTGATGAGCGATGTCTTTCCTGCTCCGGTCGCACCGATGATTCCGACCTTCTGCCCCTGCTTTACCTTGAAATTGATGTTTTTAAGAATCTGCTCCCCATCTATGCTGTAGGAGACATTTCTGAACTCAACGCTGCCCTCCGGCTTTTTTGTATTCTCATCAATCGGACCCGCAACCGGATTTTTAATCTCAGGCTCGACCTCAATTGTCGCATATATCTTCTCGACCGAGGTCGTGAAGCGGTGCCAGTCGTTGACAAGCCACCCTGCCTGCCTTAATGGTGCATCAAGCATCCACAGATACCCGTTAATCATCGCCATATTTCCGAGCGTCATCTGTCCGTTGATAACCATAAGTCCGCCCACAAGCATGAGCGCAAATGTGAGTAGGTTGGCAAGAAGTTCAAAAAGCGGCACATGACGCACCCATATCTTAGATGCCGCAAGCTCCGAGTCCCTGTACTCCGTGTTCTCCGTATCGAACTTCGATATTTCATAGTCCTCCTTGGCAAACGCCTTGACCACACGATTTCCGCTTATGTTCTCCTGTGCAAAGGCATTGAGACTTGAAAAGCGCTCCCTCACCTTTCCGAACTTCGGCTTGACATTTTTTGACTGAATTATTGTATTGATAAGCGTAAAAGGAAGCACGGCAAGCATCGCAAGCGCAATCTTCCAGTCCACCGTAAAAATCATGACAAGGGATATTGAAAACAGCAGTATGCACTCATAGGTTGAATAGCACACATAGGACATGAAATGACGTATCGCCATCATATCACCCGTCTGCCTCGACATCAAATCGCCCGTCCTATGGCTGTTATAGAACGCAAAATCCTTCGCAAGCAGATTGCGGTACACATCATCCCTCATGTCGTACAAAAGACTTTGCGAACAGTTCTCAAAGTTCCACAAGAATATGAATCTCAGTCCCGCCCTAAGAAGCGTAGCCCCAATCATTATAAGCAGAAACTTAGGAAGCAGGTCCGTTCTTATGTTACTTCCGTCACCAATGATGTCATCCACAATGAATCCCGTTATCTTTGGGTTCACGATGGCAAGCACCGATGTAATCGTGACCAGAACAAGTCCGATAATCATTTTCCACTGATACTTTTTAAAGTAAGAATAAAACCATTTTGCAGCAGTCATTTTCTTTTTGTCCTCCAACCTTGCAGCTAATATGACCATGTGCGTACAATAGCAACATATGTTCTCTTTAGGTACAACCTAATATAATGACTTTTCAAACAAATCACAATGATGTATACTGTTAAAAAATTGATGTTTTCTGCTTTTTACTTTTTGAAGCAGACTATACGGACTTCATCGTGAACTTCACTATATGTGGGTATAAAAGAGAGCGCTTTTCATTCTATACCCACATTAAGACTATTTTTTATGTACTTAGTCTCTGTTTTGGGTATTTTTTTTACATTTTTTAATTCCATACCCATAAAGTAACTAATTTTAAACTATTTTTGGGTATTTTTATTGTATTTAGTTATTTATACCCAAAATACATTTTCGAATGCTTATTTCGCCGACCTATAGGGGTATATTTAGAAACATCTGTACTCTATACCCTTAGACACATACGATATCTTGATAAATATTTTCTGTGTGTTCTATTATTAACTGCACAGGTAAGGTAATTGTAAAACGTGAATTTGCCGGTAAAATTGCACAACGTCCGGTTATCGCAAGTGCACATATCAACTATATTTATGGAGGAATATACATCATGTTAAAAATACGCTATATGGGCTATAACAACACCCACCCTGATGGAATCAATATGGAACGTCCCGGCGGAATGGGGCATTATCTCATGCTCCTTGTAAAAAGTGACGCGTACTTTGAATTTCCTGAGGAAACCATATGCCGGCAATACTGCTGCGGTGAGCATGAAAATAAGACAACCGCCGATGAGCTTCTAAAGGGCAACCTGCCATTCGACAGGAATGCAAGGCACCCTGGGCTGATAAGACAGTACGTGAACACACCCGCCTTTATAATATACACAAAGGATGCGCCTATTTATTACTACAATGACAATGAATATGTGAATGACTGGATAAGCTTTGACGATATTCCAGATGAGAATACATGCAAGGATGAGAATACACGAAATGATAAGACTACATGCAAAAATAAGAATACATGCAAGGATTCGAATGACAATATCCGCAAGGATATAAATAGAAATTCTTCCGATGATAATTCAAATGCCGACACAGACAACTCAGGCAACAGTAATGCTGCTACCGCCGGCAATGCAGATAATTATATAGATAATTCAATAAGTGATTTCATGCTAAGCCTCGACGTCCCGTTCAACCGACTCACGCTTCTGTCCGACTACACGGAGCTAAGCCAGCTCATCCGCGACCTAAGGCAGGAGTTCCACCAGACCGGCTCACACCATGAGGAGATTCTTGACGCGAAGCTTAGAACCATACTGTACAAATATAGCGACGCCTACCACCTTGAGACACAGCTTTCTGACAAGCTGAAGGTTCACAGACCGCTTTTCCATGAAATAAGAAACGGCATATACAGCCAGCACTCGCCCAAAAAGACGGTGAGTGAGCTGGCTGAAGCTGCCTCCCTGAGTGTATCATATTTCCAACATATTTATAAGGAACTGTTCGGTGTCCCGGTGATTCAGGATATAATAAGAAGCCGCATTGAGCGTGCCTGCTACCTGCTCACCATGACGCCCGACTCTGTCGCGCACATCGCTGAGAGCTGCGGCTATGAGAATGTGGAGCACTTTAACCGGCAGTTCAAGGAGATTACGGGGTTCAGTCCGAATCAGTATAGGAAGAAGAAATAAGCGTTTTTAATTATAAAATGCTATTGATATTTTCAATCCACTCATCATTTCCGCTCTCAAAGTGTTTTATAAATTTACCAAAATTGCTGCTTCCTGTAACAGAATCATCATGGCTCAATTTATCAACTCTTCGGCTCATGTCTGTATAATTTCCAACAGTAACATGAGCCATAACAGCTTCAATCTGGTCTGCTCTGCCCTTATAATTGTCTACGTCGGTATATTCCTTTATCAACGGAGCATTCACAGGTTTTGCCGGTGATTTCAAATCTTTATCAGTCCAATGCTTCGATACAATCTGCATAGTGCAAGGATTGCCAAAGATAATCACATTTTCTGCCGCATTGTCCACACCATGAAAATTATTAATTTTTTTCTTTATATCCTCATATTGCTCATGTGGTTTCTTTTCCGTATCACAAAACACAAGCACAATATCATCTGAACCATTCTGATAACGATCCTGATATCTTGCCGGTATATTTCCGTTTCCTTCGGCATTGACTAACGATATGTCATATTGCTCATCCCACACCTTCAAATCCCTTAAACGGTTGAGATATGCATATTCTTCATTGCCCTCACAAATAATACAGATTTTCCGTTTATCTACCAGCTTAGGGAGTCTATTTGCCATTCATATCATCCCCCTTTACGCCTACATCACCTTTTATGCTTAGCAGAGAGTTAATCAGCTCAGGGTCTGGCAGAGCCCCCAATGCGCCCTTTCTGTATTTTTCCATAATATCGGATGTATCCCTCACCCCCTGCTGTGCTGTAAAGTCTGCCAGTGAGTACACATATACACTCTCCTCATCCTTATGAACGAACCATATCTGCTCCTTACGGAACATTCTCTTGCAATCCATAAGGTTTATATCATGCACCGTAAATATCATCTGTGCATTCGTGTTAAGTTCGTTATTAAACATTGCCACAATGGCTCGTGTAAGCTTGAAATGAATACTGCTGTCCAACTCATCCACAACAAGGATTCTGCCATGCTCCAATGCTTCAATAACATAGCTCGCTATTGCGGCAATTTTCTTGGTACCGGTGGAATCAAACAGCATACTTGGAACGTGAACTCCTTTATATGTGGAAACCAATCTAATCTGGTCCATAACATTGTCCGGAATATCAAGCACTTTTTCCTCCGGCTTTTCATCTGAATCCAATGCCTTAAACTTAATTTTTTCCATATCAACATACTCAAAATTATCCATATACAAGTCTGCATTTTTTATAAATTCAACAATCTTCTTCTGAACCTGATTCTTATTTTTCATAAGCTCAATAGTATGCTGCATAGGTATATCGTTCATATTGATAATATCTATCTTCTCTGCAAATTCAATGAGGATATTTTTCATCTCATCCAGATGTTCAAACTTACTTGTGTCTATTAAATAACATAACAGATTCCCCTTTGACATAACAGGAATCATCATCTGTAAGTCCTCATCAGCGCACTCGTATATATCATTTTCACTATCCTTTTTCAACCAGCATACTTCTTTTTCATTATTATACCGGTCTTTAAATACCTCTGAAAATGATTCATATATATATATTTCTTTATCGACGTCATATTTAAAATCATACGAAAACTTTCTCCCCGATAACATAAAGGTCACGCCCAATTCACATACCTTGCTATCAGTGAATATATTAGGCATCAATCCATTTTTCTTGTTCAAAAGCACATACTTTATCGCCCTTATACACTTAATCAGACATGTTTTTCCGGCATTGTTCGGGCCATAAATCCCCACTGTCTTAAGCACGTTAAAATTGTTTTCCTTATGAACATTAGCTCCAAACCTCTTGTTCCGCATGTCCGCTTTCATGGAAAAAGTTATATTTTCCCCAAATACATAGCAATTTTTCGCCCTTACTTCTATAATCATAATTCATTCCTCCAGCTCAACTTCTTTCCTTAGTATTATTATATCATCTGCATATTTTTTATGCAAGTTTTTTTCACAAAAAATATTATTCTGGTATGTAATAAAAGTTAATCTAGATACGATACTTTTATCATAATTGAATTTCGCAAACAAAAAACAAGTAAAACCGGATAGTTCACGATTTTACTTGTCATATCACCACTTATTCCATTATAAGCACCTTTTTCCCCTCAAAAGCCAACCCATAATGCCGTATCCGCTCACACGGAATGCCTCGCACAATCAGTTCTGCGTCATAGTTCTTATCCTCAATCTTATCTGATAACAAATTAATACTTACCTTCTTGGTGTCATGAATTGTATTCCAGAAATTTCTCTTTAGTTTATCTGCATTCTGCAAACCGGTAGTATACCAAGTTCCATCTTGACGTTCACCTACGCCAAGGATAATTACTCCACCATTAGAATTAGCAAATGATGAATATGACTCCCATAATGCTATAGGCAATCCACCTTCTGCCTTTTTCACTTCTCGGCAGTTA
>ERZ826016.2350-NODE-2350-length-15120-cov-3.119549_pt1 | contig 15120 bp, 18 predicted proteins | sample MGYA00519872_ERZ826016 | MGnify/ENA primary metagenome ERZ826016 (study PRJEB31778, sample SAMEA3449218) | human gut metagenome | biome: human gut; feature: human-associated habitat; material: faeces | place: United Kingdom | collected 2010/2012 ... | reverse complement strand
CGCAAACAAGGTCGGTGTTCAGCGCTTCGAGAATGGTCTTGCCGATCAGGATCTCAGAAGCCATGGCAGCGGAGTGGGTCATGCCCGAGCAGCCGATGGTCTCAACGAGCGCTTCCTGAATGACGCCGTCCTTGACGTTGAGCGTCAGCTTGCAGGCGCCCTGCTGGGGGGCGCACCAGCCAATGCCGTGGGTGAAGCCGGAGATGTCGGCGAGCTGCTTAGCCTGAACCCACTTGCCCTCTTCAGGGATCGGGGCGGGACCGTGATATGCGCCCTTTGCAACGGGGCACATATGCTGTACTTCGGTCGTATAAATCATAACGAACTTTCCTTTCTTATCCTCTGTCTCCGTGAAAAACACGGAACATTCCAAACATGTTCCTATCCTAACAAAACCAAAAGCCTTTTGCAAGGTAAAAAAAGCAGAAATTGCACCAAAATCTGCATCTGTTTTATGGCCTATCCGCGGCGGCATCCGGTTTTCTTATAACAAATGCCGCACAGGACGCAGCGCAACGCTTAATACTCTGTAAAGCGCGCGCTTCAAGGGCGGCAGCGCGGTTTCCTCGAACTGCGCGCCGCAAGCCGTACTGCCATCGTGAAGAACAAGGCGGCTGCGCGCGATGTAAGGCGCTTCTGCCTGCCGCAGCACATCGTTGAAGGATTTGCTCTCGATGACGAGCATCAGTTCTGTATCGAGATAGGCGCTGCGCATATCGGCATTGAATGAGCCGACGATGCTCAGATCGTTTCCGATCAGAACCGTTTTGGTGTGCAGCGACTGATCGGATACCGCCTCGTATACATCAAGCCCGCACGAGAGGATCGTTCTTTTTTCAATCAGATAGTCCGCGCAGCCGCTCGGATTCGCGCCGGTCTCCACGGCGTTTGTCAGAATGCGCACCTGCCGTTCCCCGGCAAGATGGGCAAGATCTCCATACATCGCGCGGTTGCAGATGAGATAGGGCGTTTGCAGCAGCACGTCGTCCCCCTGCTCCATCAGACGGCAGAGCGTGTCCCACAGCTCGGGAGATTTGTTCTCCGCGCGGGGAGAATTGTGCAAAAGGCTCACGCGCGCGACCGGCATGGTCATCTCTTCCCAGTCGGCGTCCGCGAAGGCCGCAGGGCAGTTCTCCCGCAGCGATTCGTATCTCTCGTGCAGCGCGCCGGTTTTCTCCGATGCGCGCCCCTTGATCGTCCGGTTCTCCGGCTGCGACCAGACGGACTCAAAATATGCCGCAAGCTGACGGACGGAGCTATTTTCGCTCCCATTCGACACGACCAGCACATCGCGGTCGATGTTTCTTTTCTCCTGATATGAGCCAAGAAAGAGGTCGCTCGTGTTGCGCCCGCCGAGGATATAGCGCTCGCCGTCGGCGATGAGGTACTTGTCGTGCAGGCGGTAGTTGAGCTTCCAGGGACGCAGCAGATCCACAGGGTCGTAGAACCGGACTTCGACGTTCTCCGCCGCCGCGAGCGCGCGGAGGGTTGCGTCCCCCTGCAAATGGAGAAAGCCGTTGAGTCCGTCGACGATCATGCGCACCTGCACGCCGCGCTCCGCCGCTGCGCATAGGGCAGACATCACGTCCTGCCCGCTCTCATCTGCGCGCAGGTCAAAGGTCGAGAAGATGAGGTCCCTTCGTGCGCTCTCGATAAGCTGCAAGCGGAGCAGCAGCGCGCTGTCGGAATCTTCAATGGTCATCACACGCTCCTGCGCGGCGACGGTATCCAGACGGGCTTCATATTGCCGCCAGAGCTCGCCGCTAGCCTCCTTTTGCGGCAGCGGGACGAGGATCGCCGTCAGCACCGCGTACAAAAGGTATATTTTCAGCACCGAAGCGATGTGTTTTTTTATCTTTCTCTCTTTCATATCGCACCTGTTTCATAAAAATCACAGCGCCAGTTTATCATAAGGAGGTGGATACTGTCCAGCCTCCGCAGCCCTTCCGCACCAAGGCAAAATCTCCGTTTTGCCCAAAAAATGCTTGACAAACCTCTATATTCCGACCTATACTATGGGCAATTCAAGAATACCCCACAGGGGTATTGTATCTATCCCGAAGGAGGAATCCCGGTGAAAAAAGAAACCTACGATGTGACCGGCATGAGCTGCGCCGCCTGCTCAAGCCGCGTGGAAAAAGCTGTTTCCGGGCAGAACGGTGTGCGGCAGGTCAGTGTGAATCTGCTGAAAAACAGCATGGTCGTCGAATACGACGAAAGCACGCTCTCCTCCGCGCAGATCGTTGCGGCGGTCGAACAGGCGGGCTACGGCGCATCACCGCACGAAAAGCCCGGCGCGGCAGCGCCCGCCGCGCAAAGCGGTAAGCAGGGCGGCCTCAGCGCCGCGCAGGAGGCCTACCGCGGCATGAAGCGCCGCCTCGCGCTCTCGCTCGTCTTCACCGTGCCGCTTTTTTATCTCTCAATGGGGCACATGATGGGCTGGCCGCTGCCGGAGTGTTTCCTCGGCATGGAGAACGCGATGACGTTCGCGTTTACGCAGTTTTTGCTGCTCATTCCCATCGTCTTTCTCAACCGCCAGTATTATATCGGCGGCTGCAAGGCGCTCATTCAGCGCGCGCCGAACATGGATTCGCTCATCGCGCTTGGCTCCGGCGCCGCCATTCTGTACGGCATCTACGCCATCTATCGCATCGGCATCGGCTTCGGACAGATGGACATGGACACGGTACATGCCTATATGATGGAGTTGTACTTTGAGTCCGCCGGCACGATCCTGACGCTCATCACCATGGGTAAGACCATGGAAGCGCGCGCCAAGGGCAAAACCTCCGATGCGATCACAAAGCTCATGGATCTTGCACCCAAGACCGCGACCGTCGAGCGCGACGGCACAGAGCGCGTCATTTCCGCTGCCGAGGTGCAGCCCGGTGAGGTGCTCATCGTCAAGGCGGGCGAGAGCGTTCCGGTCGACGGCGTGGTGCTCGAGGGCGCGTCCGCAGTCGATGAATCCGCGCTGACGGGCGAGAGCATTCCCGTCGAGAAACAGGTGGGTGACACCGTCATCGGCGCAACGATCAACAAATCCGGCTACTTCAAGATGCGCGCGACGAAGGTCGGCGACGATACGACGCTCTCCCAGATCGTACGTCTCGTGGACGAGGCCACCAGCTCCAAAGCGCCCATCGCCAAGCTTGCCGACAAGGTGAGCGGCGTGTTTGTCCCCGTGGTCATCACGATTGCCGTCATCGCGACGGCGGTGTGGCTCCTGACGGGGCACAGCGTGGAATTCTCGCTCTCCATCGGCATTTCCGTGCTCGTCATCAGCTGCCCCTGCGCGCTGGGTCTCGCCACGCCGACGGCCATCATGGTCGGCACGGGTCGTGGCGCGGTGAACGGCATCCTCATCAAGTCCGCCGAGGCGCTCGAAACGACGCACAGCGTTACGACTGTCGTTCTCGACAAGACCGGCACCATCACGCAGGGAAAGCCCGTCGTCACCGACGTTCTGCCCTTCGGCGCGGAGAGGGACGAACTCCTCGCCGTTGCCGCATCGCTTGAAAAGCGCTCCGAGCACCCGCTTGCCGAAGCGATCGTGTCGGAAGCGGAAAAGGAGCAACTTACGCTCCTGCCCGTCGAGGAGTTTGAGCAGATCCCCGGCCAGGGCCTTCGTGCCGCGGTCGAAGGAAGAATCTGCCTTGCGGGCAACCGCCGCATGATGGAGGCGAACCATGTAGAAAACAGCGAACTCTTTTCGCGCGGCGAAACGCTTGCAGAGGACGGCAAGACGCCGCTCTTCTTCGCCCGCGACGGCCGGCTTCTCGGCCTCATCGCCGTGGCGGACATTGTCAAGCCCACAAGCGCGCAGGCCGTTGCTGAGCTTTCCGACATGGGCATCGAAGTGGTCATGCTCACAGGTGACAACGAGCGCACCGCCGAGGCCATTCGCCGTCAGGTCGGCGTGGATCGCGTGGTGGCCGAGGTGCTGCCGCAGGACAAGGAGCGCGAGATCCGGCGGCTGCAGGAAAGCGGCAAAAAGGTTGCTATGGTCGGCGACGGCATCAACGACGCGCCCGCCCTCGCGCGTGCGGACGTCGGCATTGCTATCGGCGCGGGTACGGACATCGCCATCGAGTCGGCGGACATCGTGCTGATGCGCAGCGACCTTCTGGACGTTTCCACCGCCGTGCAATTGAGCAGAGCGGTGATCCGCAACATCAAGCAGAACCTCTTCTGGGCGTTTTTCTACAACGCCATCGGCATTCCCATCGCGGCAGGCGTATTCTATCCCGCCTTCCACCTCAAGATGAACCCGATGCTCGGCGCGCTCGCGATGAGCTTCAGCTCGGTGTTCGTCGTGAGCAACGCGCTGCGCCTGCGCTGGTTCAAGGCAAAGCACGCAGCGGCACATACGGCACCTTCTCCGTCGGACGGCGGAGCGGAGATAACCACCAATCAAATGACAGCAAATGAAGAAAAAGGAGAAACGACAATGGAAGAGACGAAAAGTATAGATAATTTCAAAAACTATTTAATAGGACAAAAAGAGGGGTTGCAATATGCGTTAGATATGACAATGGTGCAAGTAAAAAGTCTCCAGAATGGTATTGACTTAATAGATGAAAAATTAAGAAATATTGAAAAATAAATATTTTAGGAGGGTTCAAATGAAGATTGTTAGTGATAAAGAATATATGGAAAAAATTAAAGAGTCTTTGATGTATGGAAAAATATCTCCTAATCCAATACATTATGCCATATTAGATTTAAAACCATGTCATATCATCACTACAAATTATGATGATTTGATAGAGCAAGCTATTATGCAGAAATACCAGCAGTATTATGTAGTAAAAAGAGATACTGACTTGCCGTATCTACAATATCAAAATACTCTTATTAAAATGCATGGTGATTTTGAAGCTGATAATATTGTTCTAACAGAGAATGATTATTATAATTATTCCAATAAATTTCCCCTTATAAGGTCTTTTATTCAATCTCTTTTTGCTTCTAAACTAATATTATTTATCGGGTTCTCTTTCAATGACATGAATCTTAAAATAATTTTAAATGATGTCAGCAATATTTTAAAAGAAAATATGCAGCGTATGTATTTTTTAACAGACAAAGAGGTTGATTTTATACAAAGGACTTATTATGAGAACAAAGGCATAAACATTGTAAGTTTACCAATACATGATGTAGAATATTATTTAGAAGAACAATCTATAAAGATTAATGATTTAGGACTTTCTTTAAAGCCTGGAATTGCCTTATATAAGCAACTTTGCTTGATTAAAAACTTAAAAAAAGAAAAAGATTTAATCAATTATCTTTGTGGATATATTGATTCATGTAAAGATGAAATAAGAGTTTTTGGGGATGGATTAAAATATATTATTCCAAAAGAAGAACAATTACATTGGAACTACCATTCATCTGGACTTCAGATCTACTCTCCCTATATTGAAAATATAAAAAAACAACTAAAAACCTTTTCAGGAAGAAGAAAATTTGTAATCCAATACAAAGAACGAATTTTAGATATAAGAAAACAGGCATATATTAATAGAATATTTGATTTAGACGGTTTAAGGCTGATAAATAAAAAATTCTATCGTAATATACATAAATATTTCCCATGTTCATCAATTGATTATTTTTACGAATTAGATTACATCAATCTATGTAACAGAATGAAGGAAATAAAGGCAGAAAGTTATAAATGTAATATTAGTGATTTAGAATTGCCTTTTATTTTGTATAGATTAGGTGAATATTATCAAGCATATTTGATTTATAAAGAATTAGCCTCTCTAACTTGGAGAAATAAAAAATATATCTTGTACTTCATTTGTATGCACAATATTTATTCAATACGATATGGAGTAAAAAAACAGTTGGAAGAAAGGACTGATATTGATTCTTTATCAATATTTGAAGAAATTGAGAAATTTGACTTATCTTTAATCTTAAACAAATTACCAATAGATATTGCAATCAAGCATATTTTTGAAGATTTGTTGTCTTATCGTTTTCATGGAACTAAGTTGGTAGATTCTGAAAAATTGAAAGAAGATATATCAAATCAACGAAAATCTGCTGAGCGTGGTGGATGTTCCAGCAATAGTTTCATTTATTTATTGGAGAGTAAATTCTATCAAGAATTTGACTTTTGCAACGAGAATAGCATTATTTGTGATAATAATAGTTATACTAAAAGTCTTTATTACAATGTTGTTGCTGGCATTTTAAATAGCCATGCAACTCTTTCCAATAAAAGGAACTTTATATTCCAAACTAAATTAGAAGAATTGAGGAAAGAGCATTTGCTCCTTTTACTTTTTCATATAACGAATAAAGAATTGATAAATATAATAAAACAATATGACATAGAACAAGTAATTTTAAGTAAAGACGGTATTGATTATCTGCATTGTTTAGTTAAGAATCTTAAGGATGCCATAAGAAGTAGTGATTATGTGAACTACCTTGTAATTAATCGAAATATATTGAAGAATATAGTCCAAAACATCATATCAATAACAAACAGGGTAGAAAACAACGAACTTCAGATTACAGATATTTATTTAATTCTTAATTACATATGGGATGATTCTTTTGTTTTATCACCTTTTTCTTATGAATTAAGTATATTAGTAAATAAAAATAAACCAGATATTGATAATACTAAAGTCTTTATTAATAATCTTGTTTTTAACCATTATAGACGATGGGATATAAATCAAACTATTTTTCAATTGAGTCTTATATTAAAAGATAATAACTGGATAATTGAGAACATACACAGTTTAGATGATATTCCAGATGTAAAGGATATTTTTTTAGATGCTTCTATTTTTGAAGCATTAAGCAAAAAAGTCCAATATGAAATGATAACTTATCTTAAAGAAAACATCAAAGAATTATACTATTTACTTTTACTTCATGAAAGTTACCATATCCCAATTCTGGAGAAAGAGAAACTAAAAGAGTTGTTGGAAACTCCTTGTTTTGAGAAAAGCGACTATAAGGATACGGAAGAGATATCATGCTTAATTTTGGCTCGTATCAGAAAGGACAGTGAGTGTAACATAATGCATGATATTATAGACGATTTCGCAAAACAAAATATTTGTTTTCAATTTTTCTTGGATCCTCTAAATTTTAGCGATTTGGATATGATACAGCCGACATGGGTGTGTCATTGTGAAGATAGTATAGCCCAGAAATTATTGGATTATAGGATAATAAAAGAGAAAGTAAAAGAATATATTACAAATGATACTTTCGGAAAGTTAGCTTTTGATCGTATTTGGAAATTACTATAAATAAACAATCACTTCGCTGACTTTTAAACATAAAAGTCAGCGAAGTGATTGTTTCTAAAGTTTCAACTTGGGTTTCGGCTTATTAGGTTGATCTGAATTGGGATCGTCCTTGTTGCCGGGCTTGGGAATGCCGCCGATGACGAGCTTATCTCCCAGGGCGTTCATTGCTGGAAAAGCCAGTCTACTTTGACCCTTTTGGTTAAATAGGATTGACCACTCTTGGCCGCAATATGATTGCCCCTTCAAAGTCCTGGTGATGGGGGTAATTTTATTTTACCCTTTTAAGTTCTTTAGTTTTTCTTAGACCTTAACTTACGCATACTTTCACCGTATAATTCTATGGTATGAGTCGTGTGAATGATGCGGTCAATGATGGCATCGGCTATTGTTGGGTCACCTACCATGTCATACCAGTTGGACGATGGATACTGCGAGGTTATGATGATGGATTTTCGTTCATGCCTGTCTTCAATAATTTCGAGCAGTATGGGACGTTCCTTGGCATCAAGAGGTACGAGGAACAGGTCATCAAGAATGAGTAACTGACATCGCTCAATCTTCTTGAGTTCTGTTTCAAGTATGCCTTTGACCTTGGCCACTTTCAGTACGCCAAGCAGTTTTGGGGCATTGGCATAGAAAGTGCGGAATCCTCTTTTACATGCCTCGTGGCCAAGGGCGCAAGCCAGATAGCTTTTCCTCGTGCCTGAAGAACCGGTAATAAAGAGGTTCTGCCCTTTATGCACAAAATCAAGGGTAGCGAGGCGTTCCATTTGATTGCGCTCCAGACCCCGGTTTGTGGCATAGTCAATCTGTTCAAGATAGGCCTTGTAGCGGAATGCCGCATTCTTGGTCAGCCATGCAATGGCAGCCTGAGCGCGATAATCCCATTCGCGTGCAAGGAGCATGGAAAGGAAGGTGTCAGCGGTCATGGCTTGCGGAATGGTACCGGCAAGACTTTCCCTGAAAGCCTCTGCCATGTCGTGTAATCTCATGCGGTTCATCAAATCCAGTGATATGGTATTCTGGTCTTGTTGTCCCGTAACGGGAGCCGTCTTATTATTTGTTTCCATAAATCTAAACTTTATTGTTCTTGTTTGTCTTTTCTGTAATATTCACGTCCACGTATGTTTTTGTGGGACAACGGAACGGGGGAAGTCGCGGGAAGCTGCATCCTTCCGTCTTCATCGGGAAGGAAATCCGCATCCTCTCCCAATTCAAGCACCTCGCGTAAGGCCTGATACCCGTACTGCAACTTCTGGTCTGCGCATGCGCAGGCCGCAACCAGACGGTCACGATCATACTTTTTCTCCAGTGCCATAGTGCCCCGGCAGGTTGTGCTCCTTTTTCCAGGAATAGGCATAGGGGATGTCACAGCGGTCGTGGGTGGCAACCAGGTTCATGCCACAGTAAAATTCTACCGTGTCGGCATCATAGAGAATTGTCACACGTCTCCCCACATATTCCTTTGGAACACTGTAATGGTGCCTGAACAACGAGACGTAAGAGTTCTTGCCCACGGTCATGAGTTTTCTCTCTTTCATCACGTAGCGTTTCAGGGGAAGCGGGCGAAGATAGTCTTTCTCGCCTTTCAGGAACATTTCCTTACGTGACATCTCCCGACCGGCCATTACCTTTTCATTGAAATCAAGCAGGGAAATATGGATGGCGGTATTGAGCTCGTCCAGACTGGTGAACGTCATCCCCTCTATGTCCAGGTAAACGGAACGGTAGAGAAGTTTCACGACATTTTCAACCAGGGCCTTGTCCTTGGGGTGGCGTACACGGGCAGGATAGACCGCACAGCCGTAATGTTCGGCAAAAGCGGCGAAATCATCATTGATGACAGGCTCATTGCGGTCACTTCGGGCAACAGCCGCTTTCAGATTGTCGGGGACTATGGCCGCAGGAACGCCTTCAAAATAGTGCATGGCATTCTCGCAGCCCTTTATCAGGTCTTCCTTGCGCTGGGACCATACGGCTTCGCAGTAAGTGTAATGACTGAACGGTAGGATGGCGACAAACACCTCGGCTTTCTTCGTTTCGCCTGTCATCTCATCAACGACTTCAAGCCTGTCACCGGCAAAATCAATATACATTTGGTCTGCGGCATAGTGTTCGACATGCCCGATGACCGTGATGTGAAACTTATACTGACGGACAGCCCGTTTGAAAGAAGACAACTGATAACCGTCAGGATATTCAGCATGATACTCCTTAAACAATTTTCTGACACTTGTCCCTTTGCGTGTCAGGCGGGATACATATCCGGGAAGCAAAGCCTCCAATTCAATCTTTCTGGAAGAAGGTTCCCGATGTCGGGATTCCGTACAGCCAAACAGTTCATGCAACTGCTCGTCGGAGAGGGAAAGAAGCTGCTCAATACTTTTTCCGCTTGAAAGAAACAGGCGGACATACTTGCGGACTGTGTTACGGGAAGCATGAAACGTATCAGCCGTTTCCTTGATTCCCATCCCGGCCGCATAACAACTTAAAATGCTTTTGATTCTTTTATTCATTTGTATAGATTTTATTAGTACCCCGTTACACCAGGACTCGGGCACTCTAATCTACACAAAAAAATCTCTAATAATACTAGTAACAAGTGATTAATATTATTTGAGCCAGAAGGGGCAATCATATTGCAGCCAAAGGGGGCAATCCTATTTAACCAAAAGGGTCAAAGTAGACTGGCTTTTCCACGTATATTTGCAATCAAGTTATGTGTAGCGTTGTGAAACGCAGACTTCATATACAATTCAATGCAAACAATCCCCATATCTCAACGCTTCGAGGTATGGGGATTTGTGTTGATAGAATTACAGGATTATATCAATACCTCTATTTTGAGTTTACCGCCAAGACCCCGTTCCACAATGTCGAATAAAGTCTTCAGTGTGATATTCTCGCCATCGTTCTCTACTTTTGATATGAATGTCCGTTTCTTGTCAATACGGTTTGCGAGTTCTGCTTGTGTCATATCTAACTTCTCTCTGGCACTTCGTATTTTGAAACCAATACGCAAAGCCTCAAGTTCCCGTTCAAGTCGATCACGTTCTGGTCTTCCAACTTCACCGTAATACTCATTTTTGATTTGGTCTAATGTCTTTGTATTCATTTGAATGTCTCCTTTCCTTTTTCTTCGTAATAGTCAGTCATAAGGCGTTCTGCTCTTTTTATTTCTTCTGGAGGTGTTTTTTGTGTTTTCTTCTGAAAGCCACTTAATAGAACCACCAACTTGTTGCCATCAAAGAAACAAAAGATACGGAAGATATTACTGCCAAGCTGTACGCGAACCTCAAATAGCCCATTAGTACCTTCAATGTATTTTAGGTATGTCATAGGTATTCGGTCTATCTGCTCGATAATATCTAATACTTTGATGATTTTATCACGAACCTTTTGTGGTTGCTTCTTGAAAAACTCATCAAAATAGCCTTTATATGTTATTACTTCTCTAACTCTCATATCGCAAAAGTAATTTATAAATTACATCTAAGCAAATCAATCAAGGTTTATTTTATACAGATGCAGATATTTAACATTCACGCAAAACAGGTGAAAGCTACTCAATTTTTACTCACTCCAAAACATCTGCGTAAAATTATGTACATTTCAAAAGGTGATTATTCTCACCTTATATACTATTGGGAATGACATTTACATAGGGGTAATTTCCCATGTAAATTAGAGAGCTTCATGTCGGAATTTCGTATATGTAAAACGTGTTTCTAAATTAAAGTTGAAACACAGAAACACCGCTTATGAGGATATCTCATAAAGCATCCGAATAACTAATTTCCTTTTAACGCATTTGCCAGACTATCTGCTGTAGATTGTACTGTTGCGGATGTATTCCCATCTATTTCTTCCTTTTCCTTAGGTTCTGAGTTAAGTGCATCATTTATAATTTCTGATAATTGATGAGTGTCCTTGTTATCTAAATCATTTACAGATATTATACGAGAGAAATTCCTGTCAAATACATACAGATAGTTTCCTATATCAAAGTTTCCACCTTTGGTTTTGCATCTGAATTTGTGTTTAGCTTGCCATCCAATAAAAGAACGACCTATTTTGTCGTTTCTATTCCTAATGTTCGCATAAGTTTCTTCTATTTGGTTTAATGCTTTATCTATTTGAGGAAGATAATTATCGACTACTTGTTTGGCTTCATTAAATTTATCTCTTCCAAGAGACGTATAGCTGTCCGACCATATTTCCATAGTACTTCTTGCATTTTCGTATTCCGTTTTAGCATTGTCCATATTCTCAAAAATGATGTTAGCCCCATTTGCATATAATAAAGCTAACGTGTCTGTGTATATGGAAGTAAAAGCACTGTCTATTTTTGTTTCAATAGGTTCGTAACTTTCAAAGTCGTAAAGCGTTTTAAACATATCTTGCTTTATAAGTTCTGCTGCTTTTTCTTCACGTGATTTACATCCGACAAAAATCAATGCGGACAAGGCTATATACAATGCTTTTTTCATTATTTCGGTGTTATTATAGTTATTACTTTGAGGTTATCAGTGTCCCGGTTCAAATCATTCTCTATTCCTACCGGATTAGCTACTCTTCCTTCCGGGTCGTACACGAAGCAAATCAAGGTTTCACAATCAGGATGTGCAGTGTATCTCTCTATATCAATCATCAACTGTTCGCCAACCTCTTTCGCTCCTAAATTCTTCCGGGTTTTCTTCACCTCTATGACAATCTTCTCCTTTTTGAGAAGGAAGTCCATACGGGAAGCACTACCGGCATAACTTGGTGTCCATTCTTCAGCACGTACATCATCGAAGTGTAATCTTAGGAAGGCGTGTAATAGGTCTTGGACATCGTACTCATCCTCAATTTCGATAGGAGGACGATTTGAGTAGCGTTGCCTTAATTGGCGAACTGCCTGATGAAAGTGATTGCAGATGACTTGTACCGTATAGATAGCACATTCTGTACTTACCTTGTTGTCTTCGTCATCTTCCCATGTTTCAATCTCCATAATCATCCTATCATCATTGTGTCGCAATATTCCAGTCCATCAAGATACGCTTTCTTTTTTTGTTCTTCAGAAGGCTTCGGACGTGGTCTATTTCCAACAATCGGCAAAAGAACTGAACCGGGATAAAAAGATAGAGCATCGAATCTTTTATAAAAATTGGAGTCAATCCCAAATATAGCTTTTATAACAGCTTTGGTCTGTTCTCTCCATACTTCGAACCCTTTGCTTGATTCGGCAAATGGTTTGATTGCTTCTATCGCTTTCTTCTGATTGATAATAAGTTCTATTGCTTTTGCTTTTTTCATGGCCGGTTATCTTATTGGGGTTATACTTACAATGTAATCTCCACCCATTTTTGGGGATGCGCCTTTAATAAACAGTTTATTACAGTTTTTGTCAAATGTATAAGTCTGATATGCAACGGAAAAACCTGTATGAATTACATCTGGATTAAATTTATCATCTATAATTTCGATATTTCCTTCCTGATGGACACCTTTCTTAAAAATCATCACCTTTGCTTTCCCGGAAAGTGAACTTATTTTGCTTGAGTATTCAATCCAAGCTTCAATGTGGAGAACAAACTCATCATCTGACGTTATATTATTACTATCACAGAAGTCTATAGCTTCCATATAGTATTGCATTTGTTCATTTGCTGCATTCATTCCTGTTCCTCCACAATTTTATATTTAGCTCCACACTTGTTACATACAAAGGTGTTGGTAGAAGACCCTGCATTATTTACATTATCATCAAACAGTTCTCCTACATGGCAACCAATAGCATTTGCTATCTTTATTAATGTAGATGTACGCATATCATTTTTTTCGCTCAATAGCCGGGAAACAGAAACTCTGTTGATACCCAGTTTTTCGGCTAACTCAATTTGAGTAATACCGTACTTTTCTAAAACTTCTTTATATCTCATATAAATATGTATTTAATACGTTACATATTGCAAAGGTAGAAAAATAAATCAATGTAATATTATAATGTCTATTTATTAATGAATATTTAACCCATATACATTACATTTGTCTCTTTCTTAATTAACATTAATACGTTACATTTTTATTCTTGTTTTATTGTAACCTATATACATTACATTTGCGTCATCAAACAACGAAGTAGTTTAATTATATAAAGATAGCAGCCTTATGAAAGCAAAAGAATTTCATTCATTAGAAACTTTAATAGCCACAGCGGTACAAGTTGGGCACAATAAACAAGAAGCATCTGCAAATTGCAAAAAGCTACGAGTATATGAAAAGAGTACACCCGACTGTATCAGCAAAGAAAGCTGTACATATAGCGTATGTAATTTATTGATAATAACAACTTAAATATAATTCGGTATGAGTACACAGAAAAGAAACCAGTTAAGCGAAATTATGAAATTAGCTTGGCAGTTTGTGAGAAAGAACGGCTACACTATGGCAGAGGCTTTAAAATGCGCTTGGGCAAATATCAAGTTGAGAACTGCGATGAAAGACCGTATTGTAAAGTTCTATTTTCAAAAAGTCGATGGTTCGGTACGTGAAGCGTTCGGCACATTGAAAGAAACTCTTTTGCCGCCTACAACTGGCGTAGAAAACCGCAAAAGAAGCGAAACGATACAAGACTTTGATACCGAGAAAAGCGAATACAGATGCTTTAAAAAGGCAAATTTGATAAAGATAGCATAAGCGCACATAAGAGCAATAATTATAAAGATATGAATACTATAGAATTTGACAACAAAGAATTTTACCCTTTAAACGGCTTGAAAGGGTATTATGCCACCTTAGACGGTGAATTATTGAGTACAAAGTTCAGCCCGAAAATTTTGCAGCACAATAAAAGAATGGCTAATCAAAGCTATCATTTGAGCGTGAACGGCAAAATAAAGAACATCACAAAGGCACGTATCATTTATATGGTGCAAACCGGGTGCAAACTTGAAGAAATGGCAGGTTCTTGGTGTGGTGTGAAAGGCGGTAAAGCTATAATCAGTGAAAAGAAGTCCGAAATAGAAGTAAAGAAAATCGCTGACCCTATAAAAGTAATAGATGCCCTACGTATTGAAATAGACTTGTTGTCTGACTTTTACAAAACCAAAAATATAAAACCATTGAAACAATATATAGACCGAAAACGTGAAGAACTTGAAATGTATGGTATTAAAAGTTTGGCACAAGGGCGTGAAAAAGTTGTTCGCTTGGTGAATGAGGTTCTTTCAGATTTTTATATTGCCTTGTATAGTGGTAAAGTTACACGCAGCATAATAGCGTACATCAAAGGCATTATGCGCAAAGTGTGGCTATACAAAGAAAAGAACGTGCGATCTTATCGCATGTTGATTATTTGATAGATAAAGCGAGTTTGATAGATTGGCAAACAGCATAAGAGCAATGAAAACACAAATGTTAAGTATTGTGCTGGTAGTGGGGTTTACCCTGCTACTGGCTACTGAAAGCAAATATTGTATAAGTAATATAATTGGTTTGGCGATGGTTTATGTCGCTTGCCGCAAATTGAAATAATTTTATGAGTGAAGAAGTAATCGAACACCGTACAGCTGATACAATGCGTACTGCTTGTATCAGCGACCAAACAAGAGAAATTTTATTAGTTCTTCCAGCTTTCAAAGATGCTGCACAGTCTTTCTGCAACTGGCGCAACAAATATGGTTATGAGAGAGACGAAGCAGTCAATAATAATTTTAGTGATGCTTGTTTTATGTGTAAAAAAAATAATACTTGAATCTGTTTCTGCAAGTATTGACGGGCAAATGAATCATTTTAGCTTTAAAGACATTTAACAATGCAGAAGATTACAGTAACAGATGAA
>ERZ826016.2341-NODE-2341-length-15148-cov-10.443981_pt1 | contig 15148 bp, 15 predicted proteins | sample MGYA00519872_ERZ826016 | MGnify/ENA primary metagenome ERZ826016 (study PRJEB31778, sample SAMEA3449218) | human gut metagenome | biome: human gut; feature: human-associated habitat; material: faeces | place: United Kingdom | collected 2010/2012 ... | reverse complement strand
TTTCCCTGCGCTACAATGAAACGCAGCTGCTCCAATCCCTCCACCCCGCGCCGGAAAACCGCCTGCGCATCGGCGCCACAAAATCCATCGGCGATTATATTCTCCTGCCGGAAATTCGTCGATTTCTTGCGCAGCCGAACAATCAATTGGAATTTTTGGTGGACAACACCGCCCATCTTCTGGCACATTTAGAAGCCGGCGAACTGGACTTCGTGATTCTGGAGGGAATTTTCGACAAACAGCGCTGACCATTTTCTGCTGCGTATGGAGCCGTACATCGGCATCTGCCCGGCGGGGCACCCCTTTGACGGGCGGCAGATTTCCACGGAAGAGCTGTTTTCTCAGCGGCTGATTCTCCGGGAAAAGGGCTCCGGCACCCGAAACATTCTGGAGCAGGGCTTGGCGCAGCTGGGCTATGGCACAGACGCGTTTGCCGGCTGTATCTGCATCAGCTCCTTTAAGCTCATTCGGGAATTGGTCCGCAGCGGCTGCGGCATCAGCTTTTTGTATCTGGCGGTTGTCAAAAACGACCCCCAATTCGGACATTTCTCCTGTCCGCCCCTCACCGGAGCCCATGAGCTGAATGTTGTGTTTTTGAAACACACCGACGCCGGGCAGCGGGCCAAAAAATTTCTGGAGCCCAACGCGGTGCGCGCCGGGTGGCTGTAACTGTTTTCCGAAAAAACAAAAACTCCGGCAGAAAAATTCTGTCGGAGTCATTTGTATTTGCATTTCAATTTCGGAAAATAAAAAAAGAAGTAAGCAAATTGCTTACTTCTTTTTGGAGCTGCTGGGCAGACTCGAACTGCCGACCTCTTCATTACCAATGAAGTGCTCCACCACCTGAGCTACAGCAGCAAATGTTCAATATTTTTCCCGCGGATAAAATCCGCGGGAAACTTGGCGACCGAGAAGGGGCTCGAACCCTCGACCTCCAGCGTGACAGGCTGGCGTTCTAACCAACTGAACTACTTGGCCATGTGCGCTTTCGTCTTGGAACTCAAGCTTGCTTATTATAGCAAGTACCGCGCAGAATGTCAACACCCATTTCCTGTTTTTCCTGCAATTTTTTCAGAGGGCGGCGGGTAATCGCCGCCCTCTGCTCTATTTACAGCTCCCGGGCCTTGAACCACTTCACGGACAGCGCCCAGCTGCCGACGAATATCGCCAGTGTAATGATGATGACCGGCAAAATCGGAAGTACGGTCAGCACCCCTCTTACCGATTCGGATGCCATCAGCACCCCGCAGGTCGCCGACGCGATCATCACCACAGCGATATACACCGCGCGCCCTTTTGTGGCGCCGAATTTGAACATAACCGGAAACATCAGTGCCGGAACGCCCAGCCCCACCGCCAGCAGCAGCGGAATCAGTATCGACAGCGGCACGGCTGTGCCGCCGGCCACAGTAGGCTGCCCAGTAAGCGCGCTGATAAGCAGCACCAACGTGATGATGAGCGCCGTCAGCACAGCGCTGGTAACATACTTCGCCGCTACAAGCTGCCGCCGACCTATCGGCAGCGTATCACAATAGGCCAGCCAGCCGTCCCTCTCGTCGGCACTCAGCAGTGATGCCGGCAGAGATCCCACAAAAAACACCGGATACAGCAGCCATAGCGGGTTCGCACCTCCACCGCCCTTGTTCAGAAAGGTGAGGCCGAAAAATATGACCACCAGCAGGATATATGACTTGCCGTACTGCCATAGGCAGCGGCCCTCCTTATAAAACAATCCCTTCATCTCACACCTCCTTTGCCATGAACACGAACAGATCCTCGATGTTCACCTGTCCCAGCGCCATACCGGCGGGCACGGCGCTGCGCCGCACCAGATACTCCGTGCCATAGGGCGTGGCGTGCCGTCCGCACACCGCCGCCGGAGCGATACCGTCCGTATCGCCCCGCAGGATGCCGTACTCCTCCGTCAGCCGATCCTTTTCCTCGCACAGCAGCAGCCGCCCCTTGTGCAGGAACGCAATGTAGTCGCAGATCTTCTCCAGATCGCTGACGATGTGGCTGGAGATCAGCACGGCGTGCTCCTCGTCCCGGGTGAAGTCCGCGAAGATGGTCAGTATCTCGTCCCGCACCACCGGGTCAAGGCCGCTGGTGGCCTCGTCCAGCAGCAGCAGCTTCGGCTGATGGCTCAGCGCCGCCGCCAGCCCCAGCTTCATCTTCATGCCCCGTGAAAAGTCCCTGAAGGGCTTATCCTCCGGCAGCGCCAGCCGCCGCAGATAGCCCCGGTACACCTCCGGCTGCCAGCGGGTGAAAATGCCAGCCATCATGCAGCCGATCTGCCGGGCGGTCATGTACTCCGGCAGCCCTACCTCGTCCAGCACCACGCCGATGTCCTCCCTGTCCAGGGCGGTCATCGCTCGGTTATCCTTTCCGTAAACGGCGATGGTACCGCCATCCCGCCGCAGGCCGTTCAGTATCAGCCGTATGGTGGTGGACTTGCCTGCACCGTTCTCGCCGATCAGTCCCATGATGCAGCCGGCGGGCAGCGTCAGGTCAAGCCCCTGCAAGGCAAAATCGCCCCGCCGCTTCGTCAGGCCGCGTATCTCCAATGCGTTCATTCTGCTTCCTCCTTCTGCAAGCGCCACATGTCGTCCAGCTCCTGCTCCGTCAGGCGGCAGGCGTTGGCCAGCCGCCGTATCTCCTGCATGTGGCTCTCTATTTTCCTGAGATTTTCCTCCCGCAGCAGCTCCGTGCTGCGCTCCGCCACGAAGCAACCCTTGCCGGGCAGGGTGTAGATAAATCCCTCGTTTTCCAGTTCGTCATAGGCGCGTTTGGTGGTGATGACGCTGATGCGCAGATCCTTGGCCAGCGCCCGTATGCTGGGCAGCGCCTCGCCCTCGGCCACCTGTCCGGACAGGATGGCGTCCTTGATCTGGCTGTAGATCTGGTCGTAGATGGGCGCGCCGCTGCGGTTGTCGATGTATAGCTGCATAAGAGGCCTCCTTGTGCAAACTGTATATTAACAGTATATACAGTTAATTCGGATTGTCAACAGAAAAATTTTGTGGTAAAATAGCCGGCAGAAACGCAGTACGCACAAAGGAGCCCTTCATGTATATCGGAAACGTAGAAATACACTCCAAACTGTACCTGGCACCCATGGCCGGTGTTACGGATCTGGCCTTTCGCCAGATCTGCCGTGAGCTGGGCGCCGGCATGAGCTGCACGGAACTGGTCAGCGCCAAGGCTCTGTGCTATCAGGACAAGAAAAGCCGAGGCCTTTTGAAGCTGGCCCCCAACGAAAAGCCCGCCGCTGCCCAGATCTTCGGCAGCGATATCCCCTGCATGGCTGAAGCCGCCGTCATCGCCGCCGAGGTGTCCGGCGCAGATATTATCGACATCAACATGGGCTGCCCGGTGGGCAAGGTAGTGGCCAACGGCGACGGCTCTGCCCTGATGAAGGACCCAGAGAAGGCTGCCCGACTGGCCGAGGCGGTGGTCAAGGCCAGCCCCGTACCCGTGACGGTGAAAATGCGCCGGGGCTGGGACAAGGGCAGCATCAACGCGGTGGAGCTGGCGAAAATGCTGGAGCAGGCAGGCGTCTGTGCCATTGCCATCCACGGCCGCACCCGCACCCAGATGTACAGCGGTCAGGCTGACTGGACCACTATCCGCCAGGTGAAGGAAGCGGTATCTGTGCCGGTCATCGCTAACGGCGACATCTTTTCGGCAGAGGACGCCGTCCGCATTTTACAGTTCACCGGCGCGGACATGGCCATGATTGGCCGGGGCTGTTTCGGCAACCCGTGGCTGTTTCAACAGGCCCAGGCAGCGCTGGAGGGCCGTCCCATTCCTCCCCTGCCGCCGCTGGCGGAGCGCTGGGACACCGCCGTGCGCCAGATCGAACTGGCTGTGGAGGACAAGGGCGAGCACATCGCCCTGCTGGAGGCCCGCAAGCAGCTGTGCTGGTATCTCAAGGGCGTGAGCCACGCCAACTACTACAAAGAACAGATCGTCCGCCTGACCACACTGGAGGAGCTGTACCGGGTGGCGGCGGGTGTCAGGAGGGATCTGCGATGAACAATGAACAGGACATCCTGCGCCGCGCCCAGCAGGGCGATAGCGAAGCTTTCCGCCTGCTGGTGGAAGCCTATCAGACACAGGTATACCGTCTGGCCCTGCGGATGTGCGGCGAAGCGGCGGCAGACGACGTGACCCAGGAGGCGTTTCTCGCCGCATGGCGGGCACTTCCGGAGTTCCGCGGTACCTGCCGCTTCTCCACATGGCTCTACCGCCTGACCACCAACGCCGCCATCGACTGGCTCCGCCGGGAGAAGCGCCATCGGGGCATGGACGACGTCACCGAGCTGGAACTGCCGGACGATGGTCCCAGCCCGCAGGACCAGGCAGAACAGGCAGAAACACAGCAGGCCGTCCGCCGTGCGCTGTCCCGGCTGTCAGAGGAGCACCGGCAGGTCCTGCTGCTGCGGTATATGCAGGAGCTGGACTATGCCGAGATCGCCGCGGCGCTGGAGATCAGTGAGGGCACCGTGAAGTCCCGCATCAGCCGGGCCAAGATGCGGCTGCGGGAATTGCTGGACGGCAGCGGGAACCTTTTTGACGGTGGGGCCGTCTTACAGACAGAGATCAGTGAAAGGAGGGAGCAGCCGTGACACAGCAGCCCTTTGACCCGATGGACAAATTGCTTCGCGAAGCGCTGGCGAGCGACGCCCTGCCGCCCTCCGACCTGACGGACCGCATTATGGCACAGGTGGAGAGAACGCCCCAGGGCGGCAGCGCCGCCTCCAATCCCAAACGCAATTATAAGAAATGGTTGCTGACCGCCGCCGCATGTCTGGTCATCGTGGGCGCGGCATTTCCCCTGGCGCTGCAAGGCCGCGCCGGCCGGACCGATCACGCTGCAGATGACGCCGCCACCGCCGATACGAATGCCGACAACGACATGGTCAGCAGCTACTACGGTGGAAACCGCAGCGATGTGCCAGATGGCACCGCGCCGTCTGACGGCACCGGCGGAGACACCGAGCAGGCACAAAAGAACAACTCCGCACACGACCAACCCTTTGACCCGATGGACAGCGCTCTGGACCATGCGGCCGCGCTCCTGGAGCAGCAGGGCTGTACGCTGGAGGTCCTGGCCCGTGCGGATGATGCGGTGCAGGTAGCCATTGCCGATGCGGACACCCATCCCTCCGGCAATACGGACCTGCTGAAAAATGCCATGGTGGCCTCCGGTTTCGCGCTGGAGGGCGACTGGTATGTGTTGGAACAGGAGGAAACGACCCCGTGAAGCTACACACCAAGCAACTGACCCTCGCGGCGCTGACCGCCGCCGCCTACGCCGTTCTCAGCTATTTCGGCTCTATTTTCGGCATCACCTACGGTCCTATCCAGTGCCGTTTTTCCGAGGCGCTGTGCGTCCTGCCCTTCTTCCTGCCGGAGACGGCCTGGGGTTTGGGCGTGGGCTGCCTGATCGCCAATCTGCTCAGTCCCTACGGCGTGCTGGACATCGTGGTCGGCTCCGCCGCCACCCTGCTGGCCGCCCTGCTGACCGCCCGGTGCCAAAAGAAGTGGCTGGCCCCTCTGCCGCCGGTGATCGCCAACACCGTGCTTATCGGCCTTGTCCTGGCCTATGAGCAGGCAGGTACCTCCGCCGCTTTCTGGCCTACCTACGCCTTCAATGCCCTGACGGTGGGCCTGGGCGAGGCCGTGGCCTGCTATGGCCTGGGCGGCCTGCTGTTGTGGCGGCTGGACAAGAGCAATGCCTTACAGCACTATTTGCAGAACCGATGAATGAAAAAGCCCTCCTTAGGCCAGATGGCCTTTTCGGAGGGCTTTTTGCCGCAAACGCGCTTCTTCGGACCTGAAATGCGTTCCGGGCCGGTTGCAATCTGCGGCGTCTTGTGTTACCATAACACTTACTACGATGCCCCTCGGGTGCCATTAAAGGACGTATACGTTGTATGAACGAGAGAGATAGAAAAAAACATACCGCCACCTCCCGGCTGGATACCAGTTCTCTGCCTCGGGGCCCACTGAACTGGGTGTTCTTCCCGGCGGCGCTGCTGTACCACGAGCTACTTCTGCGGGCCTTTGACAGGCAGAGCACCTTCTTTACCGGGACGCTTGTGCTGGTGGTGCTGTTCGCCCTGGGCGCAGGGCTGTTCTGGAGTCTGCTCATCAATCTGTTCCGCCACCGCCAGGCGGCTACCATCGTCTCTATCGCCGCCACCGCCCTGTGGACGGTGCTGGTGTGCGTGGAGTACTGCTGCCGCAGTTACTTCAAGTCCTACTTCGCTCTGTCCTTCATCGGCAACATGGCCAGCGATGTAGTGGGCGGTTTCGGCGACACGGTCCTGCCGGATGTCGTGCTGCCCCGCCTGCCCTTTATCCTGCTGGCCTTTGTTCCGCTGGCACTGTGCATTCTGCTGCGCCGGCGCATCGTCACCGAGCAGCGCATGGGCCGCTGGTCCCTGCTGTTCCTGCTGGCCGTATGCCTGCTGTTCGGCGGCATCGGCAGCGGCCTGGCCCACTGGGGCACCTATCACGACGCCTATACCTACAACTTCACCACCGATACCGGCGTGACCCACTTCGGGCTCAACGCCAGTGTCCGTCTGGAGATCACCTACGCCATTTTCGGGCACCCCAGCCCCCGGCTGCCGGACACAGACACGAAGACAGATGTGCCGGATGACACCCCTGTTGTCACAACGCCGGTGGTCTACGGCGAAAATACCATGAACATCGATTTTGCCGCCCTGGCAGAGAACGCCTCCAGCAGCGCCGTGGCCCGTATGTCCGACTACTTCGGCTCGCTGACGCCCTCCAAGCAGAACGCGTACACCGGTATGTTCCAGGGCAAGAACCTCATTCTTTTCACCGCCGAGTCCTTCTCCCCTTGGTTCATCAGCGAGGAACTGACGCCTACCCTCTACCGTCTGACCCACGAGGGCTTCGTGTTCGACAATTTCTATCAGCCCGGCTGGGGCCAATCTACCACCGGCGGCGAGTACGCGGTGATGACCGGTCTTCTCCCCACGTGGGTCAACGGCAATGTCAGCTTCTACGCCACAGCCAACAACAGTATGCCCTTTGCCCTGGGCAATCAGTTCCGGGCTCTGGGCTACACCACCGCCGCCTACCACAACAATATCTACAACTACTACCGCCGGGACAAAACCCATCCCAACCTTGGTTACGACTATCAGGGTCAGGGCAACGGTCTGCAGCTGACCGAGGACGGCAGCTGGCCCTACTCCGATCTGGAGATGATCCAGAACACCATCACGCAGTATATTGACACCTATGTACAGAACGGCACACCCTTCCATACCTACTACATGACCGTCAGCGGCCACGGCGGCTACGGATGGGGCCACGCCATGGCCGCCAAAAACCGCGCCAAGGCTCAGGCCGCCTATCCCAACGCCTCCCCCCAGGTCCAGGCCTATGTGGCCGCCAACCTGGAGCTGGAGAACGCGCTGGCCTACCTGGTAAACGCACTGGAGCAGGCCGGTATTGCCGACGACACCGTCATCTGCCTGGCCGCCGACCACTACCCCTACCTGCTGTCAGAGACAGACACGGACTATTATAACGAGCTGCGGGGCTTTACAGACTCGGAGCGTGACACCTCCCGCTACCGCAACGCGCTGATCCTGTGGTGCGGCGGCATGGAGGAAGCTGTTACCGTATCTGAGCCGTGCAGCGCCGTGGACATCGTGCCCACGCTGAGCAATCTGTTCGGACTGGAATATGACTCCCGTCTGCTGTCCGGCCGGGACGTGCTGGATCAGGACTACGACCCCGCCGATGCCTACGGCAGCATCCCGCTGGTGATCTTGCCCACTGCTGCCGGCAACAGCTGGGCCACCGCCGCCGGCGTGTATGAGTCCTCTACCCGCACCTTCACCGCCAACCCCGGCGTCACGGTGCCGGAGGGCTATGTCAGCGCCATCAACGACCGTGTATCCCTGCAATACTACTACGCGGAACTGCTGGTGACCTATGACTATTACGCCATTGCCCTGGGAGACCGCGCCCCCAACGCACCGCAGCTCCCCGATCCCTCTCCGGCAGAGGATACGACACCGGATGAAGCACCGGAGCAGCCGGACTACATAGAACCGGAGACATAAGCAGCGAGCGCCGTCCTGTCGGATGGCGCTCGTTTTCCTATGTGCTCAGCGGCTGCCCGTGCCGCCCACCGTTGTCTCCGCACCGGATCTCGCATCTCCCCCGGATACCGGCTTCGCTGCGGCCGCCGCAGATATGGGACGTCCACCGTCCTCACCGCCAACGCCGAACAACTCATACACCATGCGGCGCAGGATATAGCGCCTGTGCTCACGCTCATATAGCTTCATTTCCGTTGTTATACCCCCCATTTCTCCGCCGCCCGGCTGGCGGTGGGCACTCTGCTGTCTGCCATTATAACACCGCATACGGTCGAAGCGCGGCGGAACACGTCTGCTGCCGCCATCTTCGTCACAATAGGCGAAAGCGCCCCATCTGGAGCGCTTTCGTTCTTTCTATACACCAAATTCGTCAATGCCGACCCACGCGGTCCCAGTCCGCTTCGTTTTCGTACAGAAGGCGGGTCCCCTCCAGATACTGGGAGTCCATCGGGTTACTGATAGATACCGCCGCCTTATACTTCTCCAGCGCACGGCGGGACTTTTCCGGCGGCTGCACGGTACCGGCGCCGGCAATACACCCGCCGGGGCAGGCCATGCCCTCCAGCAGATAGCCGTCATACTTACCCGTCCGGGCGATACGCAGCATCTTCCGGCATTCGTTCAGCCCCTCCGCGGCGGCGGTCTTGACCGCCACCTCCGGGTGCAGGCGGTGGATCACCTCCTCCACCGCCTTGGCCACGCCGCCGCCGGCGGCAAAGCCTACGCCGGGGGCACTGGCCTCGTAGTGGGAGGGCAGATCGGGAATCTGGCTGAAGTCGATGCCCTTGGCCTCGAACATTCCCCTCAGCTCCTCGAAGGTGATGACAAAATCCACATCACTGCGGACACTGCGGCGGCTGGCCTCCAGCTTTTTGGCGGCGCAGGGACCGATAAAGACGACGCGGCACCCAGGCCGGCGGCGCTTCTGCAGCCGCGCTGTCAGCACCATAGGCGTCATGGTCATGGAGATATATGGCGCAAAGCCGGGAAACTCCTTTTTGGCCATCACAGACCATGCCGGACAACAGGAGGTCGCCATAAATGGCTGCTTCTCCGGCACCATACGCAAAAACTCCTCGGCCTCCTCCACCGCGCACAGATCGGCGCCCACGGCCACCTCCTCCAACGCGGCAAAGCCCAACTGCTGCATGGCGGCCTTGATCTGTCCCGGCGTTACATTGTCTCCGAACTGGCCCCAGAATGCCGGTGCGATCACCGCCACCACCTCGTCGCCCCGACGGATGGCGTGGATCAGCTGGAACAGCTGGCCCTTATCCACGATCGCGCCGAAGGGGCAATTCACCAGACACATACCGCAGCTGACGCACTTGTCATAGTCGATCTTGGCGTGGCCGTACTCATCCTGACCAATGGCATTCATGCCGCAGGCCTCCTGGCAGGGCCGGGTAAACTTGATGATGGCGTGGTAGGAACAGGCATCCCGGCATTTGCCACACTTGATGCACTTATCCTGGTCGATATGCGCCTGTCCGCGTTCGATAGCAATGGCCCCTTTATGGCAGGCATTCTGGCAATGGCGGGCCAGACAGCCCTGGCAGGCATTCGTGACCTCATAGTGAGTAGGCGTGCAGCCGTTACAGGCGTATTTTATGATGTTCACCAGTGGAGGATCGTAGTACTTCTCCGCGATGGCACTCTCCTCCACCCCGTCGCTGAGCAGGCTGTGCTCCGCCACCGGCCGCAGGGGCAGGCCCATAGCCAGCCGTATGCGCTCGCCTACGATAGCCCGTTCCAGAAAGATGGACTCCCGTTGGTTGCCCACCTCACCGGGAACGATCTTGTAGGGCAGCTTTTCCATACGGCGGTAGTCTCCGCCCTCATAGGCCAGCCGCGCCACCTCGGCAAACACTTGCTTACGCATATCCGCGATGGAGCATTTAAAGTTTCTCATAGGTACACTTTTCCTCCGAAACGCCCAGTCTTTTGTTACTATTATAACAAATTCATTATAGAAAACAATGTGCAGTTGCGAGAATTTCTATCGCCGCGCGAATGTTTCCTCATGCAACCTGCACAGCCTTCCGCCACAGCCGTTAAGGCGTTGTTAAGGTGCCTTTTATCTCCGGTCCCGCAGGGCCTCCTCCAGCTTGTGCAGCGCCTTTTTTTCAATACGGGACACATAGCTGCGGCTGATACCGTAATGGGCCGCCACCTGCCGCTGTGTCTGCGGCAAATGGCCGTCCAGGCCGTAGCGCCGCCGCAGGACATCTGCCTCGCGAGGAGTCAGCTCACGGGCCAGCAGCTGATGCAGCAGACGTCGGTCCTCCTTGCTTTGCAGCTCCTCCAGCATGGTGTCCTCTTCTCCCACCACATCGCCCAGATACAACGCGTCACCCTCCGGTCCCGTGTCCAGCGCCTCGTTCAGCGACACCTCACCCTGCAATTTTTTCTGTCCCCGGAAGTACATTAGTATCTCATTTTCTATACAACGAGCGGCGTAGGTGGCCAGCTTGATTCCCTTGTCAGGGCGGAAGGTATTGACCGCCTTGATAAGCCCGATCGTTCCGATGGAGATCAGGTCCTCCTGGTCGGTGGACTGCGTGTAATACTTCTTGATGATGTGGGCCACCAGGCGCAGATTGTGCTCCACCAGTATATTCCGGGCCTCCAAATCTCCGGCGGCACAGCGCTCCAGGCACTCCCTCTCCCGGGCAGCAGACAGGGGCTTGGGGAAGGACCCGGCGGTACCGGTCAGGTGCAGGGACAAAAACAGGCTGTTGCACAGCAGCAACAGTGCAGCAGACAGCATACGCATCGCTCCTTTCACAACACCCTATGCCCTATGGGAATGTCCCTATACAAAAAGAACACGGACGGCGCTGCCGTCCGTGTTACAGTTCCTCCTCCGGAAGGACCTCACCCTCCTCGCCATTGCCGAAGGCAATGGCCGTCCTGCCGTATTTTTGGCGGATAGCGTCCACGGCCTCCTCCAGCTGCTCCTGCCGCTGACCGCAGGCCTGAGCGGTACTGTCCAGCAGATCCAACTGTTGGAAAGCACTGCACGTCTCGGTGACGTACAGCGCCGTTACGGTCATGGAGCGAAGGCGGGCAGGCGGCTTCCACAGCTGCCGGGCCAGGTCCGCAGCCGCACGGTAAATATCCCGGACCAGATGGGTGGGCGCATCCAAGCGGGTCTGGCGGCTGAATGTTTTGAACGATACGTCTTTCAGCGTCACGCTGACGCCGCCGGCATACAGGCCGTGGCGGCGCAGGCGGGCGGCCACACTGTCGCACAGAGGCATCAAGCCGGCGCAGATCTGTTCCCAGCGCACCAGGTCATCGGGGAAGGTAGTGCCGTTGCCCACGGACTTGACCGGATCGGCGGCGTGGCGGGGCTTGACGGGACTTTTGTCAAGACCGTTGGCGTATTCCCACAGCTGGCGCCCCATCTTTCCCAGCAGCTGCTCGGGCATGGCGGGATCGCAGGCGGCCAACTGACCGATGGTCTCTACGCCGTATTTTTTCAGGGTCTGGGTGGCGGCCCGGCCGGCGTACAACAGGTTGCCCAGCGGCTGCGGCCAAACGATATTTTGCCACCTGTCTATCGGAATGACCGTTGTAGCGTCCGGTTTTTTCATATCGCTGCCCAGCTTGGCAAACACTTTATTGAACGAAACTCCCACAGAAATCGTTAATCCAGTCTCATTTTTGACTGTTTTTCGAATTTTATTGGCCAGTTTTTCCGCGTCGCCGCCGAAGAGGTGGAGGCTGCCGGTGACATCCAGCCAGCTCTCGTCGATGCCGAAGGGCTCGATCAGGTCGGTGAAGCGCTCGTAGATGTCGTTGACGCGGACGGACCACATTTTATACAGGTCGTGATGGGGCGGCAGAAGCACGAGGCCGGGGCACTTCTTTTTGGCCTGCCAGACCGTCTCAGCCGTTTGTATTCCGTACTTTTTGGCGGGTTCGTTCTTGGCCAGAATGATGCCGTGGCGGGTCCTTGGGTCGCCGCAGACGGCCACCGGGACCTCCCACAAAGCGGGCTTGTCCAGCAGCTCCACAGAGGCGTAAAAGCTGTTCAGATCACAGTGCAGTATGATGCGCTCTCCCATGCTTTTCACCTCCCGGCACAGCAAATTTCTTTGGCAGTATATGATACAATGTCTGTACCTTTTCTATATTTTCTTTATACTTTTTATGTGCTCCTCATGCGCCTTTTCATGCACCTTTTATGCGCTGTTGGGTCAGGTTCTCTTTCCCTTCCTTCCAGCCTCCCTTTTCGGGGCAGAAAACGAAGGCCCGGACGGTCGTCTTCATGTGCGCCCCCTGCACAGGGGGCGCACACAGGTGGCTGTTCAATAGCCGATCCGACGGTCCACCAGACGCAGGGGCTTCTCACCCCGACCGTAGCGCTCCAGGTCCTCACAGAAAAGCTGCACGTTCCGATCGCGGGTGTAGCCCAGGCTCATCTGACCGGAGATGTGGGGGGTGATGAGCAGGTTCTTCGCCGTCCAGGCCGGGTCGCCGGCGGGGATGGGCTCCTGCTCGAACACGTCCAGGGCCGCGCCGGCGAGACGGTCGTGGTTCAGGGCGTCCAGAAGGGCGGCCTGGTCGATGGCGCTGCCGCGGCCCACGTTGACCACATAGGCGGTCTTCGGCAGCAGGGCGAGGCGCGCCGCGGAGAGAAACCCCTTCGTCTCACCGGTGGCGGGCAGGGCCAGGGCCAGGATATCCGTATCCGGCAGGAGGGCGTCCAGCTCGTCGTTGGTATGGATCTCGTCAAAGGCGGGGTCGGCGGCCTTTTTGGTGCGGCGGACACCGCGGACGGCGGCAGCACCCATGGCCTTGGCGCGGCGGGCGAACTCGGTGCCGATATCGCCGGTGCCGACGACGGTGATGGTGCTGCCCATAATGGAGCGCATGGGGAGCACCCGGCCCCAGCGGCCGGCGGCCTGGTCGGCGCAGTAGGCCGGGGCGTGGCGCAGGAGCATCAGCGTGACCATGACCATGTGCTCGGCGATGGTGACACCGTAGGCGCCGGAGGAGTTGGACAGCATGACCTCGGGAGAGGGGTACAGGCTGTCGTCCAGATAAGCGTCCACGCCGGCAAAGCTGCCGCAGAACCACTTGAGGTTCACGAAGTCCTTTAATTCACCGGGCTTGGGCATACCGTAGATGACCTCATAGTCACCCCGCTTGTCCGCGGGGACGGCGGCGGGGGCCGCGTAGTAGTCCACGGTGAAGCCGGCGCGGGCCGCTGTCTCGTCGATGAGCCGGCGGTGCTTGGGCTCGGTGAAGCTGTCGTAGATGGCGATCTTTCTCATGTTGTATATACCTCCAGGAGTTTTTCCGCGCAGCGCATTCCGTCGGCGGCAGCGGAGAGGATGCCGCCGGCATAGCCGGCCCCCTCGCCGCAGGGGAATATGCCGCGTATATTGGCTTCATAGTGCGCGTCACGCACCAGGCGCACCGGGGAGGACGAGCGCGTCTCCACGCCGGTGAGCAGGGCGTCCGGGTCATCGTAGCCCCGGAGCTGACGGCCCAGGACCGGCAGGGCCAGGGCCAGCGTCTCGCTGATAAAATCCGGCAGGCAGCGGCGCAGGTCGGTATAGACCACGCCGGGGCGATAGCTGGGGTGCACGGCCCCCGGTCCGGCGGAGGGACGGCCTGCCAGAAAGTCCGCCACCCGCTGGCAGGGGGCGGCAAAGCCGCCGGTGAGGGCGTAGGCCGCCGTCTCCAGCTGCCGCTGGAGGGCAATTCCTGCAAGGGGATGGTCCGAGGGGAAATCCGCCGGCGTGACATTCACCAGCAGCGCGCCGTTGATGTTCTCCCCATCACGGGCATAGACGCTCATGCCGTTGGTGACGGTGCGCCCCGGCTCGGAGGCGGCGGCCACCACCTGGCCGCCGGGGCAGACGCAGAAGCTGAAGGCGCTGCGGCCGTTGGGCAGGTGGCAGGACAACTTGTAGGTGCTGGGCGGCAGGGCCGGGTGGCCCGCCAGAGAACGGTACTGGGCGGCATCGATGGCCAACTGGCGGTGCTCGATGCGGACGCCCATGGCAAAGGGCTTGGGCACCATATACAGTCCGACGCGATGCAACATTTCAAAGGTATCCCGGGCGCTGTGACCCAGGGCCAGGACCACATGGCGGGCGGGCAGGTCATAGGTCTGCCCGTTCTGGCAGACGGTGACGGCGCTGACCGCGCCGTCCTGTATCCGTATATGCTCCAGCCGGGCGTTGAAGCGTATGTCCGCCCCGGCCGCCTCCAGCTCCTGCCGCAGGGCTTGCAGGGCGATGTGGAGCTTGTCGGTGCCCACGTGGGGCTTGGCGTCGGTCAAAATGGTATCCGGTGCGCCGCAGCGGACCAGCGTCTCCAGAATGAAGCGGTGGCGCAGGTCCTTCGTGCCGGTGTTCAGCTTGCCGTCGGAAAAGGCGCCGGCGCCGCCCTCGCCAAACTGGACGTTGCTGTCCGGGTCCAGCGGGCCGCCGGACCAGAAGCGCTCAACGTCCGCCTGACGGTGTTCTACCGGCCGGCCGCGCTCCAATAGAATAGGGCGTGCGCCGCAGCGGGCCAGCACCAGAGTGGCGAACAGGCCCGCCGGTCCCGCGCCCACCACGATGGGGCGGACCGCCGGGGCCGTCACCGGCGGCGGTAGGAAGTACACTTCCTGTTTATAGACAGATACGCGCTTATCGCGGCAGCGGCGCAGGACCTGGGCCTCGTTTTTTACAGAGACGGACACCGTGTAGACAAGGGTCAGGTCTTCGCGGGCGTCGATGGCCTTTCGCAGAACGGTACAGGCGGTGATATCCGCCGGAGCCACGCGGAGCAGCTTGGCGCACCGGGCGCGCAGGAGCGTCTCCTGCTGGCCGGGGTGCAGGCGCAGTTGGTCGATACGGAGCATGGGTGCGTCTCCTTTTTATAGGATCTGGTGGGGGTTCGCCGCCGCGGCGGCGAGTTGGCTTTTCCCTGGCGGGGAGGCGGCCTCCGGCGGCCACATTTCTTTCTGCGAAGAAAGAAATGTGGGA
>ERZ826016.2332-NODE-2332-length-15182-cov-7.716203_pt1 | contig 15182 bp, 12 predicted proteins | sample MGYA00519872_ERZ826016 | MGnify/ENA primary metagenome ERZ826016 (study PRJEB31778, sample SAMEA3449218) | human gut metagenome | biome: human gut; feature: human-associated habitat; material: faeces | place: United Kingdom | collected 2010/2012 ... | reverse complement strand
GAGCCAGCACCACGTCCATACCGAAGCGGGTCATCAGGCCGATGACGCCCTGCGGGACGGACAGGGGCTTGCCGTAGGAGGGAGAATATGCCCAGGTCATAGCGATCTTCTTGCCCTTGAGGTTCTCCACGCCGCCGAACTGATGGATCATGTGGAGCATATCTGCCATGCACTGGGTTGGGTGGTCCACATCGCACTGGAGGTTCACCAGCGTGGGCCGCTGCTCCAGAATGCCGTCCCGGTAGCCTTCATCCAGGGCATCCATAAAGGTTTTCTGATATTTGTGACCCTCACCGATGAACATATCGTCCCGTATGCCGATGACGTCCGCCATGAAGGACACCATGTTGGCGGTTTCCCGAACGGTCTCACCGTGGGCGATCTGAGACTTCTTTTCGTCCAGATCCTGAACCTCCAGACCCAGCAGATTACAGGCGGAGGCAAAGGAGAAGCGGGTGCGGGTGGAGTTGTCCCGGAAGATGGAGATACCCAGACCGGAATCAAAGATCCGGGTGGACTGATTCCGCTCCCGGAGATCCCGTAGCGCATCGGCTACGGTGAAGATGGCCTCCAATTCCTCATCAGTCTTGTCCCAAGTCCAATAAAAGTCGGACTTATACATATTGTTGATGTGCAAACGCTCTAAACGGCGGGCCAATTCGATCGTTTTAGACATAATTCCATCTCCTATTCATGAACATATTTACTGGATGTCATTGTCGGTCAGGGACTGACGGAATTCCGTGGCGTCCTCGGTTTTCTCCTCCGTTTTGTACAGGCCGGGCACGGCGGCGTACAGGGCGGCGCAGGTCACGAGGTCCTGCTTCCAGGTGATCTCGTTGGGCGCATGGGCCTGAGACTCCGCACCGGGGCCGAAGCCCACGCAGGGGATGCCGTACCGGCCCTGAATGGACACGCAGTTGGTTGAGAAGGTCCACTTGTCGATGAGGGGGCGGTTCCGCAGGTGCATAGCGTCATACTTGGGGTCGGCGTCAGCGTGACCGATGCGCGCCTCGCCCCAGAGGGCCTTGTGGGCATCGGCCAGCGCCTGCACGTGAGCGGCGTTCTCCTTGTTGATCCAGGTGGGGAAGAAGCACTCGGTCTCGTAGACCTCGCCGGTCCAGGAGGGCCGGTCATACATGTACATACTGACCTTTACATCATCCTTATACTTCTGGACGGCGGGCAGAGCCTCGATCTCCTTCAGGCAGGAATCCCAGGTCTCGCCGGCGGTCATGCGGCGATCCACGGAAATGGCGCAGCTATCCGCCACAGCGCAGCGGGAGGGAGAGGTATAGAAGATCTGGGATACGGTGCAGGTGCCACGGCCCAGAAACTGAGCGTCCTCGGCGTGCTCCGGGTTGAATTCCGGATTCAGCATTTTCACGAGCCCCTTGATCTCGTTGGAGGGGCCGTCGCCGTTTTCGTTGAGAGCGCGGATGTTCTGGAGAATATCGGCCATTTTGTAGATGGCGTTGTCTCCCCGCTCCGGCGCGGAGCCGTGGCAGGAGATGCCCTTCACATCCACGCGGATCTCCATGCGGCCCCGGTGACCCCGGTAGATGCCGCCGTCGGTAGGCTCCGTGGAGATCACGAACTCGATCTTGCTCCGGGCGTCCTCGGGACCGTTGAAGACCTTGTTGACGATGTACTGCCAGCACATACCGTCGCAGTCCTCCTCCTGCACGGAGCCGACCACCATAATCTTATAGCCTTCAGGGATCAGCCCCAGATCCTTCATGATCTTGGTGCCGTAAACGGCGGAGGCCATGCCGCCCTCCTGGTCGGAACCGCCCCGTCCGTAGATCACGTCCTCGGTCTCATAGCCCTCGTAGGGGTCAGCCTCCCAGTTGGAGAGGTTGCCGATGCCCACGGTGTCGATGTGGGAGTCGATGGCGATGATTTTCTCGCCGTCACCCATCCAGCCGATGACGTTGCCGAGGCCGTCGATTTCCACCTTGTCATAGCCCAGATGCTCCATCTCAGCCTTGATGCAGTGGACGACCTCGCGCTCTTCGCAGCTTTCACTGGGATGAGAGATCATTTCCCGCAGGAAGCGGGTCATGTCCGCCTGATAATTTTGGGCCGCAGCCTTGATCGCTTCAAAATCCATATCATTACCCTCCATAGTCCGGTTTTACAAAGTGTGGATGCGGGGGTGCTTTCACTCTTATCATAGCACGATTCCAAATGGTGTCAAACAAAATTTGCGTCTGGCGATTTCCGCAAAAAGTGCAGAATCACACCCGTGAAAAACCGAGAAAAATCTGCCTGCGAGGGAAGAAAAAAGAGAGACTGCTGCCAGGGTATAGCAACTCGGTCAGGCACAGCCTGCCGCACATTCGGAGGCCATAAAATACTGTCAGCTGTGTGGTCATCCCGGCATGGTCAGCGTCCTGCGGCAAATCAATAGCAATCGGGCAGGCTTGAAGCTCAGTGCCGGGAATTCCACCAGTTGGTGTACGCCGCCGCGTAGTTGGTCTTAAACCCCAACACGCCGCGTGTAACCATTTTTTCCCACCAATCTGGATAATCTCCCAGATTCGAGAACACATGGATCCCATGCTCTCCCAGCCAGCGAACATCCTCGCAGGTAAACGCATCCGCGTTGAGCCCCACTTCAAACAGATCCATGTTCGGGATCATCCGCTTGGTTTCCTCCGTTAAGCGGCGCATATTAGCCCCCATCCGCAAACCGGTTGGCTTTCCGTTTTTGCGAACCGCCGCCTGCATTTCTTCCACGTAGACCGGATCTCCGGAAAAGAGGATGTAGCTGCCGGTATTGGGAGATCGACTGAGTAATTCCAGTATCGGTCCGGCAAGGCCGGGGGCTTTGACTTCAACTTCGACCGTGATGCTTCTGCTCTGAGCGGTGAGCCATGCGTCAAAATCGGAAAAGCGCATCAGATGAGCCATGCGCCCATCCTCCGCAAGGGCCGTTTCGTAATCCCGCCCCTCAACCTGACCCATGACAAGCTTTGGCAGCGTTGCCAGCAATTGGATTTCGGAATGCTCCGGCGGTGCTTCGCTCAGCAGGTGATTTGCGTAAGGCAATTCGATTTTCTGGATCTCATCCCAGGTCAGATCTCTGATCCGGCGATTTGATCCGCCGTCTGGATGGCCGAGCGTCATCCGGGTGAAATTGCTGTCGTGGGCAATGACGATCTCGCCGTCTCTGGTCATTTGGACATCAATTTCGATCCCCTCGTATCCGCCGTCCACGGCTCCCTGGAAAGCGCCCAGCGTGTTTTCAGGCGCAGCCTGGACTAAGCCGCGATGAGCGAACCGCTGCGGCCCGGTATATGCGTTTACATTTTTCATGGCCTTGTACTCCTCGTGTTTTTTTGGGGTGTTATAACCGGGATCATGCCGCGGAAGAAAGCGGGGGTGCAGAATACGCGCGGATATCCCGATAAAAGTGAGCATTGCGCGCTTCGATCCGGCAATTTCTTCACCGGAAGGGTAGGGGATACCCAATTATAGGGCAGATCTCAGAGAGGCGCAATGTAAAATTTCAATCGGGTCATTTGTTTGCCCCGCGATCATCGTACTTCTGCATCGGTGAAAAGGCCTGTGACAAAACAGAAAGCGTTTGCGCAATAGTTTGCGTTGATGTTACGTTTATTTAGCTATGCAAGGTGCATAAAATAAATGCACTTGTTCTATTGTAATATGCCAAATATATATTAAATTCTTGACTTTTTCTTATGAAAAATGTATCATAAAAAACAGGAGGACTGAAAACGTTTGCGATAGCAAACCGCACCTCCACGCAAGAGGAAAGAGAGGGATCCTGTCCACGATGAAACCATTAGATCAGTCTTATTCGAAATCCAGGCGTTTCAAGAATCAGGTCAAGGCAGTCGTAACCAACCCCTATAACGTGATCGTGCTGGTTGCCATTGTTTTGTTGACCTATTTGATCGTTCTTCCCCTGGTAGACATGCTCTCCACCACGTTCCAGCTCGCGCAGCGGGACCTGAGAGCCACCGGCGGCACCATGGCCGACGTAGGCAAATTTACCCTGTACTATTGGCAGCGGCTGTTGGCCAGTGACCTTTCCTGGAATCTGCTGTTCAAGCCCCTGCTGAACTCCCTGACCATCGGCGTCGGCGTTTCCGTATGCGCCATCGCCCTTGGCTCCATACTGGCCTGGCTGATGGTCCGCAGCGACCTTCCCTTCAAGCCCTTCTTCTCCTTGGCGGTGATCATCCCCTATATGATCCCCTCCTGGGTCAAGTCTCAGGCATGGCTGAGTATGTTCAAGACCCCCCGCGTCGGCGGCGCTCCCGGCTTTATCGCGGCCCTCATGATGAATGCGGGCATATCCACGGATCGGATCGAAGCCGTTCTGTCTCCCATCGCTTACGGCCGTCTGGCGATCATCATTGTGCTGACGCTCCACTATTACGCATATACATATCTGCTGGTGTCCGCGGCACTGAACTCCATCAACTCCGAGCTGGAGGAGATGGGCGAGATCCAGGGAGCCAGCAAGCCCCTGATCCTGCGGAAGATCACCCTGCCTCTGGTGCTGCCCGCTATGCTTTCCGCCGTGATCCTGACCTTCTCCAAGGCCATCGGCACCTTCGGCACCATCAACTATCTGGGTGCTCCCGTCAGCTTCCGGACGCTGTCCAGCGAGCTGTATTCCAACAGTAAGTCCCAGAATACGCAGACGGCCTTCGCCATGGCCATCCTGATGATCTGCATCGCTTCTTTGTCGGTGTTCATCAACCAGCGGCTCATCGGCGCCCGCAAGTCCTACGCCACCATCGGCGGCAAGGGCGGACGGTCCACCCCCATCGGTCTGGGCGGCTGGAAGCCCATTGTGACCATCATCCTGTTCATCTTCTTCCTCGTCGGCATCATCATGCCGGTGATCATCCTGATCCTGGAGAGCTGCATGCTGAAGGAGGGCACCTATTCTCTGTCCAACTTCACGCTGTACTACTGGATCGGCGAGGGTGATCCCAACATCATGGAGGGCGTCCCTGGCATCTTCAAGAACAACACCTTTATGATGTCTCTGGTGAACTCCCTGAAGCTGACCCTTGTCAACGGCGTGTTCGGTACCATCTTCGGTCAGATGCTCGGTTACATCTGCGCCAAGGGCCGCGGCAAGCTCCACGGCAAGCTGGTGGAGCAGCTGGTGTTTATCCCCTACCTGATCCCCTCCGTGGCGTTCGGCGGCATTTACCTGTCCATGTTCTCCGAGCCTCAGACGCTCTTCGGCGTAACGCTCATTCCGGCCCTGTACGGCACCTTCGCCTTGCTGACGCTGACCTCCGTGGTCAAGCATCTGCCCTTTGCCTCCCGCGCCGGTACCTCCAACATGCTGCAGATCAGCGGCGAGCTGGAGGAGGCCGCCACCATCGAGGGCGCAGGCTTCTTCAAGCGCTTTGTCAAGATCGTGTTCCCCCTGTCCAAGGGCGGCTTTATTTCCGGCTTCATGCTGATCTTCGTTTCCATCATGAAGGAATTGGATCTGATCATCCTGATCATGACGCCCAAGACCTCTACGCTGCCGTATCTGGCGTTCCAGTACCAGAACCAGAATTGCCCGCAGGCTTCTAACTGCGTGGCCATCGTGATGTTCTCCATCGTGTTCCTGGTATACGCACTGGCAAATATCTTCGGAGACGCAGACCTGGCCAAGAGCATGGCCGGCTGAGATGAGATGAAAAAGAGGAGACGAGACCATGAGTAAAATTGAACTGACTCATATTGATAAATATTACGGCAAAAACCACGTTCTGAAGGATCTGAACCTCACCATCGAGGACGGCGACTTCATGACCCTGCTGGGGCCCTCCGGCTGCGGCAAGACCACCACCCTCCGCGTGGTCTCCGGTCTGGAAAAGCCCCAGAACGGCATCATCCTGATGGACGGCAAGGAGATCGTCAACGCGGCGGAAGCTTCTTTCGCCCCGCCCAGCAAGCGCAACCTGAATCTGGTGTTCCAGTCCTACGCGCTGTGGCCCCACATGACCGTGTTCGACAACGTGGCCTTCGGCCTGCGTATCCGCAAGGAAAACAGCGAGACCATCGCCAAAAAGGTCGCCAGCGCTCTGGACCGTATGCAGATCGGTGAATTCGCCAAGCGCTATCCCACCGAGCTGTCCGGCGGCCAGCAGCAGCGTGTGGCCATCGCCCGCGCCATCGTTTCCGAGCCCAGACTGCTTCTGCTGGATGAGCCCCTTTCCAACCTGGACGCCAAGCTCCGCGTGGATATGCGCGCCGAGCTGAAGCGGCTCCATCACGAGACCGGCACCACCATCATCTACGTCACCCACGATCAGGTGGAGGCGCTGACCATGTCCACCCGCATCGCCCTGTACCGCAAGGGCGAGCTGGTGCAGGTCGCACCGCCTCTGGAGCTGTATGACAACCCTGTGAACCTCTACACGGCCGACTTCATCGGCAACCCCAGCATCAACTTCGTCAAGGGCACCGCTCAGGTGGAGGCCGGCGGTATGCGGGTCGATAGTCCTCTCGGTCAGCTGGGCTTCGAGCGGGGCGATATGACCGAGGCCGCGCCCCAGTCCGGCAGCGTCGATGTGACCATCGGCGTCCGGCCCGAGCAGCTGTCCATCAGCCGTCAGGCGGATGACGCGCATTGGGTGGAAGGCCACGTTTACTCCGGCATGCCCGCCGGTTCCGAAACGCTGGTCAGCGTCCGGGTGGGCGACACCATGCTGACGGTCAAGGAGCTTGGCTCCACCCACTACGCCAGCGACGAGCCGGTGTATCTGGGCTTCAATCCCAAGAAGGTCAACGTTTTCGAGACCAAGAGCGAGAATCTGATCAAATACTGCGTGTAAATTTGTACCACTGCGGCAGAGCCCGCGAAAATAAAAATCTGATTTGGAGGAAAAGAACATGTTGAAGCGCAAAAAGCTCCTGGCGGCACTGTTGGCTGGCACGATGATGCTGAGCCTGGTCGGCTGCGGAAAGAAAGCCGACACGTCCGGCGACACCACCGACACCACCGACCCCAGCACTCCCCCTGCGGAAACCCAGCTGACCCCCTGGGAAGAAGCTTCTCAGATCTACAACACCGAGGAAACCGACGAGGAGCTGTATCAGAAGGCCATTGAAGAGGGCGGCACCGTGACCCTGTACTCCATCTCCTCCAGATGTACCAAGGTGGAGGCTGCTTTTGAGGAAAAGTATCCCGACATTGACTGCGTTCCCTTCGACATCTCCACCAACGAGCTGCTGGAGAAGGTCACCCGTGAGTACGAGGCCGGCAAGCATGTAGCCGACGTTGTCCACATCAAGGACCAGGACGGCTCCATGTGGAACCAGTATGTGGCCAACAAGACGTTCTACAACTATCAGCCCGCTGACATCTTCGCCCACATCGACCCCAGCTACACTGCGACCGCCACGCCCCTGTACATTGAGCTGACCCAGCTCTTCTACAACACGGAGGCTTATCCCGACGGTTCTCCCATCACCAACATCTGGCAGCTGACCGAGCCCCAGTGGAAGGGCAAGATCATGATGCAGAATCCTCTGGACAACCTGTCCTGGGGCTCCTGGATCACCGGCTTCTGCGTAGGCGAGGAGCCGAACCGTCTGGCCGAGGCTTATAAGGCCCTGTACGGCGAAGAGCTGAAGCTGTCCGACGGCTGCGAGAACGCCGGTTATGAGTTCCTGAAGCGTCTGCACGCCAACGAACCGATCTTCACCGCCTCCTCCGACGCGATCGCCGAGGCTGTCGGTACCCCCGGCCAGAAGGATCCCCCCGTTGGCTTCTGCGCTTCCTCCAAGCTCCGCAAGGCCGCCGATAACGGCTGGGTCTTCGCTCCCGTGAATCTGGAGCCTGACACCGGTATCCCCGCCGTCAACACCCTGTACGTTGTGGAAGGCTGCGAGCATCCTGCCGCCGCCAAGCTGCTGATCCGCTTCATGATGGGCGGCATCGATGGTGACACCTCTGGTTACAAGCCCTTCAACACTCTGGGCGGCTGGCCTGTCCGCGATGACATCGAACCCGCCGAGGGCTCCACTCCCTTCTCTGAGATCAACGTTGCTCCCTTTGACGCCGACGAGATCTATGTGAATTACAACACCGTCCGCGATTTCTGGCAGATGTTGGGCTGATCGGTCCTTCCATCGGCTGACTGTATGTAAGCAAGAGCGGCGGACGATCGTCCGCCGCTCTCTTCGTCCCAAAAGCTTTTTGGGATGAAGAGAGCGCAGGCTCTCCGCTTCATTTTCAAAACTGCGAGGTATCTATGAGCTTCTTTATCGACAAGCATGGCCGCAGAAAAAGCCCCATTGCGCTGGCGGCGTGCGGTGCGGCCCTGTTGGATCTGGCCGTTTACTTCTGTACAGCCGCGCTTCTGGCGGGACCGCTGTACCGGACCGTCTCCTTCGGCGGCGAAACGGTCACCTCCATGCTCCACACCATCATCATCACGGTCATCAGCACGCTGCTCTGCTGCCTGTTGTTCCTGCTGAAGGACAAGCGGGTGGTGCCCTACGGCTTTGCTGGGCTGGCTGTGATCCTGCTGATGTTCTGCGCGGCGGCGTGGATGCTGCCGCAGGAGACGAGAGGCTCTATGCTGCGCCTGTTTCTGACGGTCGGCCTGCCGCCGGTGCTGCTTGGCAACGCCGTCAGCTGGCCCATCTACCGAAGGCTGCGGAAGGCGCATCCCGAGTATTTCGTCAGAAAGACCATCTCGGAGGAGCTGAAAGAGGCGGTGGAACAGGAGCAGAAAAAGAAGCCCGCTGCAAAGCCGGTATCCGATCCGGTCCAGACGCCGGAGCCGGATATCTCTCCCACAGAGGCCCTGTTTGGTCCGGAAAGCTCCGGAACGGCTCCCGGTGCGTTCCATAACGCCCAGGATGAGGCCATGCTGTTTTACGAAGACGAAGACGATGAATCATAATAATGACCGGTAAGGAGGACCCACCAATGCTGAATACCGTTTTATTCGATATGGGCGGCACATTAGAGGACATCTGGAACAATCAGGAGACCCAGGCGAAGGCCATGGACGCGCTGCAGAAAACCCTGCGGGCGCACGGCCTGGAGCCGGGATGCAGCCCGGAGGAGTTTGACCGCCGGGTCATGGCTGGCCTGAAAGAATACAAGCGCTGGAGCGAGGGCCTGGAATTGGAGAAGAAGCCGGAGGAGATCTGGCCGGATTACTATCTGAAAGAATTTGGTTTCAATCGGGAAAAGCTGATCCCCATTACGGAGGAGCTGGCCAATCTCTGGGAGGTGACCTATTACCACCGGGAGTTGCGGGGCGACGTTCTGGAAACGCTGGAAGCGCTGAAGGCCCGCGGCTACCATATCGGCATCATTTCCAACAATGCCTCCCTTTACAACGTGTTCAACATGCTGGAGGAGTACGGCATCCGGGGCTGCATGGAGGATGTGACAGTTTCCAGCGTGACCGGCTACCGCAAGCCCCATCCGGAGATCTTCCGCATTTCTCTGCGGCAGATGCAGACCACTGCCGAAAACTGCGTGTATGTGGGCGATACGATCTCCCGTGACATCATCGGCGCCAAGCAGGCGGGCTTCGGCAAAGCCGTTCAGATCGTCTCCGCACTCTCTGCCCAGAAGGACGCGGCAACGGCGGCGGACGCGGAAAAGCCCGACCTTGTGATCCAGAATCTTCTGGACATGATCCCTTGGCTGGATCAGATCAACCCCGATATGCACATCGACGAAGCCCAGCAGTCCTCCGGAATGTTCGTTCCGTTTTTCTGAATGAACGCAGCGTGACGTTAGGGCAAGAGCTATCAGCAGATCGGAACATCATAGTTGTCCAACGGAGAGAAGCACAGTTGAATACTGAAAAAAGCGGATGCACGTCTCAGGCGTGCATCCGCTTTTGCATAGCAAAATAAGAAATGTGCCATTTCCTCGCCCCTGCGAGGCAACCGGAAATGATGCACGAAAGCTTCATGCACTGGCATTGTGCATGTTCGTGGTGCGCTGCTCTTGCATGAAGCTCTATACCGAAAACTACTCGCTGGGCGAGTCATTCAATAGGAGCTTCTGCCGATGAGGAAAAATAAAACTTTCTCAGTTATGGTAGAAATACGGTCTGGCAAGGCTTCTTTGAACGCAAGCTATAGTATGCTGTTCTCCGTTACGCACAGAGTGAAATGTAATAACGCAGGTGTCTGCCATCTATTGCTATACGGCAGACACCTGCAAAAGTGCCGATTTCAAAAGTCCACGGGTCTTATCAAAGCGATCCCTAAAAATAGGATGATCGGTTTATTGATCCTTGTTTTCCTGAGGCAGGATCAGGTTCAGCAGAACTGCCATAATTGTGGCAATGACCACCGGCGTCTTACCGAAAATGATCGTAATGCTCTCCGGGAACTGGCTCAACGCAGACGAGGATTGAGAGATACCAACGCCCAACGCAGCCGACAGCCCTACAATGGTAGTATTGCGGGGGGAGATGGTTTCGGACGCGATCAGCTTCATGCCGGTCATAGCGATGGTGGAAAATACGGTGATGGTCGCTCCACCCAGCACGCATTGCGGAATCGTCGTTAAAATAGCTGAAAATTTAGGAATCAGACCCGCAAGCAGCAAAAATCCGCCGGCCAAAGCAAAAACCACCCGATTAATGACCTTATTTGTAGTAACAATACCTACATTTTGCGAATAGGTCGCTGTTGGCAGGCTTCCGAAAAATGCCGACAGCACATTGGTCAGGCCATAGGTAACAATACCGCCCTGCAGCTCTTGATCCGTGGGTTCCCGGTTCAACCCTCCCACCGTGGTGGCGGTCAAATCGCCAATCGCTTGAATCGCGTTGATGGCGAACAGAAGGGCGAGCGCGATGCAGGCCGAGAACTCAAACTTGATGCCGAAATGCATGAATTGGGGAAGGGAGAACCACGCCGCGTCTCTCACCTCAGAGAGATCTACCATGCCAAACACAGCGGCGACAATATACCCGGCGATCATGCCCAGCAGAATGGCGGCAAGCTTGCAGATGCCCTTGCCCTTGTTGGACATGACCATCACAACGATCAGAGTGAACGCCGCCACCGCCCAGTTTTGCCATGAGCCGTGAACCAGCGCGGAGGTCAAGCCCTTTCGCAGCACGACTACCTCGTAAGTATTCCCGGCACCGCCAGCCATATAATTGATGGCGGTAGGATAGAGAGAAAGACCGATCGTGAACACCACCGTGCCGGTGATGATGGGCGGGAAAAATCTGCGGATCTTCTTCACAAAAACACCCACAACAGCGGCAACGATACCGCCCACGATCATCGCGCCCGCGATGGTGGCGATGTCTCCGCCGCCGCCAACGATGGCCTGCATACTGGGCAAGTAAGCAAAGCTGATGCCGAACATTACAGGAAGTCCGGAACCCAGCTTGCCGCCAATGGGGAATAACTCGATCAGGGTCGTCACTGCGGACATGACCAAGGATACCTGAATGAGCAGAACGCGTTCACTCTGCGGTAATCCAAGCGCGTTGGCAATAATGATCGCCGGGGTAACACAGCCGACGATCATAGCGACTAAGTGTTGCAGTGCCAAGGAGATCGACATTCCAAGGGGCGGAATACCATTGAGCTGAAAGAGTGCTTCGCGGCTGTAGTTACATTGTTTCATAAATCGTTTCCCTCGCTATCATCTGACTGGCAACAGAGGCGTATTTATTAAAATTTCCCTCATCAAAGCCTGAATTTTTGACAAAGTATACAAACTATTATAACCGAAAACCGTAGAAAGTCAACAGCTTGTCCTATAAGGCGCTTTGCGTGAACATCTTATAATGCGAGAACGGCAGCCTTACGCTGGAACTGGCAATTTCCGTTAGTCCGTTTGAGCAATTCGATTCAGGCTTTGAACTTGGGGGTTGTGACTACCTGAGATCCAGAGGATTTGCGATAGATACGCAAGCTGCTCCGGCTGAAAAAGGGCACTGACATGATTTGCATAGAAAAAAGGGGGGAAGAGGGGGGAGAATCCCTACACGATTGACCAATTTTTAAAACTGTACTGATTTGAGCACTATCTGGGCTATGCCCGGATAGTGCTCTTTGGTTGCGGGTGATTATTTGAGTATTCCGCGCGAGATTGCGCACCTCGACCGCTCAAATTGAGCATCCATTCCGGCGGAATTGAGCACCCTCGCCGCCGGCGTTGAGCACTACGGTAAAATGTAGATATGCACCGTATTTTACGGTGTAAATATCTGCAAGGAAGTCACTTGTATGACCAATTACCGTGAGATCCTCAGGCTCCACAGCCTGGGGCTCAACAAGACCGAGATCGCGTCAAGCTGCCAGTGCGCTCGGAACACTGTGGCAGCAACCCTGCAGCGGGCGGCGAACTGCGGCCTGCAATGGCCGCTGCCGGAGGAAATGTCGGATAAGCAGCTCTCAGAGCGTCTGTTTCCACCCAGCACCTCAGAGCCTGTCTACAAGATGCCGGACTACGCCTCTGTCCACAAGAAACTCCAGCGCAGCGGTGTTACGCTGAACCTGCTGTGGCTGGAATACTGCGACCAGTGCCGGGCGGCGGGCGAGATCCCATACCAATCAACCCAGTTCAACAAGTACTATGCCGACTATCTGACAAAGGTCAACGCTGCCATGCACCTGAACCACAAGCCTGGTGAGGTTATGCAGGTGGACTGGGCCGGCGATACTGCCGCGGTTATTGACACAGACACCGGTGAAATTATCCCGGCCTATGTGTTCCTTGCCGTACAGCGGCTACAGCTATGTAGAAGCCTTTTTCTCCATGAACCAGGAGTCATGGACCACTGCCCATGTGAATGTCTACAAATACTTCGGCGGTGTCACCCGGACCATCCAGTGCGACAACCTGAAAACCGGCGTGCAAAAGCATGGGAAGGATGAGGTCGTTCTCAACAAATCGTACCAGGAGCTGGCAGAGCATTACGGCACGGCAATTCTGCCTGCCAGAGTCCGCGCACCCAAGGATAAAGCTGCTGTTGAGGGTACCGTCGGTATCATCTCTACGCCGACCTTTGGGAGCCGCTGTCCGAGCTGCTGAAAAAGCTGTCGGCGGTGGTGAGCCTATGATTTGTCGGGGAGCGGCCTTGTGCCGTTCCCCGGCTTTCACGACCTCGGGACAAAATGTCTCGAGGTCGTGAAAGCTCGACATCCTTGTGTGCCTATTTTCCCAGCGGTATAATTATGGGTAGAAGGACAAACCAACCCAATTTTTTAATGGAGGTAGCTGCTATGATCGTTCTCAAAATCCTTGCCGCCCCCGTGATGGTGGCGCTGTCCCTGCTGGCCGCTACGGTCACATTTCTGTTCTGCGTGGCATCCGCCGTGTGCGAGCTGGGCTGCATCGTGCTGACGCTGCTCTCTCTGATCCTGTTTATCGGCGGGCAAACGGTGGGCGGAATCGTGTTCCTCGTCCTTGCGTTCCTCGTTTCTCCCTTTGGCGTTCCCGCCATCGCTGAGTGGCTGGTGGACAAGCTGCACTCGGCCAAGTTTGCCCTGCGGGATTTCATCACCGGCTGATACTTCGGGACAAAATGTCCCAAAGCACAATGAAGAACAGCGGTCTATAAAGCCGGCGTTCTTCATTGTGCTTAAACTATATAGCTGCGGAATACTTCGATAATCGTGTTATCATAAGATTTTGGGATGCGAAGCTTTCGGCAAAAACCATAGTGAACACAATAATATGGATAGGATTCCATGAAATCAAAATAGTCTTCATCTTTATACTTAAAAATCCAGCGTCCCTCTTCGTTGATGCATCCGATTACACTGTAGTTAAATAGAATTTTCAAGACATCCAAGGAAGTCTTTTTGTTTTCAATACACCACTCGCGGATTTCATTATTCGCATCAAAGCGTGCCAACAAGGTCTGAGTTTTCTCTTTTCCCCTTGCTACTTCAGAAATGCAATTCAAGGCATTCTTCCAACATGGGAAAAAGCTTTGTACTTCATCTCTAAATTCTCTGTAGAACCATCCGGAATAATCTTCTTCGACCATCTGCACATCATTTAAAGTCAATTTGGAAGAAGAAATTGCTTCAGAGCAATACTTCAAGAGTTTAATAATATCACGTGGACGGCTAAAAGTTAGTACGCAGATATATTGGAAAAGGCCTTTGGGGACAGTATCATCATCTGCGATCAGTCCCCAGTAATCAGTAGTTGAAAAGGTTGGGTATTTTTCTCTTACAGTAGCTTCAACTCTTCTTTCAACAATTTGCTTTAGCGACCACGGACTTTTTTCATTGGTTGTCCAATTAAGGCGCAAAACATAATCGTCCAATTTGTTCAAATCATTATCTTCAAGACTATCAAATATATCTGAACGCAATGCAAGAACGGGAACACATTTGACAGAACTTTTTTTGAAAAAATTGAAAAGTTCATCAGCTGCTCGTAGCAGAGATAGTATTACTAAGTTCAGATTTGAGTTTTTTGCACGATACCCTTCGTCCAGCTCGTCTATAAGCAAAACAAAAGTAGACCCTGTGTTAATTCTCAGAAATAGACTTTCTAATGTTTTAACTGCCTTGTTATAGTGTACTTGTGCGGTTGTTTCCGTGCCTGTTGAACTAATATGTTCGCCTGATAAAATCGACAAAACCATGCTGATTTTATTTTCGTTTTGTCGTAATTTACTGATGGTTTCTGATACAGATATTCCATCTGGAAAATTATCATGTATGAAATTTTTTAGCGCATCCAATTCGTTGCTATCTATAATAGAGTTGTCTTGTATTAAGAGATTTGCCATTTCTGTTAGGAGTAGAAATTTCCATGCGGATACATATTTTGATTTATCTTGGAGGCCGCGATCCCCCAATGCTTTGAAATCAGTTAAGGGGAAATCACGCAAAGAAATATCGGCGCAAAATAGGGTCAAACGAATTTTCTGTAATATGGCGGACTTCCCGCTTCCTTTTCGCCCGACAATAAACCGTTTCTTGCCTTTTAAAATATTGTTATATCCCGGAAATTCAACGAAATAATGTTCTAATAATTCATCATTTTTGGCCTCGTCTTCTCCCCAATCTATATCAGAAAACTTGATTTCAAATGTCTTCACAAGGAAATGCTCCTTTCGATTAGAATAATTACATAATACCACCTTTTGTTACATTTTACAACAACAGGAATAGTGAGTCAGTAAGGGAAGGAGGGCTGCCTACGGCCACGACCTACTACAAGA
>ERZ826016.2330-NODE-2330-length-15204-cov-2.293815_pt1 | contig 15204 bp, 14 predicted proteins | sample MGYA00519872_ERZ826016 | MGnify/ENA primary metagenome ERZ826016 (study PRJEB31778, sample SAMEA3449218) | human gut metagenome | biome: human gut; feature: human-associated habitat; material: faeces | place: United Kingdom | collected 2010/2012 ... | reverse complement strand
CTGTCCCATTCCGTAAATCTTTTCATTTGGATTTGACTCAAAACGCATCGTCAGCTCATAATCTCCACCGATAATCGGTTTAAACTCTCTTGCCTCTACTTCCAGAGAACTACAGGTTTCTGCAAACATATCTTCTCTGTTTCGTACATATTCTTCTAAGAGAAGTTCACCTTTCTGATTATAAAAGCTGATTTTACCGATATTGTTGATTACCGCTTTAATTTTTCCATTTACGATTTCTGCGGAATATTCTTTAATTGTAATTTCAGAGCTGCGATTTTCCGGTTTTCCATCCAATGCCCAAAGTTCTTCCGGCATTTCTGACATTTTTGATGCACGGACACGGAAACTGTTATCTCCCCAAGGTTCAATGATAACTCTCTCTGCATCATAACGGTAGTAAAGAGAATGGTCTTTTTCCTCAAAGTAACCTAATAAAAAGTTGTTGTCTGAGCGGAAGTCACCTGTTGGTGCACCCTCTTTTTTTACAAAATCTGGCATAGTTTTGATTCCTTTCTTTATTTTTTTATTGTTTTTTATTTATTATTTTTATAGCATCACTCTTTTACAGCACCTGCTGTTAAACCACCTACAATGTATTTCTGTAAGAATACAAATACAAGGATTACAGGAATAACAAGGATTGCACCATAAGCCATAATACAGTTCCATTTTGTTCCGTATTTACTCTGGAATTTATGGATATTTGCTGTCAATGGTCTCATGTCTGCTTTTACGTTAAATGTCATGGAGTAAATCAGGTCGTTCCATCCATTTAAGAAAGAGATAACAACTACGGTGATGATACCGGTTTTAATTGTAGGAATCATAATCTTAAAGAAAGAACGGAATACATTACATCCATCAATACGTGCGGCTTCATCCAGGGAAACCGGAATACTCTTAAAGTATGGTCTTAAAGTTACAACGATAAACGGAACAGAACCGGAGGAAATTGCAAGTGCCGGTGCAAGATAAGTTCCAAGTAAACCTGCTTTAGAGAAAATCAGGTACATTGGTGTTAACATAACGGATGCTGGGAGCATCTGGGTTACAAGGAAGGTAAGCATGAAGCTCTTTGTTCCTTTTACTTTGTAACGACCCATACCATAAGCAGCCGGAATACCGAATACCAGTGATAAACACATGGAACACAAAGCAATCAATACACTGTTTTTTAATGAGGGAATAAAGTCTTTATCCTGCAGGTTCTGAAGCCATGGATCAACGGTAAATTCATGTGGATAATAAGTTACGATTTTTCCAAAACTTTCCATATCGGTCTTAAAAGACATCTGAATCAGCCAGTAAATTGGGAACAGGAAGATAATTGCGATTATAATTGCCCAAAAGCAATTGATGACATTGCTTCGTCCCTCTTTTGATTTCAGATATGCAACTTTTGCTGATTTTGTACTTTCCTTACTCATTCTAGTCATCCTCCTTACTCAACAGTTTCAGGTAGAAGATACCAACCAGGAACAGGCAGGCAAATAATACCATCGCGATTGCAGAACCCTGTGAAAATTCATACTGGGTAAATGCTTTTGAATATGCATAAGTTCCAAGTACGTCTGTGGAGTTGAATGGACCACCTGCTGTCATGATGTACATAAGGTCGAATGCTTTAAATGTATAGATAAATCCAAGCATCAATACAGAAAGCATAGCCGGTTTCATCAGTGGCAGTGTAATGTAGATAAATCTCTTAAATGCATTTGCTCCATCCATAGAAGCACTTTCATAGATATCAGTTGAGATACCGGTCAGACCGGAAGTTAACAGTAACATGTTAAACGGAATACCTACCCAGCAGTTTACGGCAATGACTGCTCCAAGTGCAGTTCCGCCATTTACCAGCCAGTCGATTGGGGACGAAATCAGATGAACTTTCATTAACAGGTCATTGATAACACCACCATCGAGTAAGAATAAGTTCTTACCAAGCAGGGCGGTTACAGACATTGGCATCATGTAACCAACTAAAACTAAACCACGAATTGGTCCTGCCAGTGTAAATTTCTTTGAGAAAAACATTGCAAACAGAAAACCAATTGTAAACTGGACTACAAGGCAGGCCAGTGTGAATTCAATTGTATTTTTAAATACCAGCTGGAATGTCGGGTCGGCAAACAGCTGTTTATAATTATCAAGTCCAACAAAAACCGATGCGCCGGTGGCAAGGTTTTTTACATTTACATTTTTAAAACTTAAAATCAGATTGTAAATCAAAGGATAACCACAAATTGCAACCAGATAAATAAAACCGGGAAGAATAAAAATATAGGCTTCTCTCCTCTTCTTTGCAGCCATGTTCAGTTTCATCTTCACACACTCCTCTCACGGAATTTCAAGATTTTCATTTTAAAAGAGTCCCGAAACCCAGACCGGTTCCAGGACTCTTTCTTATTACTGCTTATTTTTTTCTTACTTATTTACGTCGTCTGCAACTCCGCCGCCTGTTGTCAAATCAGGAAGTGGATCTTCTGCAACAATCGGGTCAATCTTAGCCTGTGCTTCTTTCATTGCGTCTTCTACGGATTTTTCACCAAGCAGAGCCTGCTGAACACCTGTATAAAGTGCTTCGGAAAGAGTCGGCCACTGAGCGTGCGGTCCTCGTGCTTTTGCATAATTCATAGCATCGTTAAATACAACGTATCTGTCATCTGTTGTCCAGAGGTCTTTTAAGCCTACAGCATCTTTACGAACCGGAAGTTTTGCAGCTGCTGCTGTAAAGTCTGCGTTGTTTTCTGCATTCATAAGGAATTTCAGGAAGTCAACACATTCGTCTTTGTGTTCCGAACCTGTGCAGACACCAAAGTTTTCTCCACCGATTGTAGAAGCATATTCTTTATCTTTTGGAAGTAAAGTATACTGATAATTGAAAGAACCATTGATTTTCTCATCAATGTCAGCTAACTGCCATGTACCGGATTCAAACATTGCTGCTTTACCACTTGTAAATGCATTGTATGCATCAGACTGCTGCCAGTTAACAACTTCTTTACTCATGTAACCGTTTTGTACTAAGTCAGTTAAGAACTGAACTGCTTTTGTTGATTCAGCACTTGTTAAATCATCAATGTTTCCACCTGCGGAATAAATCCAAGGCAGAATCTGGAAAGTACCTTCTTCTGTAGCGATATCGCACATTGCAAATCCATATACACCTTCTGCTGCATTTGTTGTTGCCTTGCAGGCTTCTTCAAATTCTTCCCATGTAGTTGGTGGGTTTTCGATACCTGCTGCATTTAAAATGTCCATGTTACAGCAAAGCGTCAGACAGTTTGAATTGTTTGGAAGTCCGTAGTATTTACCATCTGCATCCATACAGCTTGAAAGAGGTCCGTCATAAAACTGGTCTAATTCATCCCAATCTTTGATGTCATCTGTGATGTCCTCAAATACACCAAGAGAAATATAGGATTCCATATCCGGTGAATCAACCATTCCGATGTCAGGAAGCTCTCCTGATACTGCACCGATTGTGTACTGGTTCATCAATTCTTCACGGGATACATAAGTACATGTAACATGAATCTTATCCTGAGACTCATTGTATTTCTCCGCTACCGCCTCAAGGTCTGGAGCTTCATGCTCGAAATAATGCCACAGCGTAACCTCTGCTGCTCCGTTTGAATTGGAAGAACTGCTGTCGCTCGCCTCTTTGCTGTCACTGCTTGAATCTGAGGATGAACCGGAACTACTGCCTCCACAACCTGTGACCAGTGTACCTGCCATTGCACCAACCAGCATCAGCGCTGCGATTTTCTGGAACCTTCTCTTCATAATTTTTTTCCTCCTCTAATTAAGATGTTATTATTATAATAATTTCAGATTTTTTTCGTAACTTACTATCTTAAGATAAGAGGCAAAATCTTAAGATACAATTTTAAGATTGGGGTATTTTTTTAAGATAAATCACAAAAAACCAGAATAATACTATGCACTTTAACCACACGCATTTAGTGCACGCATATTTATTCTGGTATTTTGTATAAATTATTCTGAATTTTTCCGAATATATTCCGTCATTGTGCAACCTTCCACTTCTCGAAATACTTTATTAAAATATTTAGAATCTGAAAATCCTACACTATACGGAATTTCCTCTTTGGGCAATTCTCCATTTAATAAAAGTTTCTTTGCCACTTCTATTCTATAATTCTTTAAAAAATGAGAAAATGTTTCTCCCATATCTTTATTAAACAGATAACAAAAATACTCCTGTGAAATTCCAAGATTAGCAGCCAGCTCTTTCTGACTGATTTTACTGGAATACCCTTTTTCAATAAATCCCAGAGATTTTCTCACCAATGGATGCACATCCGGGTACCGTTCTTTTAATGTTTTATCAATGAGCTGAGGCTTTCCTTTCTGTGCCGCATCCAGACGTTCCATCGTATCTTTTAATTCGTCATAAGTTACTGGTTTTACCAGATACTCTTTTACTCCCAGGCTGATTGCCTGTCTTGCCATTTCAAATTCTTCATAAGCGCTTACGATTACATATTTCGTGCAAACACCTGCTGCAATTCCTGCCTTAATCAGTCCCATTCCATCCAAAAATGGCATCTTTAAGTCCGTAAAAACCACATCCGGCTTTAGGATCTGAAGCAACTCTAATGCCTGCTTTCCATTCGATGCCTCTGCTACTACCTCATAATCCTCTGATAAAGAAGTTAAAACGGAACGAAGTCCTCTCCTCGCCCGTTCTTCATCTTCTGCTATCAATATTCTCATTTATCTGCCTTCCTCCTTGTCTCCTACTGTCTTGCCTCTGGAAGTATCATTGTAAACTTACAGCCTTTTCTCTCTTCTGTCTCTAACTGAATCTTTAAATCTTCTGTATAATACATCCTCATTCTGGTTACGACATTAGAAATTCCGATTCCCAATCCTTTTTGTTTTGCAAGCAACGGATTCTCCAACACTTCTTTAATAATCTGTTCTACCTCCGGGGTCATTCCACATCCGTTATCCTCAATTACAATTTTAAGATACTCTTGATATCCTTCTCCGGTAATTCGGATAAATCCACCTTTATTGACCCCTTCTAATCCATGAAGAATCGAATTCTCTACAAACGGCTGAAGCATCAGTTTCCTGCACGGCCAGTTATCATAATCCGAATCAAACTGAATTTCATAATCAAAGGCACTTCCCATTCGTTCTTTCTGTAAAAACAGATACTGCTCAATCCATGAAATTTCCTGAAACATATACACATTCTGATGTTTCTGATCAAACGTATAGCGTAAAATATTAGAAAGTTTTTTAAGCAGCAAAGAGACTTTAAAATCCCCATTATCCATCGCCTCATAATTAATCGCATTTAAAGTATTACAGATAAAATGCGCATTAATCTGCGATTCAAGTGCTTCTCTCTCTGCCCTGCGCTTCATTTTCATCGATTCAATAATTTCTCCATGCTGTTCTTCTACTTTCACATTTGCCTCTTGAATTGAACACAACATCTCATTATATTCCCGTGCTAACTGCCAGATTTCATTTGTTCCTTCTATTGAAATATATCCCTGCATATCCCCGGTTTTTACACGGTCAATAGAAGTGCTGATAACACTGACCGGCTTTAAAATCGACTTAATAATAAAAATTGCAATCCCCATTACGGCCAAAATCGCACACAAATACAAAATCATCGCCTTAGAGTACATTTTGTTTACGTTTGACTCTAAAGCAGCTTTGTCAATCACACCATGCAGCTTCCATCCATAATTTTCCACATCCGTTTCCAGATTGATTTTATTCGTGTCACTATTATAAATCTTTTTTGCGTTTTTATCCACATAATTTTCGTCGGTATGAAACAAAATCTTTCCACTGGCATTTTCAATATATCCCTGTAAAAACTCATCTTTTCCCCCCTGAGAAAGCTGTTTTAACAGTGCGGAAATTTGCTGACTGTAATAAGAAACGATAATCATGTATTTCATATGTTTATAATTATAGCCATTCTTAATCGGAAATGCGATATGTAAAACTCCTCTTCCAGACACATTCAAATGTTCATTTGCTCCGTTTACAATAATATAGCGGGGCAGAAGCCCTGTCTCATTATGTTTTTTCATCTCCTGAAACAGATTTACAATCTCATCCTGATCATTTTCATCCCAGATTCCCTTGACCTTTTCTATACCCACTTCTTCTCTGGAAAATTGTGCAAGCAGACCATCTTCTTCAACCACTGCAACTCCGGTAATGGAACCGCTTCCATAAGTTGTACTTTTTAAAGTTGTCCGCATCAGCTTAGAAGCATACGGATTGGTTTTCCCTGCCTGTACATAACTTTCAATTTCCTGTACAAGCCGCTCATCCACTGCAATATTTGCTCCTAAATCAATAAAAGACTCCATCTGATTTTCAATATTCTTGTTAACGGACTCTATCATCACTTTCTCTGACTCATAAGTCGTATCAAGCAGATACTGATAATATTTGCTCTTCATATATCCCAATAAAATCAGAGCAATAATAAAAATCATGCCAAAAATCGAACTCAAAAGAGAACACCACATGTGAGAACGATAATAGGTAACTGCCCTCTGTAAAAATTTTTTCTTTTTCATCTTGAATCTTTCCTTTCAAAATCCGGATTTATTGTTGACTGGCAGTTTCCACTTCCTGTTCCACAACTGCAATCTGAGCATCTACATCTTTCTTAAACTGTTCCCACTCATCTTCATGTTCTACAAAATATTTCGGGCAGTTCTTTCCTGTCACATCATAATGACGAATCACCTGCTCACTGGTAAGTCCAAATCTCTGACAGAGCCATCCAACTAATTCAACCAAGGACTGATAGGTCTCTTTTGTAAATTTTCCACTCTTATCTTTATGACAACATTCAATTGAAAGGGTATCACTGTTTCTCGAATTAGAAGCATACGAAATCTCTGAACTTGGAATACACTGAACAATTTCTCCTTTTATTCCTACTACAAAATGACTGCTTGCCTTTGTCTCATGGCTGTCTTTTAACCCTTCAAAATAATCCCTGTTTTGTTTTGCAGTACTCTTTGGATTTGCCGTATAATGAATTACAATTCCATTGATTTTTTCAAGTGCAATCCCGGGTCTTGAATATTCATTGATATCGAGTAAATCAACTGTAAACGGTGGCGCTCCCGGAAAGTCTGCGTTTTTTTCCGTTTCTTCTTCTGCCGTTACATCTGTCTCTTCCTGAGACTGTGCTTCTACTCTGCCCTGTATCAATTCTGCAATCTTAACAACCGCAGTTTTTACCCCAAAAATAATGAAAAATAAAGTCACTGCATAAATAACGAATACCTTTATATTCCATCTTGTTCTGATTCTTTTTTTCTTTCGTTTCATAAAAAACTCTCCCCAATGCCAAAAACGGCAGAAACCATTGCCCAAAGACAACAGCTCCTGCCGTTTATGTTTACATCTGAAACTCTTTTGTATTATTTGTCATCTACGCTGTAGTTCGGAGCTTCTTTTGTGATATGAATGTCATGTGGATGTGATTCTTTCAAAGACGCAGCAGTAATCTTAACAAAACGTCCTGTTGCTTTTAATGTTTCAATATCTTTTGCTCCACAATATCCCATACCGGAACGAAGTCCACCGATTAACTGGAATACTGTATCTTCAACATGTCCTTTGTATGCAACACGTCCTTCAACACCTTCCGGAACTAATTTCTTTGCATTTTCCTGGAAATAACGGTCTTTACTTCCGTTTTCCATTGCTGCAATAGAGCCCATTCCACGGTATACTTTATATTTTCTTCCCTGATATAATTCAAAATCTCCAGGGCTTTCATCACATCCAGCAAACATACTTCCCATCATACATACGTTTGCTCCGGCTGCGATTGCTTTTGTCATATCGCCTGAGTATTTGATACCACCGTCTGCAATAATCGGGATACCATATTCTTTTGCTGCTTCGTAACAGTCCATAACTGCAGTAATCTGCGGAACACCGATACCTGCAACGACACGAGTTGTACAGATAGATCCAGGTCCGATACCAACTTTAACAGCGTCAACACCAGCTTCAATTAAAGCCTTTGTTGCTGCACCGGTTGCAACGTTACCGGCAATTACCTGTAAATCCGGATATTTTTCTTTCATTTCGCGGACTGCTTTTAAAATATTTGCAGAATGTCCATGAGCAGAGTCTACGACAACAACGTCAACATTTGCTTTTACAAGTGCATCCACACGAGCCATAACGTTTGCTGTGATACCTACTGCTGCACCACACAGCAGTCTGCCCTGTGCATCTTTCGCAGATAAGGGATACTTAATCTGTTTTTCGATATCTTTAATGGTAATAAGACCTTTTAAATTGAAATTCTCATCGACAATTGGAAGTTTCTCTTTTCTGGATTTTGCAAGGATTTTCTTTGCATCTTCCAGTGTAACACCCTCCCTTGCTGTTACAAGATTTTCGGATGTCATACATTCCTTGATTTTTCTGCTGAAATCTTCTTCAAATTTCAAATCTCGGTTTGTAATAATACCAACTAATTTTCCGTTTTCCGTGATTGGCACACCTGAAATACGGAATTTTGCCATTAAATTATTAGCGTCTTCCAAAGTATTCTCCGGTGACAGATAAAACGGATCTGTAATAACCCCGTTTTCAGAACGCTTAACCTTATCTACTTCATCAGCCTGCTGTTCTATAGTCATGTTTTTATGAATGATACCGATTCCGCCTTCTCTCGCAATAGCGATTGCCATTTTTGCTTCTGTTACGGTATCCATGGCTGCTGTCATAATCGGAGTTTCAAATGTCTCTCCATATAATTCCATCTTCGTAGAAGGAAGATCGGAGTCCCAATACCGGGTTTCCAACAATATGGAATCAAAATAATCTCTCGTAATCTGATTGGAATCACTTCTGCTGCTCATACATCTTCATCTCCTCTTTTGCCTTTTCCAGAACTGCGATCAGCTTATCGCACCATGCATCAAATTCCGGATCTTCCACCTGGCATTCCGGATGGGAAAGAATATAATCCACGGTATTCCGGATTCCCTGCTCCATACGGACATTCATGCACAGACCGGGAACTGCATTCTTCAGCTTCTTATTATCAAATACTACGGTATTTGCCTTATCACCAGTCAAGGCTCCTTCAAAATCATACGGTCCTGCTGCATCAAGATATGCAGATGAAACATAGTAAGGCTTGTATTCAACATGCAGTGCATCCGCCACAGCCTGATAAATCTGATTCCAGGTCATGCTTTCATCGATAGTGATATGAAAAGCGTTCCCAATGGCATGAGGGTTCGCCATCAGTCCTACATAACCTTTGGCAAAATCTTTAGAGTGAGTCAATGTCCACAAAGAAGAACCGTCGCCGGGGATAATAACAGGTTTACCTTCAAGGATTCGTTTTAGGATCTGCCAGTTTCCCTTATCGCCATGTACAGATACGGGAGGTTTTGTTCCGTTGTAGGTATGGCTGGGACGAACGATTGTAACGGGGAAACCGTTTGTGCGATAGGCTGCCATCAGCACTTCTTCCGCTTCTATCTTGTTACGGGAATACTGCCAATAGGGATTGACCAAAGGGGTGCTTTCGGTTATGCGGTAATCGGCCAATGGCTTTTGGTAGGCAGAGGCACTGCTGATAAAGATATATTGCCGCGTTTTATTCTGGAACAGGCGGATATCACGCTTCACGTCTTCTGCCGTATATCCGATGAACTGCGCAACCACATCGTAATGTTCGGACACGATGGCTTTTGCCACAGCTTCTTCATCATTAATATCCGCAATGATACTGTGAATTCCCTCCGGCATCTTTTTCGAACCACGATTTAGGAGAGTAATCTCCCACCCTTTTTGTTGCGCCAATGCCACTACATCTGTACTAATCGTACCTGTTCCTCCAATAAATAATGCTTTCATAAAACCTGTTTTTTATATTCTCCGGAACAAATATATCAATTCCATCACTTACTTCCAGCAATCATTGCCATTTATTTTTCTGCCCGAAAGTTTATGTAGTATACAGATTACTGATTCTTATACCCATATTACTGATTTGCTGAATGAAATTAAAAAGATACCTTCAAATGTTTTATCTTTGTATCAGATTAATAACAGAAGCATATGGATGAAATAACAAAAATTGAAACCGTCGATCAGTATGACCAATTGTTTGGACTGGAAACATTGCACCCTTTGGTGAATGTAATCGACTTCTCAAAAGCCACCAGGTCAGTTGAATATATCCGTATGAATATCGGATTCTACTGCTTGTTCCTGAAGGATGCAAAATGTGGCGACCTCACTTATGGACGTAAGAATTACGATTATCAGGAAGGAACGGTTGTTTGTATGGCACCGGGACAAGTGAGCGGAATAGACAACCGCAACAGGCCTGCTCCCCGCACCAAGTCAATCGGCGTTTTGTTTCATCCCGATTTAATCCGCGGAACTTCATTAGGACAGCATATCAAGAACTATACTTTTTTCTCTTACGAGGTAAATGAAGCATTGCATCTTTCAGACCAGGAAAGAGAAATCGTAACTGATTGCATACATAAAATCAGGATCGAGCTGGAACACCCTATCGACAAACACAGCAAGCAACTCATCGTGCGAAACATCGAACTGCTGCTGGATTACTGTATGCGTTTCTACGAACGGCAGTTTATTACACGTAATCAGGCGAACAAAGATATTATCGTAAAATTCGAGCAATTGCTGGACGAATACTTCCAGAATCAGGTGGCAATAACCGAAGGACTGCCATCCGTGAAATATTTTGCAGACAAGGCATGTCTCTCTCCTAATTATTTCGGAGACTTGATAAAGAAGGAAACAGGAAAAACTGCACAGGAATATATCCAGTGCCGGATTATCGAACTGGCAAAAGAAAGAATACTGGAAGGTGTTCAAACTGTCAGCCAGGTGGCTTATGAACTGGGATTTCAATATCCACAACACTTCAGCCGATTGTTTAAAAAGCATGTCGGTTGCACCCCGAACGAATATAAACAAAGAAACTAAGCATTTTTTAGCTACAGGAGTCTCAACATCATGGGAGATAAAGTACTCAAAATAGGAACCGTGCATCAATGCAATTGTTGTCTGGGAAGCAAAACACTACATCCACTAGTGAGTGTAGTAGACTTCTCTAAATGCAAATCTATACGGCATTCACGTCAAATGTTGGGCTTTTATACCATATTTCTAAAGGAAGTGAAATGTGGAGATATACATTATGGACGCCAGTATTATGATTATCAGGAAGGAACAATGGTTTTTCTTGCTCCGGGGCAAGTTGTAGGTTTTGTAGACAATGGAAAGCCTTTTCAACCCAAAGGATGGGGATTGCTTTTTCATCCTGATTTTCTTCGCGGAACATCACTGGGACGTAATATTAAGAATTATAACTTCTTTTCTTACGAATCCAACGAAGCTCTCCACCTGTCTGAGCAAGAACGGGGTGTGATTATTGAGTGTTTTCATAATATACAAACAGAGTTACAACGTGGTATCGATAAACATAGCCAAACGATTATTGTAGCTAATATAGAATTACTCCTAAACTACTGTATGCGCTTCTACGATCGTCAATTTATTACTCGTAGTAATGTAAATAAGGATATCTTGAGCCGGTTCGAAAATCTTCTGCACAACTACTTTCTGTCAGATAAACCACAGGATATCGGTTTGCCTTCAGTACAATATTGTGCAGAGAAGCTGAATCTTTCACCTAATTATTTCGGAGATTTAATCAAGAAAGAAACAGGAAAGTCACCACAAGAACATATCCAACTTAAATTGATAGAAACAGCAAAAGAAAAAGTCTTTGATACAAGTAAATCTATTAGCGAGATAGCATACGAATTAGGGTTTAAATATCCTCAGCATTTCACACGTTTATTTAAGAAATGTGTAGGTTACTCTCCTAACGAGTATCGACAGAATAGCATAAACTAATGCTCTTCATTTGAAACGCTTTAGATCTTTCTTTGCGAATGTCCATTCCGGAGTATAAAGATTTCCATCGTCCGCATCGGTCAGTTCGTACCAAGGAGACAGATTGCGATCTGACGGATTGACTAAGATATGAATCTGTTGAGCCGGCATATAACTTTGTGCCAATAAAAAGACCTTTTTCTTTGTCGTTGGATGGATAGCAATGTCCATCACGATTACAGCATGCCCCGGAGAGCCTCCTTTGATAAAAACATCTCCGGGTTGTAAAGAGGTGTAAGGAACTGTTTGAAGTTCCTTTGCGAGAGAGGCCGTACCGGCATACATAAATACCATATCCAAATACTTGCGAAAAGTTTTATATGAATAATCTCTTCCTCCTGCAGCATACCACTCCGCTTTATTTCCACTTACCTTAATACGTTTCCCTTCCGCCCACTTCGTATATTCTACCGGAAAACCACTGGTAAAGTTAAACTTGATTTCACCATATCGCTTTTGTACCCATAGATACTCTGCCCGTAAGCGTATCACCGCATCTGCACATTGCTGCAAATCCAGATTGCCTATTTCCATATTTATCACAGAATAAGCAGCTGATTGATTTTGCTTTTCTTGTCCATTATAAAGTTTGACTTTACTGCCCTCCGGAAACAAGGGAAGTTGTCGTAAATAAGCAGCAAAAGAATTTCCATCACACTTCTTACGGATATATCCATCAGGGGGAACGATTCTATTTTCTATAGTTTGTGCAAAAGCGATTATAGAAACAAAGCAGATTATATTAACTATTAATATTCTTCTCATAATATTTACTTTGTTCGAAGATAAAATTTATTTTATTGAAAATCAAATACTATTCAAAAAACTTTCTGATTTTATCAGAGAGAATACTCATCTTTAAGAAAAGGATTCTCCACTATTCTCTTTATATTTGCAAGAAATTAAAAATATGTACTCACAAGTTATACTTATTACTGGAGCATCTTCCGGATTCGGAAAATTCACAGCACAAATGTTAGCTGAACAGGGGCACGTCGTTTATGGAACAAGTAGAAAACCATCCGGAAATATAGGTAATGTTAAAATGATAGTAGTTGATGTCACAAATGTCAATTCCATACAATGTGCTATTGACAAGATAATATCGGAGCAAGGAAGAATCGACATACTTATCAATAATGCCGGAATCGGGATTGGAGGCGCGTTAGAACTAGCCACTGATCAAGAAGTAATGACACAAATGAATACCAATTTCTTTGGTGTAGTAAATATGTGTAAAATGGTGCTACCATTCATGCGTAAAGCTCGCAAAGGAAAAATTATCAATATCAGTTCGATTAGCGGCGTAATAGGTATTCCTTATCAAGGATTTTATTCGGCTTCCAAATTTGCCATAGAGGGATATAGCGAGTCATTGGCTTTGGAAGTTCACCCTTTTGATATCAAGGTATGTCTGGTAGAACCAGGAGACTTTAATACAGGATTTACTGCCAATCGTAATATATCAGAAGCGACATTGAAAGACACTGATTACGGACCAAGTTTTGCCAAATCTTTAGAGATTATAGAGAAAGAAGAACAAAATGGTTGCCATCCTCGTAAACTAGCAGGTACTATCTGTAAGATCGTATCCTCTCAAAATCCCCCTTTTCGGACGAAAGTAGGGCCATGGGTACAAGTGCTATTTGCTAAATGCAAATGTTGGTTACCACATAAGGTTATACAATTCGCACTCCGGTTTTTCTATGTTATTCGATAGTTCCTCTCATAAAAATAATCCTCTCATTTTCATATCTGGAAAATGAGAGGATTATTTTATGACATTATTTCGTTCTATGCTTTAGATACCAACTCCAGAAACATAGTAGTAGTTAATAATACTGCTAATCCTACGCAAACTGTAATCAACAACCAGTTTATGTATTTCGCTTTTGGCTTAGTATCTGCATGCAGGTTATTTAAAAAATATTCCCGGAAGAATAGATACAAGCCCGGAATGGTCGCACTTGCCAATAAAAAGTCCTCAGGTATTTGGAAAAAATAAGTTTTAGACAATCCGATCAATGACCAATGGCAAAGAAAAAGAACCAGAAACATATTTACCTTATGGGCAAATAATAGCAATAATCCAATGGTAAATACCACTACCGAACAAGGCATTACCGGAGAAGTCATTTCCGGGAAAGTCAATCCGCGAGCTAAAGAAACAAGAGGATAAACAAATGGCATTGCTAACAACACATAAGAAAGTATATCATATTTATGAGTACGCTCAAAAGTTGTATAGCCTGTAATAATATCCCAAAGCCATATAATAGCCATTACTCCCCAAAACATAGCCATCACCCCGTTATAACTACGTTCTTCACAACAAATATAATAATAGACAATCGAAATCCATGTATACAGTCCTATCATATAGACTTTCATAGCCATCTTCTTCCATGGATAAGGCTTGCTCACAAGCAATGCAGTCAGTATAATCCCAATCAGTATAATTGCTATCTGATATATCCAGGTAACAGAATTATAATATCCAATTGTTCTCCAAAAAATCTCCATAAATGTAGTTTAATTAGTGTCTTGTTAATGAAAAAGCTCTATGTGGGAACACGAACATTGGAAAGGTAGCTCCTACCGCCAACATAAAAATAACCGTACTTGCTATCAGAGAATTAGAAAAAAACATTTCCATAAATTTACTCAACTTCTCAGGTTCATTGACAGTCTGTAAACACATTATCAATGAGAACACCATGTTGTATGCAAACTTACCCGGAATCATTGGGAGTAATGCCGGAATATAGAGTACCGTCATTGGGCAATAAACTCTTTTGCCTAGCCATAAACTACCAAAGCCAATCACCAATCCCGCAAACAAGGAAGCTGTAGCAATATCTACTCCTAAATACGTTATCAGACAAAAACGACATGCATGTCCCAATGCCGCCAATATCGCAATCATTTTGAACGCTCGCAAAGGAGGATCTGAAATAGCTCCAAAACCAATTCCAGCTATCGCTGCAAAAAATCCGTCAGTTAAAATATCAAATATTATCATATCAAACTATTTTTGACCATTAATAATGTAAACGAAAGCCCGATAGCAATACTTACAATTAAAAGAGAAGCTTCTGTCAAACGAGCAAAACCAGTCAGTACATATCCTTCCACCACATCAATAACACCATTTATCAAAGGAACTCCCGGAACAAGATATAATACACTAGTTGCCATCGCTAT
>ERZ826016.2320-NODE-2320-length-15259-cov-11.112405_pt1 | contig 15259 bp, 13 predicted proteins | sample MGYA00519872_ERZ826016 | MGnify/ENA primary metagenome ERZ826016 (study PRJEB31778, sample SAMEA3449218) | human gut metagenome | biome: human gut; feature: human-associated habitat; material: faeces | place: United Kingdom | collected 2010/2012 ... | reverse complement strand
AGTCCTAAGAACATCTAAGCTTCTCACAAAAGTCGTGATATGCATAAATATAACATGCTATACATGATTAAGTTCATAGAGCACGTTTTGGCACCTGAATCGTAACAGGAAACTCTTTGTTTTCAATCCTGTAAAAATTAAACTTATCTAAATTAGCAACAAAACGGCTTGAAAAAGGCTAAAATAAAATATATATTATATACAGCCCAAAGAATGTATTGGCCGGGTTTAAATACGGAATACTTTAATAAAGATGAGAATTGTGGGAGCACGCAGTGCGGAGCAATTCGATATCATAGAGGTCAAAATACCTTTTGGCTTCAACATCATCGTAAGAGATTAAAAAAGCGGGAGAGGATTTGATATGCATACTCTTTATCGGGCACATATCATATGACATCCGCTTGACTAAAAAAGAAACAGAGGTAATGAAGGTGCTGAATGTAGAGAACTTGACATTGAGTGTAAATGACGGGGATGGCAGAAAAAGTCTGCTGAATAATATATCATTTCATGTGGATGACGGGGAGATGCTTGTCATAACGGGTCCTAACGGCGGCGGAAAGTCGACGCTTGCGAAGGCACTTATGGGAATTGAGAGAGCGGACGGCGGTAAGATTGAGTTAAACGGTGAGGATATCACGGAATGTGACATCAATCACCGTGCGAATGCAGGCATAGGCTTTGCTTTTCAGCAGCCGCCGAGATTTAAGGGAATGACGGTTGCAAGGCTTCTCGCAATTGCGGCGGGAAGGGAGCTTGCCGAGTCTGAGTGCTGCAAGCTGCTCACGGATGTAGGGCTTTGTGCCAGAGACTATATCGGACGTCAGGTGGACGGAACACTATCGGGTGGTGAGATGAAGAGAATAGAGATTGCTTCCGTGCTTGCAAAGGAGCATTCGCTGTGTATATTTGATGAGCCTGAGGCGGGGATTGATTTGTGGAGCTTCTCGATGCTTATCGGAAAATTTGATGAGATTCACAAGCAGAAAAAGCAGAGCCTTATCGTAATCTCACATCAGGAGAAAATCATCAATATGGCGGACAGAATCATGATTATTGATAATGGTTCAATAACAAAAATCGGGACAAGGGATGAGGTTTTGCCTTATCTTGAAGGAACGGGAAGATGCCGTAAGTGTATGGACAGAGTGGAGGGCAGAGCATAATGGTACAGCTTGACAGTGTTACACAGGAAGTGCTTGACGTAATTAATGATAAGAGGTTCAGCCGGACGGGAGCGTTCAATTTAAGGCAGAACGGAACATCAATCTGTCACGGAGACAGCGAACATATCAAGATTAAGAAGAAGGCTGACAAGCCGGGAATTGATATTTACATTGACGGCAAAACGAGGGGTGAGGCGGTTTACATTCCCGTCGTTGTCAGTGTGTCGGGAATGAAGGACCTGGTGTACAATGATTTTTACATTGAGGACGGTGCGGACGTTGAGATAATTGCGGGCTGCGGAATACACAACAGCGGATGCAACGAGAGCAGACATGACGGAGTCCACACCTTCCATGTCGGAAAAAATGCAAATGTGCGCTACGAGGAGAAGCACTACGGCGAGGGAAACGGAAGCGGTGCAAGGGTTTTAAATCCCGTGACTAATATTTTTGTCGGGGAGAACTCGGTGTTCACGCTCGACACGGCGCAGATAAAGGGCGTCGACTCGACGATAAGGGAGACGAAGGTTGAGCTTGATAAGAATGCCAGACTCTATGTCACTGAGCGTCTTATGACCGAGGGGGAGCAGACCGCGGAGTCGGACATTGAGGTTCAATTAAACGGTGCTGACAGCTCCGCACAGATAGTCTCAAGGTCGGTCGGAAAGGGCAGGTCGGTTCAGACCTTCCACCCGATGGCTGTCGGCAACGCCAAGTGCCACGCACACATACAGTGTGACTCGATTATCATGAACAACGCCGAGGTCGGTTCAATACCTGAAATCAGGGCAAAAAATATCGACGCGGCGATAATTCATGAGGCTGCAATCGGCAGAATCAACGATGAACAGCTCGTTAAGCTGCGCACACTCGGACTCACCGAGGAGGAAGCGGAGAGCGTAATTATTCAGAACTTTCTCAATTAGCTTTCAGGCTTTGTCCGCCGCGCACCTTGCTGCGGTATTCGCGCGGAGAGAGCTTTACAGTGTTTTTAAATATATGTGAGAAGCTGTGAGTGTCGCTGTAGCCGAGCTGTTCACTCACGGCGGCTATTGGCGTGTCGGTATATTCCAAAATATGCTTGGCACGCTTTATCATTTCCGCTTTGAGATGTTTTTTCAGGGACTCGCCCGTCTCGAGGGTAAAACAGTGCGTGAGGTATTTTTCGTTGTACTTGAAATGTGCGGCGACGGCTGATACCTTTAGCTCCTCGCAGGGTGCAAGCTGTATGTAAGAGAGAATCCGGCGGCACAGCTCGGCACTGTTGCCTGTGGATATATTTTTCCCGCCATTCTTGATTTCAAGCAGGATTATCGCCATGATGTGGTTGGAAATCTCCTTTGAGATGTTCTCGTCGGAGAGCAGGGCGTAATATTTTTCAATGGTATCGATATCTTTATATTGACCAAAGACCGGATAGCTTTCGTCGTCTGCTATGTCACCGTACCAGTGAAAATAGTGAAAGGTGCACTTCGAGGCTTTCCAGCCGTGCTGATTTTCACAGGGCGGGGTTATGACGTATTCGCCCGTCCTTACGGTGTAATTGTTGTCATCGTCCGAGATGTACAAAGTTCCGCTCGTCACATAGAAGAGCTCAAAGCTCGTCATGCGGCGGCTCATGTGCATCCAGTCGGCGTCAGGAGCGCAGAATGTTCCGTGCATCATAAATTCTATTCCCGTACTCAATTCAAAATTCATAATATATAACCTTTTTTCACTTTTTTACTATGCTTTTTGCATTTACTTATCATCACATGTAGTATAAACTTATTTACATATCAGGTCAAGAAAGTCTAACGGAGGGCGGTAAAAGATATGAAAGAACTTATTTTATCGAATGATGCATATAGGATGAATTGGATTGATGGAACTGTGGAATGGGGAACAGTAAAATCCATAGATGAAATTAAAGTGAAGGTGGAAAGCAGGAGAACCGGCGATTTAGTGGAGGAAAAATATACATTTATCAACATATCTGACAGGGATGTATTTACTTCACTCACTGATATAGGAATTTATACGCCGTTTAATGATGATTATGTTGACGCACAGACATGTCTCAAGCATAGGTGTCATACACATATATGGTGTGGACAAAATGTATCATATATTATGGCTATGAGAATGGGAGGAGAAGCACCGAATCTTGGACTTGTTCTAACTAAGGGGTCGCTGTCGGGGTACAGTGTTGAGAGAGATTTAACAAAAATGAGCAATGATAGAGGAGATTTTATATTGCATCCGACACCATTTTCACTTGCACCCGGTGAAAGTTATTCCGTGGAGTGGACGTTGTTCCCTTTTAGCAGCAAAGAGGATTTTTTTAAACAGGCAAATAAACATTGTGGACATTTTGTCAGAATAGAAGCGGACAGATATGTGATCTTCAAAGGGGAGAGTATTAATGTGGTAATTACACCTGAATTTGTGTATAACAGGGATAGCGTAAGGATTTTTGAGAATAATGTTCAGATACAGCCTGAATATGCGGGAGACGGAATTATTATAAAAAAGCAGGCTGATACCGTAGGTGAACTCAGATATGATATTTATATAGATGGCGTAAGAACTTACTGCTGTCTGCTTGTACAGCCTGAATTTACAGAGCTTGTGAGGGCGAGATGCCATTTCATTGTGAATAAACAGCAATACAATAATCCGAAAAGTCATCTGGATGGAGATTATCTCATATATGATAATGAAGAAATGCATATGATGTATTCACCGAAAAATGATTATAACGCCGGGCGTGAGCGCGTGGGTATGGGAATTATGCTGGCTAAATATTTACAGAATTATGAAGATGACACAGTTGATAAATCGTTGAGAAAATATATCTCCTTTGTAAGGCGTGAGCTGGTAAACGAGGATACGGGAGAGGTATACAATGACTATATGAATGATAACAGCTATAAGCGTTTATATAATGCTCCGTGGTTTGCTCTTTTTTATACGGAATTGTATATGTTATATAAGGATAAAAAGTATCTTATGGTGTCGTATCGTATAATCAGACATTTTTATGAGGATGGCGGTACATATTTTTACGCTATAGAGCTCCCTGTTATTCCGATGGCAGCAGCATTCAGGGAAGCAGGTATGGAGAAAGAACTTGAGGAAGTTACGGGATATTTTATGGGTCACGCGGATTTGATGCTTAAAACCGGAACGGATTATCCAAAATCGGAGGTTAACTATGAGCAGAGTATTGTAGCTCCGGCGGCACAGATTTTGGAGGAAACCTATATTTTGACAGGTGATAAAAAGTATCTTGCCGGAATAGAACTTCAAAAATCAATCCTTGAGTTGTTTAACGGAAATCAACCGGATTATCATTTGAATGAGGTGGCTATACGTCACTGGGATGGGTATTGGTTTGGAAAACGAAGACTTTATGGGGATACTTTTGTACATTATTGGAGTGCACTTACAGGTATAGTGTTTGAAAATTATATGAAAATTACGGGTAACACAGATTATGCGGCAAGGGCGGATAAATCACTGAGAGCCGTATTATCAATGTTTTATCCTGATGGCAGAGCTACATGTGCATTTGTATATCCTGTGACAGTGAATGGCGAGAGAGCACATTATGCAGACAGCTATGCAAATGACCAGGATTGGGGGCTTTATTATGCGATGAGATATTTGCAGTAGGAAAGTGTCATGGGTAGTGATGCCAATATAAGTAATTGCTGAAAATATAGATGAAAGTGGAGCTTAGCGCATGATAAAATATCCTGATTACGACAACTGCATAGCGGGCATTCCAAATTCCGTTTTAAAGAGCATGGGACTGGAGCCCGGCAGAAGAACCTTGGAGCTGCTCGACAGACATTTGGAGGGCAGAAGTTACGAGAACGTGGTGGTAATTTTGCTTGACGGAATGGGAAAAAATATAATGGATGCGAATTTGTCGAAGGACGGATTTTTTGCCTCGCATCTTGCGGGAACCTTCAGTTCGACATTTCCGCCGACGACGGTTGCCGCGACGACATCCATACAGAGCGGCATGGAGCCGTGTGAGCATGGGTGGCTTGGCTGGGACTGCTACTATCCGCAGATAGACAAGAATGTGACGGTTTTTTTGAATAAAGAGACAGGGACGGATGAGCAGGCGGAGAGCTACAATGTCGCGTGGAGATATTGCGGCTACGAGAGCACGGTCGACAGGCTTTTGAAGGCGGGCGTGCAGGCATATAACGCAATGCCGTTTTTAGAGCCGTTTCCCGACACGTTTGAGAAGATATGTGACAGAATCGCCGGGCTTTGTTGGCAGCCGGGGCGAAAGTACATATACAGCTATTGGAGGGAGCCTGACCACCTTATGCACGAGAAGGGGTGCTTCTGCACTGAGTCGAAGGAACTTTTGCGAAAGCTTGAAAAGCAGGTAAACGAGCTGTGCAAAAGGCTTGAAAAAGCTGAAATGCCGCAGAAGGAAGGCGAAAGTTACGATATCTCCGGAGTGGGCGGCGGCAAAAAGAATCTGGTCATAGTGACAGCCGACCACGGACATATTGACACCAAGGGCGTGGCGCTCACGGACTATCCTAAGCTGTGCGAGTGTCTGCTAAGACTTCCGTCGATTGAGCCGAGAGCACTCAATTTTTTCATAAAGCCGGGGATGGAGGAGCGGTTTGTAAGCGAATTTAACAGGAGATTTTCCGATAAATTCCTGCTGCTTACGAAAGAGGAGGTGCTCGAGAGGAAGCTTTTCGGAGAGGGCGCGGAGCATCCGGCGTTTCGCGATATGTTAGGTGATTATCTTGCTGTTGCGACGGGGGATTTGTGCATTTATAATACACGGGAGGAAGCGGATTTCTTCATCGGCGCGCATGCGGGACTCACGGCGGAAGAGATGACTATACCGCTTATATTGGTCGAATGTTAGCAGATAGAGGTTTTTAAGAAGTATTTATCAAGAGGAAAAGGGACACATATGAACGAATTACAGCAGTATTTATCAATAATCTTGGAGACTGATTTTAACAAGATAATAATAAGCAATCCTGCAAACAAGTCCGAGGAGTACCAGAAGCTCGTGATTGAACGCAGGAAGGATTTCTGCCAGATTTCAAAGTACACTCAGAAGCAGGTATTCCATGAGAATGTGAAAAAAGAGGAGCTTGCGGACAGATGTGTTGAGCTGATTGCCGGACATTACAGACAGGTGAACGCGATGACAGCCGATGCGGAGCACATCATACTCATTTCAAAGAACGGTAAGTGCAATTATAAGGTAAAGAGGCTTGCGACCGAGGCGATAAAGGCGTCAAAAGGCGTTGGCGCAGGCAGTGTAAAAGAAACTGCGGCAGGGGGAATGACCTTGGATAATGGTCACAACCGCAGAAAGAACTACATTCTGAGCGAGGGCATGAGCATCGAGCCGCTGGTGGATATGGGAGTATTCACCAAGGACGGCAGAGTTGTCAATTCGATGTATGACAAGTACAAGCAGATTAACCGTTTTGTCGAGATTCTCAACGATGAAATATCAAATCTTAAGGTGAAAAAGTTAAATGTCATTGATTTCGGCTGCGGTAAGTCGTATCTCACATTTGTTGTCTACTATTATCTGACCGAGGTTATGGGGCTTGAGGTCAATATGATAGGGCTCGATTTGAAGGCAGATGTCATAGAAAAGTGCAACAGGGCAGCGGAGAAATATCATTACGACAAGCTTCATTTTGAGCTTGGGGATATCAACGGGTATAAGGCTCCGTTTGATGTCGACATGGTGATTACGCTTCACGCGTGCGACACCGCCACGGACTTTGCGCTTTTCAATGCGATTCAGTGGAAGGCTAAAATGATATTTTCGGTGCCGTGCTGCCAGCATGAGTTCAACAAGCAGATGAAGCCATCAACGCTTCCTATTATGTCACGCTACGGAATAATCAAGGAGCGCTTCGCGGCGCTCGCGACGGATGCGGTGAGGGCAAATCTTCTCGAGTACAGCGGCTACAGAACCCAGCTTCTTGAGTTCATCGACTTTGACCATACGCCGAAGAACATTCTCATAAGAGCCGTGTACCGCCCGATTGTACCGAAGTCCGTGAAGGAGAATGCGCTCAATGAGGTGCACGCACTTATGAAGGAGTTCGCGTTCGAGCCGACGCTCTATAAGCTGCTTGGGGTTGGGGAGAAACAGTAATGAATAAAAATGAAGGAGATTATACTCATGAATATAATTAGCTTGTTCAGTGGATGTGGAGGATTAGATTTAGGATTTGAAATGGCTGGGTTTAATATTCCTGTGGCAAATGAATTTGATAAAACAATATGGGCTACATATAAAGCAAATCATCCTAACACACATTTGATTGAAGGGGATATAAGGCAGGTAACAAAAGAAGATATAGAGCAGTTTATAGATGGTGAAATTGATGGAATTATTGGTGGACCGCCGTGTCAGTCTTGGTCCGAGGCAGGTTCCTTAAAGGGAATCAGAGATGCAAGAGGACAGTTATTTTTTGATTATATAAGAATTCTTAAAGAATTTCAGCCAAAATTTTTTCTTGCAGAGAATGTAAGTGGAATGTTAGCTAATAGGCATTCGGAGGCCGTGCAGAATATACTTAAGCTTTTTGATGAAGCGGGATATGAGGTATCTTTTACTCTTGTTAATGCAAAAGATTATGGAGTTGCAGAGGAAAGAAAGAGAGTATTTTATATAGGGTTCAGAAAAGAGTTAAATATTGATTTTGGATTTCCTAGGGGTTCAACAAAAGAGGATAATAGAAAAATTACACTTCGAGATATTATATGGGATTTACAGGAGACGGCACTGCCTGCTGGAGAAAAAAATCATCATAATCCTAAGGCAATAAATAATAATGAGTATTATACAGGAGCGTATTCGCCAATTTTTATGAGTCGTAATAGGGTAAAGTCATGGGATGAACAGGCATTTACAGTACAGGCTTCAGGAAGACAATGTCAGCTTCATCCGCAGGCACCGCAGATGGTTAAGGTAGGGGTGAATAAGTGTAAGTTTGTGGAAGGAAAGGAATATCTTTATCGCCGAATGACAATAAGAGAGGTTGCCAGAGTGCAAGGATTTCCTGATGACTTTAAATTTGTATATGAAGATACAAACAACGCTTATAAAATGATTGGTAATGCAGTTCCAGTTAACTTGGCGTATGAAATAGCAGTGGCAATAAAGAAATATCTTGAAGGAAAAGGTACTGAGGTAGAGGTAGACAGCGAGGTTATAGATGCAAGGGAGGTAAATGAGAAAAAAGTGAGTACAAAAAGTAATGATCAGGGAAGAGCATATGAGTATGCTTGGATAAAAACACTTGATAAGGCATTATGCGAGAAGCGAAAGACCAGAATAGTTGAGAGTTCCAGCTTACAGGCGAATAAAAAGGCATGGGAGCATATGGATGAAGATATGCAGCAGACGTTAATGCTTTCAGCGGAAGCAGCAATTTCAGCTATACTTGAAATGGAACCAAGAATGTTGGAAAACGATAATGATGAACTAACATTAGATCTACAGAAGGATGTTGCAGGTGTAAAAGGAGATGTAAGAGATATTGTTATTCGCAGAGATAATATCAACTGGGAGATTGGTTTAAGCATAAAGCATAATCATGATGCAGCAAAACACAGCAGATTAAGTTACAAGTTAGATTTCGGACAAGAATGGTTTGATATGCCGTGTAGTAATATATATTGGGATGAGGTTAGACCGATATTTGATATGCTTAAAAGAGAAAAAGATAATGGTACAAATTGGTCTGGAATTGCAGATAAAGATAAAAATGTGTATGTACCATTATTACAGGCATTTATGAATGAGGTCAACAGAGCATATAAAGAGAACAAAAATATGCCTTACAAAATGATAGAGTATCTTATCGGGATAAAGGATTACTATAAGATTGTCAGTCGAGATAGTAAGCGTATTACATTGATTCATACTTTTAATGTTCATAATACTTTAAATAAACCAAGTAAGAATCTAATTTCTGCAATTACTGTACCGATAGTTGAACTGCCGACAAGACTTGTAGCACTTGAATTCAAGCCGGGAAGCAATAATACAGTAGAAATGTTTCTCGATAATGGATGGCAGCTAAGCTTTAGAATTCACAGTGCACGTACAAAGGTGGAGACAAGTTTAAAGTTCGATGTACAGTTTATTGGAATGCCTACATCAGTGCTGAATATTGAATGTAGATGGAACTGAAATTAAAATTTACATATGTGCATTTATTAGGCAAAATCTATGTTTATCAGGTGGATTTGTACTGAACTGTATAATTTGCAACTATAGAAGATGTATTTAATTGGGAGATTAGTTATTATATGAAAAAGTTAAAAATAAGCTTTTGGCTTCAAAAACACAGAAACCTACTAATATGGCTGGGGTTTGCAGCTGTTATTTGCGTGGGAATGTGGGGAGTGTGTACTGTCGATATTAGTGCTCTAACTAAAAACGAAGGTTTGTTTGGCGTTGTTGGAACTTTATTGGGAGCATTTATTGGTGGAGTTTTTTCTTTGCTAGGTTCATTTTGGGTAAATAATAAGCAACAAAAGGCTGTTCAAAACATAAAAAGAAAAAACGTTATATATAGCCCTCTTTACGATGAATTAGTTGATATACATAATAATATTTTGGAGCAAAATCCATTTCCTTGTTATGTTAAATTCCAAAAGGCACTTCAAACAGCTTTGCCGCACCCACAATATGATGCATGGAGAAGGATAAAATCGGATACAAGATTTTTAGAGGTTCCAGACTATTTGAAAAAACAGATGGAAAAATTAGAAAGTGCAATAAAAAATTATATAGAGTGTAGGGATAAAGTAAATGATGAGATACGGAATATTTTTAATGATACTTTAGACGAAAATGGATTGGAAAAAAGTAAAATGGTTGATATAGGACGCATTTTATCGTGCAATATTTTGGAAAACAAAATATTTGATGTGTATTTAGAAGCTACGATGAATGATAATAACGAAATTTCTCAAGAAAAAAAGAATAAAGTTAACGAAGAGGTATTGAATAGATGCAATGAAAATTTGCTTATTTTTGAGACTAGAAAAAAATATGAGGAATGGCTAAAAGTGCAGAATCAAACAATAGAAATGTTAAGTATTATGATAAAAAAGATTTTATTAAAATATGAGGCTTAGTAATTATGACAAAAGGATTAAGTGAATATGAGATAAAAAGAATATTGGAAGAAAAAATAGATTCAGATCCAGACTTGAAATATTATTTAGATAGTGAATATACCATAAAAATTATCAATTTATTGATTGAAGGTATTTCTGAAGTTATTGAGAAAAATAATGAGAAACTTATGCATGATTTAAATAGGCACAAAATTTAGTAACAAAAATAAATTTTGTAGAAACATTAACATTTGTAAGAATGTTGTGTTATAAAATTTTATTTTAGGAGGACACAATCATGAACGAGGTAATGAAGAACATACTTACAAGAAGAAGCACCCGCAAGTTTACGGATGAGCAGGTTTCAAAGGAGATACTCAAGGATATTGTCGACGCGGCTTTACATGCACCGTCGGGAATGGGAAAGCAGTCATGGAGCTTCACGGTTGTAACCAACAAGGACGTTATTTCACGCCTTGCCGAGACTATGAGAGTGGCACTCGGAAGAGAGCACTACGATATGTACAAGCCGACCGCGCTCATCATTCCGTCCAATCTCCGCGAGAACCCTCTCGGAAGGGACGACAATTCCTGTGCGCTTGAGAACATTTTCCTCGCGGCACATTCCTACGGTGTCGATTCCGTGTGGATTAATCAGCTCGGAGCTGTCTGTGATGATGAGAAGGTCAGGGCGATGCTTGATGAGTTCGGCATTCCGTCAGACCATGTAGTGTACGGAATAGCTGCACTAGGCTATGCTGCACCTGACGCGCCTTACAAGGACAGAACCTATGCGGGCGAGGTAAGATATATCGACTAGTACCCGTTGGCACGCGAAGTTATTACATTGCCGGACACGGCAACAGCAAGGTCTGCCGTCTGCCTTGATTCATTGATTTTAGCTCAGTGGTGTTGCTTGTCAATAAAGCGACTGCGTTCATGAGCAAGTAGCGGAAGCGGATTGCGAATGTCCGCTTTACAATAATTTCGTGGGTTTTTATTTTTTCATGTGTATAATTAGGTAAAGGACGAAGGTAAAACACACAGGATAATATATGATGAATCCAAGGGGGAGGCTTGATGGTGCAGGAACGCGAGATAATTGAACTGATTGGCAACAGGGATGAGAAGGGCGTCGATGAGCTTATGAAGCATTACGGACCTTTGATTAAATACATTATTGCACCGATTCTTGAGAGCCCGCAGGACAGGGAGGAATGTCTTGGCGAGACAGTGATGAAGATTTGGGACAAAATCGGGCAGTTTAATGAGCAGAGGGGAAGCTTTAAGGCGTGGGTTACATCGATTGCGCGAAACACGGCATTAAATCACAGGAGAAAAAATGAGGCGCACGGCGGCGAGGAGCTCTTAGAGAGCGTGCCCGCGGTTGAGGCGACACCTGAGGAGCAGGTTTTACGGAACGAGAGACGCGAGGAACTGAAACGGGCATTGTACAGACTGTCAGCCAAGGACAGGGCTTTGTTTTACAGGAAATATTACTACTGCCAGTCAATAGAGCAGATTGCAGCCGAGGCAGGAATGACAAAGCGGGCTGTTGAGGGCAGATTGTACCGCATAAAGAAGCAGCTTCGGCAGATTTTAGGGGGTGAGTACAATGGGTAAAGCACAGTGGAATAACCTTGATGACAATGAACTTGAACGCACATTGACGGAGAGCATTGACGAGCTTCCGATGGAGGATGTCGTAGAGAATGTCGTACCGTTAAAGAGTGCGATGCTGTATGTGCTTGCAGGGCTTGTGTTAAGCTCGGTTGTCTTTAGCTTTTTTAAGCTCAATTACATACTTCCTACGGTCGGGGCGGTGCTGTCGTTTCTCGGTTACCGTAAGCTGAAGTCGGAGAATAAGTACTTTTCTGCCTGCTATGCTATTGAGCTTGTGAGCCTCATATATATTTTAGCGGTGCTGATTCTGAACACGATGACGCTCGGCACGGATGTTCATGTGAAAAATGTGCTTAAAGTTATAAGTCATGTAATGGCAGCGGTGAGCGTTGTGGGAGTGCTGTGTCTGTGGCTCGCCTTGAGACAGGTTCAGAAAAAAGCGGGCTTGGAGCCGGGAGCGTATGCGGTCTTAGCACTTGCAGGCTGGTATGCGCTTGCGGGGCTGCTCGCAGTATTCGGTTACGGCAGCGTCAATCTGCTCACGATGATTATTGCAATCGTTGTCTTTGTGGTTCTCATTCGGGCGATATACAAGCTTCCGAGGGAGCTTGACGAGGCGGGATATCTTGTGAGAACGTCGCGGATAAGAGTTCCTGATAAAGCGATTGTGATAGCGGTGTTGGCGGTGCTTGTGACAGGCAGTGCCTGCGGATATATGTTCGGAAATGGCTACAGGATGGCTTGGAGCATACGGGATGATGTGCAGCAGGGGACGGATATAGAGGGTATCAGGGCGGAACTCATCGCGCAGGGCTTTCCCGACTATGTGTTGGATGACCTGACGGCGGAGGAAATTGCCTCCTGCGGCGGCGCGGTAAATGTACTGACGCAGAATAAGAACTGCGACAACGGACTTCAGTTTACGGATGTCGCGGTTCAGGTGCAGGATGCCGATGTGGATGAGCTGTGGATAATTTTTCATTATTTCAGATGGATTGAGGATAAGAAGCCTTACGGAGCGGAGGCTGTGCAGATATGGACTACGGACCATGAGATACAGGAGGGCTGGCTTACGGCAGGAGAGGTCAAAGGCAGGCTCATGTATGACAAGGGGGGAGTGACCTACACGGCACCGTATCATTCGATGGAGAGTGTCACATACAACCGAATGGCATGGATTGACAGAGTGCAGACGGTGACGGATGTTTTCGGCACATTTTCATTCCCTAAAAAGGGAGAAAATTGCAGGGGATATGTGAGCTATTCGACGGTACACACGGTTAAAGGTTATACATTCTATGATTTCATCAATTACACATATCAGGAGAGCTGGTGGCAGTATCCCGTAATATCGGCGTATGACCATAGGACGAACGGCGTGTTTAACAAAAAGCCGTTTATGACCGTTCAGAATCCGTTTTCCTTCTACTTTGAGGAGGATGGAATCAGGCAGTATTAAGCATAGATAAAAATATAAGCAGGAATAAAAATCTCCTTTTTTGGAACACTATCTTAGATTTATGGCGGTGAGCCGTGAAAATGATGGATTTCAGATAGGGAGATTTTTTATGGAAAAAGAGAGAAAAATGTTCTGTTATCAGTGTCAGGAGACAGCGGGCAACGAGGGCTGTACACAGGTAGGTATGTGCGGAAAGACACCAGATGTTGCGACGATGCAGGATTTGCTGGTGTATGTGACAAAGGGGCTTTCGGAGGTCACGACGAAGCTTCGCGAGCTCGGTGAGGAGATTTCACCCGACGACAACCACCGCGTCACGTTCAATCTCTTTATCACGATAACAAACGCAAGCTTTGACAGGGAGTCGATTGTCGCAAGGATTAAGGACACCTTGGAGTGCAAAAAAAGACTTCTCACAAAGCTCGATAAGCTTTGCGGGGAGAAGGGCAGAAAATACAGCCTCTCGGATGCGGCGGTATGGGACGGCGACGAGAGCGAATATGATGAGAAGGCGAAAAAGGAGGGCGTACTCTCGACGAAGGATGAGGATGTGCGTTCATTACGACAGCTCATAACCTACGGTGTCAAAGGGATGAGTGCGTACTCCAAGCATGCCAACGCGCTTATGAAGGAGGCTCCCGAGATTGATGCTTTTATTCAGAGAGCACTCGCAGCCACGCTCGACGATTCGGTGACGGTTGATGAGCTTGTTGCACTCGCGCTTGAGACGGGAGAGTACGGCGTAAAGGTCATGAGATTTCTCGATGCAGCCAACACCGGGGCTTACGGAAATCCCGAGATGACGAGAGTAAATATCGGAGTGAGAAATAATCCCGGAATACTTGTATCAGGACATGATTTGAGGGACTTGGAGATGCTCCTTGAGCAGACAAAGGGGACGGGAGTCGATGTCTACACCCACAGTGAGATGCTTCCAGCCAACTCGTATCCGGGACTTAAAAAGTACCCTCACCTCGTCGGAAATTACGGAAATGCGTGGTGGGAACAGAAGAAGGAGTTCGAGCACTTCAACGGTCCTATTCTTATGACGACCAACTGTGTCGTGCCGCCGTCGGCATCATATAAGGACAGACTGTACACGACGGGAGCGACGGCATATCCGGGCTGTAAGCATATATCGGGGGCATACGGTGAAAAAAAGGATTTCTCGAAGATTATAGAGCATGCCGGGAAATGTCTGCCGCCAGAGGAGCTTGAGAGCGGTGAAATCTGGGGAGGCTTTGCGCACGCACAGGTTGAGGCACTTGCAGACAAAATTGTGGAAGCCGTCAAGTCGGGGGCTGTTAAGAAGTTCGTTGTTATGGCAGGCTGTGACGGCAGACACAGAAGCCGCGAGTACTATACGGAGTTTGCCAAGGCACTTCCTGAGGATACGGTAATTCTTACCGCGGGCTGTGCAAAGTACAGATACAACAAGCTTGACCTCGGGGACATCGGCGGCATTCCGCGCGTTCTCGATGCGGGACAGTGCAATGACTCATTTTCGATAGTCGTGACAGCACTTAAGCTCAAGGAACTCTTCGGCGTTGACGACATCAACGACCTTCCGGTTATCTATAATATTGCATGGTATGAGCAGAAAGCGGTGCTTGTCCTGCTCTCGCTTCTTGCGATCGGGATACAGAATATTCATCTTGGACCTACACTTCCGGCATTTTTAAGTCCGAATGTCACCAAGGTGCTTGCGGAAAAGTTTCATATTGCGGGAATTGACAGCGTTGATGCCGATATGAAGCTGTTTTTCGGATAGATTGATTTTACGCGTGCTAAGGTATATAATTCACACATAAAAGACATACAGTTCGCAAAGCGACTGCGTTCATGAGCAAGTAGCGAAAGCGGATTGCGAATG
>ERZ826016.2319-NODE-2319-length-15260-cov-3.188885_pt1 | contig 15260 bp, 13 predicted proteins | sample MGYA00519872_ERZ826016 | MGnify/ENA primary metagenome ERZ826016 (study PRJEB31778, sample SAMEA3449218) | human gut metagenome | biome: human gut; feature: human-associated habitat; material: faeces | place: United Kingdom | collected 2010/2012 ... | reverse complement strand
ACTACGAATACACTTGCCTTCGCACTGTGTCTCCTGCGGACATACACGTCCACAGATTGCCGGAAGTGCAGATGATTCTGCAATGATATCAGCAGCTTCTGTGATCTTTCCTTCCTTTACCGCTTTTACAAATGCCGGAATATTGATAGATACTGGACATCCCTGAATACACTTTGCATTCTTACAATTAATGCAGCGTGATGCCTCTTCCATTGCCTCTTCCATGTTATATCCAAGACAGACTTCGTCAAAATTAGTAGCTCTTACCTTTGGATCCTGCTCTCTGACTGGAACTCTGTTTAAAACGCTCATATTCAACCTCATTTCTGCGTATTTTGCGTATTTTTACTTTTCTATATCTTGTTTTATCAGCCTTCGCAGTGTCCGCAGCCGCCGTGATGGGTTTCGCCCTCAAGCTCCTTTAACATTGCTCTGCCTTCTGCTGTCTTATAGGTCTGCTGACGCATCATTGCCTCGTCCCAGTTTACCAGATGGCCATCAAACTCTGGTCCATCTACGCAGGCAAACTTGATTTCTCCGCCTACAGATACACGACATCCGCCGCACATACCTGTTCCGTCTACCATGATCGGGTTTAAGCTTACGATTGTTGGAATACCAAGCTCCTTTGTCAGCTTGCATACGAATTTCATCATGATCATCGGTCCGATTGCAACACATACATCATACTGCTTGCCCTGATCGTGCAGTTCCTGAATCACCTGAGTAACCATTCCCTTACGCTCATAGCTTCCGTCATCTGTTGTGATATAAAGATTGCCGGCTACTTCCTGCAGTTCTTTTTCCAGAATAACCAGATCTTTGGTCTTGGCACCAACGATAACATCTGCTGCCACACCATTCTCATGAAGCCACTTTACCTGAGGATATACAGGAGCAGTACCAACACCACCTGCAACGAACAGAATGTTCTTTTTCTTCAGTGCATCTATCTCTTCTGAAACAAGCTCAGAAGGGCAACCAAGAGGTCCTACGAAATCATGGAATGCATCCCCAGCCTTGAGGGTGCTCATCTTCTCGGTAGAAGCTCCCACGGTCTGGAATACGATCGTGATCGTACCAGCCTCTCTGTCATAATCGCAGATCGTCAGCGGAATTCTCTCTCCCACTTCATCGATCTTGGCGATGATGAACTGTCCCGGCAGACAATTATCTGCCACTCTCGGTGCCTTCACATCCATCAAGAAAATCTTGTCAGCAAGTTTTTCTTTTTTTACGATTGGATACATAGTTTTCCTCCCATTTTCTTATTTTCTATTTGATATGCCGATCCTTAGCGGATTTCTCGCCTCCTAAGTGGAATGCACAGCATATAAAATACGATTCTTCTGTTAAACCTGTGTTAAGCCTGTCTTTAACTAAAGTAAACCAACTCGTCCTGTGGTTTTTCTGCCGGTTTCATCTCGATCGGATAAAGGATCGGACCCTTGCCCTTATATTCTCTGGCAAATTCAACCTTGATACGTGCGGTAAGGTCGATCCAGGAGCGATGCTCCGGTGTATTTTCCATGCCGGTCTTGCACATCATGCCAAGGAAGGTAATGTCCTCCACGCAACAAGTCATGGCAAAACGTCCCGGCACGATAACGCCGCGCTTTAACTTACCATCCTTTGGATTGTAGACCAAACCTAAGAAATGCACTTTCTTGCCATCGTATTTCTTTGGATTTTCCATGCAGTCCATAAACCAGAGGGCATAATCTGCATCGGAAATCTCGATCACATCTGCATTGATGTCAAAAGGAAGTTCTTCCTCACGATCGTCGATCGTACCATCGGCTCTCTCATAAACGATCTGCGCCGGACGGTTGACTGCCTTGATATTGCCACGGAACTTGCTCTTTGGCGTGTTGTCATCACAGCGGTTGAAGATAACAACTTCTGCCTGAAAGAATTGCTCCATCATCATGGAACGCATATTTGCCATATACATCTCAAAAGTCGTTGCATCCACAGTAGCGAGGGACTGCACGATCACCCAATTCTTTGGAAGTTCCATCTCATAGACTTCGCCTACGCCCCAGGTTCCATTGTATTCAATGAAAACAGCATCCGGGCGGTACTGGTCTGCAATTTCCTGTAAATGCTCTGTATTAAACTCTGCTTCTGTATCAATGGTTGCGACAGATGCGTTGATCGTCTTTAACTTTTCGGTGTCATACTCCACATCGCCGTCTTCACAGGCAATAATGAGAATACGGTCATCATCTTCAGCAAAGCCATTTTCAAATAGGGTTTCCTGGATCAAAGTGGTCTTACCACTATCCATAAAACCCGTGAAAAAATATACCGGTATTTCTGCCATAATCTTTCCTCTTTCTTATAATTCTATGTCCTATCAGAAGATAGGGTATCGCCATATTTAGGCGATACCGAAGAGTTCCTCTAACTGATGTTCGTCAATATCTGTACCGATAACTACCAGACGTCCTGTGTAATCCGGCTCACCGGTACGCAGTTCGTACTCGCCATCTACCAGATCAAAGTAGATCCATGTGCCGTCAGTAGACTGTACCATACCCTTGGAACGGATGACGGTTCCGTAGTCTTCTGTCTCAGCAAATGCCTTCAGAGCATTCTCGATCGTTGCACGTTCAAAGATGTGCGGTGTCTCCTTGCCCCAACTTGTGAATACATCATCTGCATGATGATGGTGATGCTCATGATCGTGGTCATGACATCCGCAGGTGCAACCCTCGCCATGGTCGTGATGATGCTCGTGCTCATGCTCGTGATCGTGGTCATGATCATGATGATGCTCATGTTCTTCGTGATCATGGTGGTGTTCGTGTTCCTCGTGGTCATGCTCGTGATGATGTTCGTGTTCATGCGCCTCGTGTGCTGCCTCTGCCAAAGTCTTCATTTCCAAGTTGTCCTGACCTTCGATAACCTTTAAGATCTGGCTGCCCTGGATCTCATCCCAAGGTGTTGTGATAATGGCTGCCTTTGGATTGAGTGTCTGGATCTGCTTTACGCAAAACTCCAGCTGTTCCGGTGTAGCCTTCTGACTTCTGCTCAATACAACCGTTGTTGCATATTCAATCTGGTTGTTAAAGAATTCGCCAAAGGCTTTCATCTGCTTCGATGCCTTTAATGCATTTACAACCGTAACAAGTGCGTTTACCTTAACATCATGTGTCTTTTCTAAATCAATCACAGACGCCATAACATCTGATAATTTGCCTACACCTGATGGCTCGATCAAAATACGGTCTGGTGAAAATTTATCTAAAACTTCCTGTAAATTCTTTGCAAAATCTCCTACCAATGAGCAGCAGATGCAGCCAGAGTTCATCTCTGAAATCTCAATACCGGAGTCTTTTAAAAATCCACCATCAATACCAACTTCACCGAACTCATTCTCTATTAATACAAGTTTCTCACCAGTGTAAACTTCATCAATCATTTTCTTGATAAATGTTGTCTTACCTGCTCCTAAAAATCCAGAAATAATGTCAATTTTTGTCATAATTTCATCCTTCTTTCTCTTGACTTTCTGCTTATAAATATAGCAACATATATTATAGCATAAATCCATTTGTGTACAATGGTCGAAATTTTCCTTTTGTGGAAAAAAAGATTATGCAAAAACCACAAAATATTTTTTTAAAATGGAGGGTAATTCTATGGATCCAAAGAGAGAACATCACAAAATATTAGCCAATCAGTTGATTAAAAATCTGGCAAAACGTCATATGGAAGGATTTTACTGTGAAACACCAGAAGAGGCATGTAGCCTTGCTTCTTCGCTTATGAAACAAGGTTCTTCTGTATCCTGGGGTGGTACGATGACCATGAAAGAAATTGGTTTGGACAAAGTAATTGCCAACCGCTCTGATTTGATTGTCTATGACCGTGCTAACGCAAACTCGCAGGAAGAAATTGATGAAATCTATCGCAAAACTTTTTCTGCAGACAATTTTATCATGAGTACAAATGCCATTTCCCTTGATGGACAACTCGTAAACATTGATGGCACAGGAAATCGTGTTGCTGCACTTATCTTCGGACCAAAGCAGGTCATTGTTATTGCCGGCATGAATAAAGTCTGCCGTGACTTAGAAACTGCCATGGTGCGCGCAAGAAATCTCGCTTCTCCGCCAAATGCTATGCGCTTTGGTAAAAAGACACCTTGCACCGCAACCGGAAAATGCGGCGACTGCCTTTCTAATGATTGCATCTGTAATCAGATTGTAATCACCAGAAACAGTCGCGACGAAAATAGAATCAAAGTAATCCTCGTAGAAGGTGAATGGGGTTACTAATATACCCACAAAGTGCCTGTCTTTCCTGTTCTCACACAGAAAAGGCAGGCACTTTTTATCTGTATCCTAAATATTCCAAGAGGCCTTCACATCCCGCCACAATATCGCGATATGTCGCTTCAAAGTCTCCCGTATACCAGGGGTCCGCCACATCATCTGTTTCCTGCAAGCACTGATTTTTCTTATAATCTGCAAAAGAAAGGTTGAAATCCGTGAAGAGCAAATCAACATTTCCGATGCTTCTCCCAGAATGCGACTGCATCCCGCAGCCAGCCATCTGCCGCAGTATCTATCCCCAGGCCAAAGCCATGACCCAGCTTATCATACATGACGATATCGACATTTTCCTGCCCCAGCGCTTTCCTGATGTCCGGGATGATCTTCTCCACGGCCGCAAAACCGGTAGGGTCATCCCGCCCGACCCTGGAAAATATAGCAAGCCCCTTGTCCTCCTCGTGAACCTTAAGCTCCCAGTGCAGGCCATAGATGGGGAAGATGGCGGCGGGCCTTGGCAGATTATGTTTATGGCAGCAGTCCTTATAATCAGAAAATGCGTAGGCTGTCGTCATCAGGCCTCCAGCGGAGAACCCGAACATACCAAAGCCGTCCATCGTATAGCCGTACTCTGCCTGATGCCCTATCAGATACCTTACCGCCGGCAGCACATCCTTGGATGCCTCCCCGCCCTTGGCCTGCGGTTCGGTTTCATGCAGCTCCACATTCACACGGTAGACCAGCACAAACGCACTGTATCCCCTCCTGTGCAGCTCCATGGCTGCCGGGATGCTCTCCAAATAAGAGGCTACGCCGTCAAACCCGCCGCCCGCAATCTGCACAGCCACGGGCTTCCCTGGCTTCCCCTGGAACAGGATCCCCTGTACCTTTCCCTTGTCGGGATCACGCCTTACCTCATCCTCCGCATAAAGCCCGCTGATGAAATGCACCTTTTTCAGCCCTTTCTGCTCCACGACATAGTTGAAACCATCCACGATGCTCTGCGCCTGTGCGGGCTGCCCGATAAGATTGCACAAACCATGGACGCTCATGCCTGACATGGCATATATTTCCTTTGGCGACCCGGTCTTCATAAAAAGCTCCGGCCTGCCCTCCCATACGGGATGCTGCAGGAAGAACGCCATCTTGTCATTGATCGTAGCCCTGCGGAACCCTCCCGCGTCATTGTAAAACTCCGATTCCTTTACCTTCGGCATATGCTTGACGCCTAAGATTGCCGGCCAGAACAGCCCTTTGTACTTACCCATGTTTTTTCCCTCCTTATCTATTTCAGAACGGTCTCGGAAACTCCATAAAGCCCGAATCTCCGCTCTTTTTGTACTTGTTACTTTTTTCGTTTCCTCCCATTTTCAGAGAGGGATTTTAAATTTTTTCAGCAAATTTCCAAAAAACTATTGTCATTTCTCGTGAATTGTGCGCCATTCACTACACGTTGATATTCCACTCCTTTTGCGGTTTACCAGTGCCAAAAGACATGATTCTGTCAGTTTTCTGGTAGCTTTCCATGAATTTGAAAAACACATGCCCGACCTGCACATATCAAATATGTGCCTTGATTCTGCCATGGATAACTATCCAACATATAACCTGTTAAAAGATCGGCATATTCATGCTTTTATTGACCTTAACGCTAAGTGTGGTCGCCCGAAATCTATTCCGGATAACATTCATATTGATAAGGACGGAACTCCTATCTGCCAACAGGGAGAACGCATGGCTCCCAATGGCTATGACAAAGCCTGTGGTTGTCTTTTATGGCGATGTCCTTATGGTAAAAACCACTGTTCTAAATGTGAGCACCATAGTTGGGGGGCTTTTGACCCCAACATCTTTTAAAAAGGTCAAATGTTTTATAATTTTATAAAACACTTGACCTCTCAAAGTTCACTCTTCCTGTTCTTGAAAAAATTATTTCCGATGTGCCTCCCAGAATTCCACTGCCTCTTCAAGCCAATGAGGTACTATGGTATTGGAACCAATACCAAATCCATGTCCGAGATTATCGTAAATCCGTACAGACACATTGTCCTCACCCAACACGGATTTCAATTGCGGAAGTCTCTTCTCTACATTTCCGAATCCGTATTCGTCCTCGCGCCCTGCGATGGAAAATACCGCCAGTCCCTTATCCTGCTCAAGCGCTTTCACATTCCAGTCCAGACCATACATCGGGAAAATCACTTTCGGTCTCGGCAGTTTTACTTTGTGACAGCAGTCCTCGTAATTTGCGAAGGAATATGCCGTAGTCATCATGCCGCCTGCCGAGAAACCGAATATCGCATAGTCATCCATATCCACAGACAGTTCCTGCTCATGCTCCTTTAGATAACGGATTACCTGCACCAACTCCCTGACCGCTGCCTGCCCCTGTTTTTCATGTTCCGTTTCTCCCAGCTGTTTGCCAATCGGGTAACTGATTACCAATACGGAGTACCCCAACTTGTGTAATTTCATTGCCACGGGATATCCCTCGCAATCCGTCACATTACTGATAAATCCACCTCCGGGAACGACCACCGCCAACGGTTTTCCTTGCTTTCCTTTGTAAAACATTCCGGTCAAATGAGACTGATATGGATTCTGTTCTATCATTTCTTTCGAGTTAATATCGGAAATCAACTGCGCCTCTCCACTTTCCACAAGCCGGGTCAGGTAATTAAAAGCCTCCAGTGCATTTTCCATCTGATCACTTCTGCCCTGCGCTTTTAGAAAATCTGCATATTTTGCCGGGGCAATCGCTTTTAACACGTTATCCTCAACATTAAAAAACATATGCTTATAGCCGCCAAACACCGGATGCTGCATAAAAAATGCCATTTTATCATCTTTTTCCGCTTTCCGGAATGTTCCGTCTGCCTGATAATAATCTTCCTTTTTTATATTCGGAAAACCGCCGATGCCAAACAGTGCCGGCAGAAACATCGCATTTTTCTTATAAACATACCCCACGAAGCCGACTGCCAAAATGAGCAGCACGAGCATTATCATTGCCAGAATTTTCATATGTTCTTTTCCTCCTTATCTCTTGCCCAAAATTGTCCTGCGTGCGCCACTGCCGTAAAATCTTCCGGCTTTACCGGAGCATCACATATCACTCTCACATAGCGGAAACCATGATATGTAAAATGCGGTCTGTACTCTGCGGGTTTCCCGTTAGATATATATACATCCGTCTGTGTATGACCTGTCATGTCAGCACCAGCTATATTATTAAAATAATTCCCCTGAGAATCCTTGGTCTCAAAGTGATCTAGTATCAACTTTGTTCCTGCGGGCAAATCCACCTTTACCCGCAGTACACCTGCCAGATTCTGACCGAAATCGATAATGGTCTCTCCCTTTGGGCTTACCTCCATACCGACCGCCTCCACTTCTTTCACCGGCCGCACAGGTTCACCATACTGTACCATCGGCAACTTTCAACTTATCGTCAGAGAGAACTGTCTCAAATGTGCCGTCTTCATACTCAATTCTCGTTTCAAACAACACTGCGCACTCCACTCCCTTTTCATAAAACCTGTTTCAAAGGAGGATGTGGCGGTGGCGGTATCACCGGTGTTATCCGTCGCTGTGGTTGTTTACTTTTAATCTTGACAGTTCCATCGCATTCTCCTTCAATATGTTACTTATTGCTGCGCGCTGCGATTGCCGTGTTCATTTCCTCTACTGCTTTTTTATCCAACGTATACTGTGTACCAAAAAGAATCGCCCCTGCGGAAGTCAGGATAATCGGAAGTATCAGTACGCAGAGGATAATTCCTGTATTGATACTCTCCGGCTGGACAGCCGAGCCGGTAACAAAACCTGTAGCTGCCAATACATACCCCGGAATCGCTCCTCCGAGTCCCTGCGCCACTTTTGTAATAAAAGATGTAAGCGATGCGATCGCCGCTTCTGCACGTTTTCCGGTTTTATACTGCACGTAAGTAGTATTATCTGCCTGTATACTGGTTGTCAGCGGTGCTATACATCCGCCTGCCACACCTCCTGCCACTGTACTAATATAGATCAAAAGCATAGATCTCACATCAATCAAACGCAGTGCGGTAAACAGGATGGATACGACGATTGCCATTACATAAATCTTTTTCTTTCCAAACCGGTTTGCCAGAATTGGTCCAAGGAAAATTCCCACCAGAGCAGTTATCATTGAAACAAGTGACACCCCTGACATAAGCGTCATATCACCCATTATATATGTGTAAAAATAAGCGCCGGCTCCTCCTGCTATATTACTGCCCACCCCGGCTACCAGTGCCATTACAAACATTGCCCAGACAGGTTTATACCGCAAAAACTGTAACAATTCCCTGAATGTATAACTTTCTTCTTTTTTTCCTTCAAAAGCTACTCTTTCCTTTACACAAAGAGCCCCTGCAATAGATAAAACCAACACCATGGCCATGGAACCGAAAATTAACACGTAATAGTTCTGTAACGTTCCTTCCGCCACAAGAATCGGTGCTGCCACAGCCAGTACCGCGCCACCTATCATTGTTCCCAACGCGTTGAAAAGTGACAAACTGTTTCTCTCCTTGTCATCCGCGCTCATGACCGGGAGCAAACTGTTCTTGGAGATATCCATAATATCAAACGTCCAGCCCAGCAGCAGATACGTCACATACACAATCACATATTTTCCGACCGGAATCCAGACTGCGCCAAACCACAGTAAAATATAATTTATAACACAGATGATTGTTCCCAGAATAATCATAGGGCGAAATTTTCCCATTTTTGTGACTGGAAATTTGTCCAGCAAATATCCCATAATCGGGTCGCTGATTCCATCCACCACCTTGGATATTAAAAACAGGGTCGCCAGTGCTGCCGGTTCCAGACCAACCACATTCGTATAGTAAATCATAAAGAATCCTGACAATAATCCCATCAGTGGAATATTTCCCGCACATACCATGAATAAGCCCATTTTTTCCACGATACTAACCTTTTGTTCTTTACTCTTCCCACTCATTTGTTCTCTCCTCCTTAAAATTGTGATAATGCTGTATTCAACATCTCTGCCTGTCCTTCATCCATCGGTCCGGAAAACATCTCCGCCACCTGCCGAAACGACAATCCATAGACCGCATCCGGTATCATATCCACCTCGGTCATCGTCGACAAAAATGCCCGTATCTGCGGATGGTTCAGCAAATCCTCCAGCTTTGACTCCACGCTGTATATTTTCTTTAACTTCTCAGTTGCCTCATATACGACTTCATAGTTTCCTGCAGTGATATAACAAATACCGTTCACCACTGTTGCGAATAGTGGATTTGTCTTATCTTCAAACAGAATCTCCGGAGCATGCGGCAATCGCACCTCGCCTTCTCCACCAAACGGAATCGTAATTTTGATTCTAATCCTGTTATCCTCCATAATTTCCCAGCTGCATGCATACTGTCCGACGGCCGAATCATACACTGCCTCTGCCCTTCTCAAATCATAATGGACATTCGGACAAATTGCAACCCTTCTGCCTCCCGGAGATTCTTCCAAAAGATGGATTCCTCCCACATGGCGGAACATCCATTCCAGAATCGCCCCGTAAGAATAATGGTTGAGACTGTTCATTCCGGTACTGGATATCTTACCGTCTTCATCCAGTGAATTCCATCGCTCCCAGACTGTGGTGGCTCCCAGTTTCACTTCGTGCAGCCACCCCGGATACTCCTCGTTCAAAAGCAGGCGGTAGGCGGTATCCGTCATTCCGTTATCGGTCAACACATTGCACAAAAGAGAGGTTCCCACAAATCCGGTATTCAATTTGTTTCTGCTCTCGCGGAAAAGTTTCTTTAACATCTCTCTGGTCAGTTCTTCGTCCTCTGACAAATGATATTTCAAAGCCAGCAGAAGTCCCGTCTGTGTCTTTACCGCGCATCTTCCGGTCGGGGTAAAATATTCTTCTTTTACCACACGCCATTGTTTTTCGGCGATTTCCCGATATTGTTTTTCCTCTTCCTTTCGCCCGAGAACCGCCGCTGCCTTCGCTGTAAGCTCCGCGCTTGCCGCATAATAAATATCCGCAATATAGCCTTCATCGGTCGCTCCGTATACATTTCCCGCCGCGGCTCCCACCCGGTCAAGCGCCAGCCAGTCTCCGTAATGGAAGGAATGTCTCCATCCGTGGTGCTCTCCGTCCACCTTACGGATATAGTCCACCCAAGCCTTCATACTGTCAAACTGCTGTTCCAATATGGCAGCATCCCCGCTGAACAGATAGACATTCCACGGAACGATACAGGCCGCATCGCCCCATGCACAGGAACATTTCGACGGACCGAAGGTCGGCACCACCTCCGGAACCATCCCTCCGGCAATCAGCTGTTCCTTATACAAATCGTACAGATATTTTCTGTAAAATGCATAGGTATCCGCCAGATAACATGCCGTACCCGAAAACACCTGTGTGTCGCCTGTCCATCCCATGCGCTCATCTCTCTGCGGACAGTCTGTCGGCACATCTAAGAAGTTATCCTTCATGCCCCATTCCACATTGGAAATCAACTGATTTACCAGTTCATTTCCTGTCTGTATACTGCCGGTACCTTCGTAATCACTGTAGAGTGTCATTCCCGTAAAATCTTCACAGGAGAGATTGGTTACCCCGCTGATTTTTACATACCGGTATCCGTAAAATGTAAAATGTGGGATAATGTCTTTTTCTTCTCCGTCAGAGATATACACATATTCTGATAAAGCGGTTCTTAAGTTTTCGTTATAAAAGCATCCGTCCTGCAGGATTTCGCCTGTCTGGATTCTGATCTCCTTACCTTTCGGCTCATGGACATGTAGTTTGAAAATCCCGGTAATCTCCTGTCCCAAGTCAAACACCCACTCATCCTTCGGGGTGTGGATCAGTTCCTTCGGTGTGAACTGCTCATGCGCTGTCACCGGCAGGGACAGCCGCTCCGTCAGATGACCCTTCGGTGCATCTGCAAGCTGCGCGCTGACAGGTGCGACAGGTTCCAGCGTATCATCCCGTTTCTCTCCGTCATAAATATTGGAAAAAAACAGATTGCTTCTTGTCACTTCCCATGTGTCATCCGTGCCGATTATCTCTTGTGTGCCATCCTCATATTCCAGATGCACCTCTGCCAGCAGTTTCCACTCGTCGCCGTAAAATCCTTTCTGTTCTGTCTGATTGAACCCGAACCTCCCTTTGTACCAGCCATTCCCCAAAAGAACGGACAACACACCTTCGCGCTGCATCTGCGCGGTCACATCATACGTCTGATACTGTAACCACTGATTGTAGTTATTGCAGTACGGGGTCAGATACTCCTCACCGATTTTTGCGGATTGAGGAATGTCTGTTTGGTCTTTGTCTCCATCCGTAAAATATGCCTCATAAAGACCCAGTCCACAGATATAAAGACGGGCTTTTTTCACCTTCTTCCGGAGAGTGATCTGCTTTGAAAAAATCGGATGGCGCGCCTCCCTGCTGTCGCAGGTAATCCATTTCCCCGCCCATGGCTCGTCCCTCTTTGCCGTCTCAAAGAACTGTACTTCGGACTCCAGCACTTCGTCTGCGTCCGTAGTAACGATTACCTTCCAGTAATATCTGGTACAAGGCTCCAGATTCATCTCCGCTTTTACAGCCAGACTGTCGAGCTTTGCCTCCCCGGTGTCCCAAAGAACATCCGCGAAGGTTTCATCCTTTGCCACAAGGATTCTGGCACATCTCTGGTTCTTTCCCCTGCAGTCTCTGACCTTCCACGAAAAAACCACCGGATTCAGTAAAAATCCCACCGGATTCGTGATATGATTTGTTTTTGCTGCGTAAATCTGATTCATATTGCCGTTTTCCAAGCTCCTTCCTTTTTTCATTGTGTACACTGTAATTCGAGTATAATGGATTTGCCTCATAAAATCATTTACGGAATTTCATCATTTTACCTACCAAACTTAAGATTTATATTGATACATCCGCAAATGTTTTCTATAATGATAAAAATGCAAAGTGCCAAAGAGCATACCTTTGCATTTGCATGAAAGCCATGACTTTGAAACCTGAAAAACATGCGAAGGTAGCCGATGAAGGCGGATTTTTAAATATTTTTAAAAATATGGGAGGATATACCAATGCTGACGGATTCCGGACTGGATACTTATCTGCGAAAACACACTGCACAGGAAGAACAGAATCTCTTGGGAGCTACCAATGATTATCCCGGTATCGAGACAATCACTACGGCGTCGGGGGAACTCTGCTACTGTTTCACGCCTACCCCGCTCAGTATGCAGATGGCGCTCTCGGAGAACAAGGTTCTGGCCAATTACCAAAATTTTGCAGTCATCAAGCAGGACCGCTTTGAGACGGTTCCCCTGCATATTCACGAATGGCTGGAGCTTTGCTATGTCTATTCTGGTAGCTGTACATTTACGCTCAATGACGTATCCCTCACTTTATCTGCCGGATAGATTCTTTTAATCAGCCCGAATACGCCTCACCGCACGACAAAATGTAATGAAGAAGATATTATGATTAATTTTTTGATTACCAAAGAATATTTAAACAACAACTTCTTTGAGAAACTCGCAAAAAAGAATTTTATCACGCAATTTCTCATTGAGGCGCTCAACAGCCAGTCCCGACGGGATAACTATATCCTGTTTTCCGCCCAAAAAAGAAACCGGCTGACATTATTTGCCAACCAGTTTCTGTGTGAATTCTACTCGCCCTCCGTTACGTCCGTCGCCATCCTTGACGCACAGATGACTTTATTGATTTGCGAGTTAATCAATTACTTCCAGCACAACATGGCGCTGGCAAGCCTCTCTTCCTCCAACCATATTTACTCCATCCTGCGTTATATAGAAACCAACTGCGCAGACTGTACGCTGGAATCGACCGCGGCTTTCTTCCATATGCATCCGAACTATCTCTCTTCGTATATCAAAAAGCATACAAACTATACATATAAACAACTCATCCAGAACCAGCGGTTATCACAGGCCGCCATGCTGCTGCGTACCACCACGCTGCCGACCTGCGACATCAGCATTGCCGTGGGATATGAGAATACTGGGTTCTTCTTCAAAAAATTTGAAGAAAAATACGGATGCACGCCAAAGGAATACCGCTGCCGGCAAACCATGTGATTCGCCATTGTCCGGATTATAACTTATTGATGTCGCTCTGTGTCACCATCACAATCTCATTTTCACAAAGCAATTCCGCGATTTTCGCTCTTTCCATCTCATCGGATTTCAGCCGCAGCACCATAAGCGCCTTGTTTCCGATAATGTAATTGAGTGAATACATGTACTCAATCGAAATATTATTTTCTTCGATAACCGCAAGCGCTTTGTCAAGACCTGCCGGCTGGTTCGGCACCGCAATACAGATGACATGATTCGTTTTTGCCATTAACAGTGCCTGACACCACTGTGGTCAACTTAATCCACAAAGCTTGATTTTAAAGGGCACTGAAAAAGTCTGATTCTAAAAAAAGAATTATCTGTACCCTAAATATTCCAAGAGGCCTTCACACCCCGCCACAATATCGCGATATGTTGCTTCAAAGTCTCCCGTATACCATGGATCTGCCACATCATTTGCTTCCTTTAAACACTGATTATTCTTATAATCTGCAAAAGAAAGCATTTTATAAATTTTTTCACCGTTCACTGCATTCCCTGCAATCCGCTTCATATTACGGATATTTGCAGAATCCATTCCAATCAGATAGTCATAATACTCGTAATCCTTTTGTGTCATCTGACGTGCGCGATGGGGCACAACTGGGATTCCCACCTGCGCAAGTTTCGCGCGCGTACCATAATGTGGTGCATTGCCTATCTCTTCTCGGCTGGTAGCCGCCGAATCTATTTCAAATTGTGATACTACGCCAAGCTTGTCTACCATGTCGGTAAAAACACTCTCGGCCATTGTGCTGCGGCAGATGTTGCCGTGGCAGATGAAACATACTCTAATCATAATTTCTCATATCCTTTTAATACCTTTCAATACCCAAAAGTTCTGTACACATCAATAATATTGAAACGATATATAACTTTTAATTTTTTCTCATTACACCTTGTATTTTTCTGTTTTTTTCATTTCATATAGGTGTAAATTGGTATACATCCTTTGTGTGGATGTCCAATGTTTTGCATTTATATATAATATGAAAAAAATTCGATTTTGTCAATTGAATTATTTCTTTATAACACAAATTTACTTTCTTGTTACACTTTAACAATCGAATCCTAACCTTCCGCAACATATTTATATTTATGATATCGCAATACAGAATTTTCCAAGCAAACACTCTCCATCTGAAGTTCTCCAACCTTATTTTTATTTATTATGACTTCAATTAATGTGATTTCGTCAAAATGTTGACCAATTGTTTTCGAAGGCGATAACATTATTTCAACATGACTGTCGTTTTCAAATTTTATATCTTCCACCCAATATTTTTTAATATGTTCGCCATCACTGTCATATTTCGCATATAGCGCAATATCTCGTTTATTCTTGCACTCTCCCATAGCCTGCCCATTAATTATCATTTTCCCTACATGTAATCTATTACAAACTGGTTCAGACTTTATTATCTTAGAATCAACACACTCCATTACATCAATATATAAGCCGATAAAATTTTCATAATACCCAATGAGTTCACTTGTTCTTTTTGACTTATAAATATTGCTACGAAACTTAAAATCAGGAATACATATATCTCTTTGTCCGGAAATCAAATCAGCAAAAGATGAACTTCCATATAAAGCAAGTGTATGTTTTCCATAATTATATACTGAGCGTATATAACAAACAATCTCATCCTCCCATAAATTTTTAACACAGCTATATATCTGTGAATCATGTTTTAATTTTATATATATATTTCTTTCCGTAACTGCTTTCTGTTTTAGTCCCAGATTAAGTGCAGCATTAATATATTGTAATAAGCAATCTAGCGAATTTGAAATATGCGATACCCA
>ERZ826016.2316-NODE-2316-length-15278-cov-2.966761_pt1 | contig 15278 bp, 11 predicted proteins | sample MGYA00519872_ERZ826016 | MGnify/ENA primary metagenome ERZ826016 (study PRJEB31778, sample SAMEA3449218) | human gut metagenome | biome: human gut; feature: human-associated habitat; material: faeces | place: United Kingdom | collected 2010/2012 ... | reverse complement strand
TCGCATCCATTATCATGCCGGGAATAACAGGCATTATAGCCGACAAATGGTTCAATGCCGAACGCCTTTATGGTATTTGCCACTTGCTGGGAGCCGGCTGCTTGTTCTACGCTTCTACCGCCACCGACTATAATCAAATGTATTGGGCCATGTTACTCAATCTAATGGTTTACATGCCTACTCTTTCGCTCGCCAATACTGTTTCGTACAATGCACTCGAACAATATAAATGCGATTTAGTAAAAGACTTCCCGCCTATCCGTGTATGGGGAACCATCGGTTTCATTTGTGCTATGTGGGCAGTGGACCTTACCGGATTCAAAAACTCCAGTGCTCAACTTTATGTCGGAGCAAGCTCGGCATTACTTCTCGGACTGTATTCTTTCACTCTGCCCCCCTGCCCCCCTGCAAAAAATCAGAGCAAAACCCTATTGTCTTCTTTCGGTCTAGATGCCCTCAGCCTATTCAAAAGAAAAAAGATGGCTATCTTTTTCTTTTTCTCGATGTTACTGGGTGCAGCCTTGCAAATCACAAATACATATGGTGATGCATTTTTGGGGAGTTTCGCCAAAATACCCGAATTTGCCGACTCTTTCGGTGTCAAGCACTCGGTAATCCTGCTGTCCATCTCACAAATGTCCGAGACACTGTTTATCCTGGCCATTCCTTTCTTCCTGAAACACTTCGGAATCAAACGTGTCATGCTCATCAGTATGTTTGCCTGGGTATTCCGATTCGGACTGTTTGGCTTTGGTGATCCGGGATCAGGCATCTGGATGCTGATTTTATCAATGATAGTATACGGTATGGCATTTGATTTCTTCAACATTTCCGGTTCTTTATTTGTTGAATTGGAAACCAAACCTGAGACAAGGGCCAGTGCACAAGGTTTGTTCTTCATTATGACAAACGGATTGGGCGCTGTCATCGGAGGATATGCCAGTGGAGCCGTAGTGGATGCATTCTCTGTATATGAAAACGGAATGTTGGCAAGTCGCAACTGGCCGGCTATCTGGTTCATATTTGCAGCATATGCACTGGCTATCGGTATTTTGTTTGCAATTGTTTTCAGATACAAACATCAACCGGGAGAACTTAAGAAAGTGAACAATTAACAATGGATAAGAAAGTAGAATTACAGGTATTGAACATTTCTAACAGCCAGGCGCAGGTAGGTGCCTATGCAATGGTATTGGGAGAAGTAGATGGCGAACGGCAGCTACCTATTATAATAGGACCTGCCGAGGCACAAGCTACAGCCATTTGCCTGAAAGGAATAAAGGCCCCACGCCCGCTGACACACGATTTATTCTATTCGTGTCTGAATGTTTTGGGAGCAACTCTGCTCCGGGTACTAATATACAAAGCCAAAGAAGGCGTTTTCTATTCGTATATCTACTTTAAAAAAGACGAAGAAATTATTCGGATAGATGCCCGTACCTCGGATGCAGTGGCACTGGCCGTCAGAGCAGATTGTCCTATCTTTATATACGAATCTATTCTTGAACGCGAGTGTATACGGTTGACAGACGGGGACGAACGTCCCGATACTCCGGAAGAGGATGAAAACTCACGCACGGAGCCGGTCAGCATTATTTCTCTTGAAGAAGCATTGAATAAAGCCATTCAAGAAGAGAATTACGAACTGGCAGCCCGACTTCGTGACGAAATAAACCGACATAAATAAAAGATATGCACGTATTTTATACCCCTGATATACAAACCAGCACAGAACTTCCTGAAGAGGAAGCACAGCACTGTGTACGTGTGCTCCGCCTGACAGCCGGAGATGAAATTAGTCTCACCGACGGAAAGGGAAACTTCTATCGGGCAGAGATCAGCGTGGCAACCCATAAACGTTGCCTGGTGAATATTAAAGAAACAATTTACCAAGAGCCTTTGTGGGACGGACATCTGCACATTGCTATGGCACCCACAAAAAATATGGATCGTAATGAATGGTTTGCTGAAAAAGCAACTGAAATAGGGTTCGACGAATTAACATTCTTGAACTGCCGCTTCTCCGAACGGAAAGTAATTAAAACCGAACGCATTGAAAAGATATTGGTGTCTGCCATCAAGCAATCGTTAAAAGCACGTTTACCGCGTCTGAACGAGATGACTGATTTTTGCACATTTATCGAAAAAGACTTTAAAGGGCAAAAGTTCATTGCCCACTGTTACGAAGGAGAGAAACCTTTACTGAAAGATGTCTTGACAAAAGGAGAAGATGCCCTGGTGTTGATCGGACCGGAAGGTGACTTCAGCGAAGAGGAAGTCAAGAAAGCAATCGAGAAAGGATTTGTCCCTATTAGTTTAGGCAAATCGCGACTGCGCACAGAAACAGCAGCATTGGTGGCTTGCCACACAATGAATATGTAATTTACAGAAATAAAAAAGATAGTAATTATGGTAAAACGAATGATTTCCCGACTTTCGGTACTGGCAGTACTGATCGTTTTCATGGCAGCCTGCTCCAAGAAAGCGGAATATATCCATGTGATTCCGGCCGATGCTTCGGCTGTTGCTTCCATTAATCTGAATTCTCTTGCCGACAAAGCCGGCTTGAATGATAAACAGAATGAAGGGATGAAACAAAAAATGATGGAAGCCCTGAAAAGCGGAATGAATGCAGCTGCTTTCCAGCAACTGGAAAAAATAATGAAAAATCCTTCTCAATCGGGGATTGATGTCAAAGCTCCTGTATTCGTATTTACTTCCAAGACTTTCATTAGTCCCACTATAGTTGCCAAAGTCAGTAATATCGAGGACTTGCGTGCTTCGCTCGACTTAATGGCCAAAGAAGGAATCTGCCAGCCTATAGCAGAAGAAGAGGGGTACAGTTTCACATCCTTGCAGAAGAACAATCTATTGGTCTTTAATGAAAATGCAGCAGTTTTGACAGAAGCCTACGGAACTTCTCAAATGGATGTTGCCAAACAAACCATCTCCACACTGCTCAAACAGACCGAAGAGAACAGTATCGCCTCAAACGGCAGTTTCCGGAAGATGCAGGATCAGAAAGGAGACATCAACTTTTTTGCTTCAATGGATGCGGTTCCCAAAATGTATACTCAACAAATCAGTCTGGGACTCTCTTCACAAATCGACTTGAGCGAAGTAAAAGCTGTGGGTAACCTCAACTTTGAGAAAGGAAAAATCGCTCTGCAGATCGAAACCTACTCGGATAATGCAGAGACGGATGCGTTACTGAAGAAACAGGCTCAAGCTGTTAAAAAGTTAAATACAACTTTCCTCCAGAACTTCCCCGAATCGACTCTCGCATTCTTAAATATAGGAGTCAATGGAGCAGCATTCTACGATTTACTGTTCAATAATGAAGAATTCCGTAGAAACGTGTCTCTTGCGAAAGCCGATGAAGTAAAAAGTTTATTCGCCTCTTTCGATGGAGATATTTCCATCGGACTGATTAATGTAACCTTGAACAGTGTTCCTACTTTTGCTGCTTATGCAGATGCAAAGAACGGAAATGCCCTGAAAGCATTGTACGACAATAAGAAACAATTAAAATTAGGTAAAAACGAAGATATTATCCAATTGGGCGAAAACGAATATGTTTATAAGTCAAGAGCAACCAACGTATTCTTTGGCATCCGCAACAAGCAGATGTATGCCACTAATGATGAACTTCTGTACAAGAGTATCAGCAAACCGGTAGAGAAATCAATCAAAGATGCCGGATATGTATCGGATATGAAAGGCAAAAATGTATTCTTTGTTATCAATATGGATGCTATTCTCGATCTCCCTGTTGTGAAAATGATGGCCGGATTCGGCGGCGAAGAATATCAAACTTATTATAAACTCGCTTCAAAAATTTCGTATATCGAGGCATTCAGTGACAGCGAAGGTAAGACCGAAACAGCCATTCTTCTGAAAAACAAAGACGACAACGCTTTAAAACAGATAGTAGACTTTGCCAAGCAGTTCGCCGGCATGTAATCTTCAACGTGTATGGACAGCATTCACCTACAGCAAACACTTCCCCAAGTGTTTGCTGATCGTAATTCGATAACTTCGGATGTATGGCATCGGAATCTTGTTTTCCATAAAGGAAAATCTTACCTGATCGAGGCTGCCTCCGGTACCGGTAAATCATCGTTGTGCAGCTACATCTACGGCTACCGAAACGACTATCAGGGAATCATCAACTTCGACGAAACCAATATCAAAGCATACCCGGTGAAGCAATGGGTGGAAATCCGGAAACATTCACTGAGTATGCTTTTTCAGGATTTACGCATTTTTACGGAGTTGACCGCCATCGAAAACATCCGACTAAAGAATAATCTGACCGGATATAAAACCCGAAAAGAAATATTATCTCTGTTCGAAGCATTGGGACTCTCGGACAAACTGGACGTGAAGGCAGGCAAACTTTCTTTCGGACAACAACAGCGAGTGGCGTTCATCCGATCGCTTTGTCAACCTTTCGACTTCATTTTCCTGGACGAGCCCATCAGTCATTTGGACGACAACAATGCACGTATTATGGGAGAACTGGTAATGGAAGAAGCCGGAAAACAAGGGGCGGGAATCATCGTAACGTCCATCGGCAAGCATATCGAGTTAACGTATGACAGAATATTGAAATTATGAACAACTTAGTCTGGAAGCTGCTCCGTCAGCATATCAGCATCGGTCAGTTGACCGGTTTCTTCTTTGCCAACCTTTTCGGAATGGTTATTGTGCTACTCAGCGCACAATTCTACAAAGATGTAGTTCCCATCTTTACCGAAGGGGATAGCTTTATGAAGAAAGATTATATGACAGCTACTAAGAAAATCAGTACGCTGGGATCTTTTGCGGGCAAGAGTAACACTTTTTCGTCTGAGGAAATAGAGGAACTGAAGAAACAACCGTTCACCCGGAGCGTAGGTGCTTTCACTCCTTCGCAATTTAAAGTCTCCGCAGGATTGGGAATGCAGGAAGCAGGAATTCACCTTTCTACCGAAATGTTCTTTGAGGCCGTTCCTGATAAGTTTGTAGACGTCAGCCTCGATAAATGGCATTTTGATGAAAACACGCACACCATCCCTATCATCATTCCGCGCAATTATCTGAATTTATATAACTTCGGATTTGCCCAGAGCCGAAGCCTGCCTAAACTATCGGAAGGGTTGATGAGCCTGATCCAAATGGATATTCTGATGCGGGGCAACGGACGGGTTGAGCAATATAAAGGAAACATCGTCGGCTTTTCCAACCGGTTGAATACTATTTTGGTTCCACAATCTTTTATGAACTGGGCTAACCAAAACTTTGCACCGGATAGCCAGCCGGACCCTTCACGGTTGATTATTGAAGTAGACAATCCCGCTGATGCCTCCATTGCAAAGTATTTCCAACAAAAGGGGTATGAGACAGAAGACGGAAAACTGGATGCAGGAAAAACAACTTATTTCCTTCGCTTGGTCGTTGGTATTGTACTAGGAGTAGGATTATTTATCAGTGTTCTGTCATTCTATATTCTAATGTTAAGCATCTTCCTATTACTTCAAAAGAACACCACCAAACTGGAAAGTTTGTTGTTAATCGGATACAGTCCTGTCAGGGTTGCTTTACCATACCAGATATTGACAGTAGGGCTAAACGTCATTGTACTCTTATTATCTATTGGCATTGTATCCTGGATACGTACCTATTATATAAACAGTATCCGTTTGCTCTTTCCTCAATTGGAAACAGGTTCATTATGGGTAGCAATCAGCATGGGAATTTTCTTATTTCTTATCGTCTCCATGATTAATATATTAGCAGTCAGACGAAAAGTTATCTCAATCTGGATGCATAAAAATTAAAATACAAATACACTATGACAAGCAAAATCATCTCTTTGCCCAAAAGAAGCAGTATAAAGATAGCTCTTGGAATGTTGCTATGCTTCTCATCGTTATCAGCACAAGAAATGCAAGATACGATTATCGCTAACTTCAATATCCGGGAAAAAATACCCAATGAAAAGTTATATCTGCATTTGGACAAACCTTATTATGGAGCAGGTGAAAAGATATGGTTTAAATGCCACTACTCATCAAGATAACTCTCAAAGCAACTTCATCATTACTGAACTAATCAATCGTTCTGACTCAGTTCTGGAACGCAGGAAGGTCCGACGTGACTCCATGGGATTTCATAATGCTTTTACGTTACCCGCTACTCTCCCAGCCGGAGATTATTATCTGAGAGGATATAGCAGTTGGATGTTGAATGAGGATCCTGACTTCATCTATTCATGTAATCTGAAAATCGGAAATTCCATCGACAATACGATTATTTCAACCATAGAATACCAAAAGGAGGATGAAACGCATTATACTGCAAAAATAAAATTCAGCAGTAATACGCAAGAACCTTTCATTAACACCAATATTCGTTATCGTTACATTGAAAACGGAAAAGTAAAAGATAAAGGGAAAAGACAAACAGACTCAAAAGGTCTGATATCTATTTCTCTTCCCGACTTGAAACCAACTGCTAACCGTAGTATTGAAGTAGTGTTTGATGATCCGGAATACATTTATAAGAAAGTTTTCTATCTACCTGTTTTTGGGAAGGATTTCGATGTTACATTCTTTCCGGAGGGTGGTGCTTTGCTTGCCATTTCTCATCAAAATGTAGCTTTTAAAGCACAAGGATCAGATGGTTTCTCCAAAGAAGTGGAGGGTACTCTCTTTAATTCCAAAGGAGACACCTTAAGTTCTTTTCGTTCAGAACATGATGGAATGGGAGTTTTCACATTGAGTACGATTGTTCCGGACGTTTATTATGCCATGATCAAGAGCAGTGACGGAATCACGAAACGTTTTAATCTCCCCACTGTAGAAGAAAAAGGTATTGCTCTTTCTATGACACATCGTCGCGATGACATACGTTTTGAAATTCAAAAAACAGAAACCACTGAATGGCCTCAAAAACTATTTTTAGTTGCCCATACCCGGGAGAAACTTACGATCTTACAACCGATCAATCCACCCAGTACTTTCGGAAGAATGAATGATAGTTTGTTTCAGGAAGGAATTACTCATTTTTTATTAATCGACGGAAGAGGAAATACTCTTAGTGAACGGTTAATATTCGTCCCCGACAGAAAATCCGGTCAATGGCAGATTGTTACTGACAAACCTTCTTATGGCAAAAAAGAAAAAGTATCTCTACAAATTTCAGGAAAAGACTATAATAACAATCCTATTGCTGGTAGTTTTTCTATTAGCATTACAGACCGACAAAAAGTTCAACCCGATTCTCTTGCCGATAATATTTCATCAAATCTCCTGCTAACTTCTGACTTGAAAGGATACATAGAAAATCCTGGATATTATTTCCTTAACCAAGATTTTAAAACACTTCGTGCATTGGACTTCTTGATGATGACACATGGATGGAGAAGACATATTCTCAAAAATCTCGTTATCCCTCCTTCATTAAATTTCAAGAATTATATAGAACAGGGACAAACAATTAGTGGCCGAATCAGGGGTTTCTTTGGCAATAATGTAAAAAAGGGACCTATTTACGCTTTAGCACCCAAAGAAAACATATTTGAAACGACCATTACTGACGAAAAGGGAGAATTTGTTATCAACACTTCATTCAAAGATAGTACTACGTTTGTTGTCCAAGCACGTACCCAAAAAGGATTTCCCGGAGTTGAAATCGAAATGGATACACTCCAATATCCAAAGATATATCATAAGAGTCCGTTCTACAACGGAATGCCTACTTTAATGCAGGATTATCTGCTCAACACTCGTGACCAATATTACATGGAGGGAGGTATGCGCGTTTATAACCTCAAAGAAGTTCTTGTAACTGCCAAGCGCGAAAAAGCCAGTTCCAAAAGTATTTATACAGGCGGTATCAATACCTATACTCTTGAAGGAGACAGACTAAAACAATATGCAGGACGAACAGCTTACGATATTGCCATCAATCTTCCGGGAGTTACCGTTTCAAATGGAAGTGAATTACATATCCGAAATAATGCCGATCAACCGGCAATCGTTATTAATGATATCATTTATGACAATGATGATTATATATTAAAAGATATTTTTGCAGATAATATATCAAGCATAAGCCTTCTTCGTGAAACAGATACAATGATTTTGGGTCCTCGTGCTGCAGCAGGTGCTATCGTCATCACTTTAAAAGACCCGAAAGACATTCCAAGGAAACCAGTACCAGGCATTGCAACCTATACCCCATTAGGATATTGTGATACTGTAGAATTCTACCATCCGACTTACGCTTTTCCTGAAAAAACGGATCTCGCGAAATCAGATCTACGAACTACTATTTACTGGAATCCATCTTTACAATTCGATAACGAAGGGAAAGCCACGATAGAATACTATACAGCAGATAGCAAGGCTCCTCAGACTATCATCATTGAAGGAGTGGATAAAAATGGAAAAGTTTATCATGTTCAACAAACGATCAATAAATAACCTAAAAACATAGATACAGGAACGCCTTTATATCAGATAATTTCGTAATTTTGCCCGACATTTTAAAGAATGAAACTATGCCGGACTATGATTTAATTGCCATACTCGGGCCCACCGCTTCGGGCAAAACACCATTTGCCACCGCTCTGGCTCACAAATTAAATACAGAAATTATCAGTGCCGACTCCCGTCAGATTTATCGGGGTATGGACCTAGGTACCGGAAAGGACTTGGCCGATTACACAATTAACGGACATACTATTCCGTATCACCTGATCGACATTGCCAATCCCGGATATAAATACAATGTATTCGAATATCAACGGGATTTCCTTATTTCTTACGATTCTATCAAACAAAAAGGCTGTCTCCCCGTTTTATGTGGAGGAACAGGAATGTATCTTGAAGCTGTACTGAAAGGTTATAAGCTACTGCCTGTACCTGAGGACCCGAAATTACGTGCCCGCCTAGCTAATTATTCCCTTGAAGAATTAACCAGTATCTTAAGCCAATATAAGACTCTGCACAACTCTACGGATGTAGATACCGTAAAACGTGCAATACGCGCCATAGAAATTGAAGAGTATTATATGGCTCATCCAGTCCCTGAACAGGAATTTCCAAAGCTGAACAGTCTTATTATTGGTGTAAACATCGATCGGGAATTAAGACGTGAAAAAATTACCCGCCGTTTAAAGCAACGATTGGCTGAAGGAATGGTGGATGAAGTACGGCATCTAATCGCGCAGGGAATCGCTCCGGATGATCTGATTTATTACGGTTTGGAATATAAATACCTGACATTACATGTCATAGGAAAACTAACTTATGAAGAGATGTTCACAGGTTTGGAAACAGCTATTCATCAGTTTGCCAAGCGTCAGATGACCTGGTTTCGTGGCATGGAACGGAGAGGATTTACCATCCATTGGATTAGTGCAGAGTTACCTATGGAAGAAAAGATAGCATTTGTATTAGATAAACTGCAAGAGTTTTAGTATCTTTGTCGCATATTTATTAGTTTTATATGAGTGTAGAACCAGGAAAATGGGGAGTTATTTACAACCCTAAAGCCGGTACCCGCAAGGTACAGAAACGATGGAAAGAGATCAAGGAGTATATGGACGGCAAAGGTGTCAATTATGACTATGTACAATCCGAAGGTTTCGGTTCAGTGGAACGCCTATCCAAAATTCTTGCTAATAATGGTTATCGTACAATTGTTATTGTAGGTGGTGATGGTGCGCTGAATGATGCTATCAATGGGATTATGCTCTCTGATGCTGAAGATAAAGATAATATCGCTCTTGGTATCATTCCGAATGGAATTGGAAATGACTTTGCTAAATACTGGGGACTTACTACCGAATATAAAACAGCTGTAGATTGTATTATCAATCATCGTCTCAAAAAAATAGATGTAGGTTACTGCTCTTATTATGATGGGCAAGATCATCAACGTCGCTATTTCCTCAATGCTGTCAATATTGGTCTAGGTGCACGAATCGTAAAAATCACTGATCAGACCAAACGTTTCTGGGGAGTTAAATTTTTATCATACTTAGCTGCACTATTTTCGTTGATATTTGAACGGAAACTCTATCGCATGCATCTTCGGATCAATGACGAACATATCCGCGGACGTATCATGACTGTCTGTGTAGGTAGTGCATGGGGATGGGGACAAACACCGAGTGCTGTACCTTATAACGGCTGGTTGGATGTATCTGTTATCTATCGGCCGGAATTTTTGCAAATCATTTCCGGACTATGGATGTTGATTCAAGGAAGAATTTTGAATCATAAGACGGTGAAAAGTTACCGGACACGAAAAGTTAAAGTCCTACGTGCACAAAATGCTTCCGTAGATTTAGATGGTCGTCTTTTACCAAAACATTTCCCGTTAGAAATAGGTGTACTTTTAGAGAAGACAACACTGATTATTCCTAAATAAGCGATAAATAGAGTAAAATGAACCTATCTGTTTAATCCTATTAATTAGAAAGACTGTAATTTTGTAACTCGTAATTTGTAAATACTAAAATGATAGAACTTAAAAACAATCCTGCTAATAATTTCTTTTTGCTGGCAGGTCCATGTGTGATAGAAGGCGAAGATATGGCAATGCGTATTGCAGAACGTGTAGTCAAAATCACTGAATCTCTGAAGATTCCTTATGTATTCAAAGGTTCTTACCGCAAAGCAAACCGTTCACGTATGGATTCTTTTATGGGCATCGGTGATGAGAAAGCACTCAAAATTCTGAAAAAAGTGCATGATACTTTCGGTGTTCCTACCGTAACAGACATTCATGCAGCCGACGAAGCAGAAATGGCCGCAGAATATGTAGATATACTCCAGATTCCAGCATTTCTTTGCCGTCAAACTGATCTTCTGATTGCAGCTGCAAAAACTGGGAAAATCATAAATATCAAAAAAGGACAATTTCTCTCTCCTATCGCTATGCAATTTGCAGCAGATAAAGTGGTGGAAGCTGGAAACAAAAATGTGATGCTGACTGAACGTGGTACGACTTTCGGTTATCAGGATTTAGTAATTGATTATCGTGGTATTCCTGAAATGCAATCATTCGGTTATCCTGTGATATTGGACGTTACTCACTCATTGCAACAACCGAATCAGACCAGTGGCGTGACAGGTGGAATGCCACAACTGATTGAAACTGTTGCAAAAGCTGGTATCGCCGTAGGTGCCGACGGACTATTTATTGAAACTCACGAAAACCCGGCAGTAGCCAAAAGTGATGGGGCTAATATGCTGAAACTGGACTTATTAGAAGGATTATTGACTAAATTAGTAAGAATACGGGAAGCTGTCAAATAATATATCAAGCGATGAAACATTTACAATCAGTCTCAGCAATTGATAACCTGTTGAAAATATAATGGCAAAGATGTTGCAGACTTTGTTAAAAGTTTGATCGATGAAGGAAAGCAATTAGAGTTTTTAATGATCAACCCGGAATAAGAAAAATCGGAATAAAATAAGTTATCACAAAGAATAATACATTATTGGTGATTTAACATTTATGATTAGCGAAACTAATAGAACAAGAATATTTTTTTTAACTAAATATAAAACATGAAACATTTATTACGTGGATTATTTATTGCAGTTTTAACGATATGCTGCAATTTCCAATTCGTGTTTGCACAGCCCATGCAAACGCTACCTGTGGACAAAGATGTCCGCATAGGTAAACTGGACAATGGGCTTACTTATTACATTCGTCACAACGCACTTCCGGAAAAACGTGCGGAATTCTACATTGCACAAAAAGTCGGTTCTATTCTCGAAGAACCACAGCAACGTGGTTTGGCACACTTTCTGGAACATATGGCTTTTAACGGAACTAAAAATTTCCCGGGTGATGAAAATGGATTAGGTATCATCCCTTGGTGTGAAACCAAAGGTATTAAATTCGGCACTAACCTGAATGCATACACCAGCGTTGATCAAACAGTTTACAACATCAGCAATGTTCCTACTGAAAATATAAATGTAGTAGACTCTTGTCTGCTTATTCTGCACGACTGGTCAAGCGCTATCAAATTGCTCGACAAAGAAATCGACAAAGAACGTGGTGTGATTCGTGAAGAATGGAGAAGCCGTAACAGTGGAATGCAACGTATCATGACTGATGCTCTGCCTACCTTGTTCCCTGATTCTAAATATTCAGATTGTATGCCTATCGGAAGTATCGATGTTATCAACAACTTCCCTTATCAGGACATCCGCGAATATTACACAAAATGGTATCGCCCTGATTTACAAGGAATTGTAATTGTAGGTGACATTAATGTAGACGATATCGAAGCCAAATTGAAGAAGGTGTTCGCTGATGTAAAAGCTCCGACAAGCCCGGCAGAACGCATCTACTATCCGGTACCTGACAACCAAGAACCTCTGATCTATATTGGTACGGATAAAGAAGTAAAAACTCCTTCTTTCAACATCTTCTACAAACATGAAGCCACTCCGGATTCAATAAAGAATACGGTCAATTATTATGCAACTCAGTATATGTTAAATATGGCAATCACCATGTTGAACAATCGTCTAGCAGAACTGATCCAGACAGCTGAACCTCCTTTCACAAGCGCAAATGCCGGTTATGGTAACTTCTTCCTTGCCAAAACCAAAGAAGCCTTTACTTTGAGTGGTAGCAGCAAATTAGACGGTATTGAGCTGGCTATGAAGACTGTACTACAAGAAGCTGAACGCGCACGTCGATTCGGATTTACTGCAACAGAGTACGAACGTGCACGTGCCAATTACCTGCAAGCTATCGAAACAGCTTATAATGAACGTGATAAGAGAAAGAACGGCGGTTTTGTAGACGAATATGTCAACAGCTTCCTCGACAATGAACCAATTCCGGGTCTTGAAGCTGAATGTGCGATCATCAAACAATTAGCTCCGCAAATTACAGTTGAATATATCAACCAAATCATGGGACAACTGCTCACTGACAACAATCAGGTAGTTATGATGGCAGGTCCTGAAAAAGAAGGTATGAAATATCCAACTAAAGAAGAAATTGCTTCATGGTTGAAAGAAACTAAAACACTCGACGTTAAAGCGTATGAAGATAAAGTTTCTACTGAGCCTTTGCTTTCAGAAGAGCCAAAAGGTGGAACAATTGTTTCTGAAAATAGTGGAGAAATCTATGGATCAACAAAATTAGTACTTTCTAATGGTGTAACTGTATATATCAAACCGACAGATTTTAAAGCTGATCAAATCTTAATGCAAGGTATTAGCTTCGGTGGTACCAGCTTATTCCCGGACAATGAAATTCTGGATATCTCTCAGATTAACAGCGTAGCAACAGTAGGTGGTCTCGGCAACTTCAATAAAGTGGAATTGAGCAAAGCTCTTGCAGGTAAACGCGCTTCTGTAGGCACATCGATAAGTTCATTGACAGAATCTGTTTCAGGAAGCTGCCCTCCAAGAGACTTTGAAACAATGATGCAACTGACTTATCTGTCTTTCACTGCTCCACGCAAGGATAACGAAGCATTCGAATCATACAAGAATCGTCTGAAAGCTGCTTTACAAAATAAAGATGCTAATCCGATGAAAGCATTCCAGGATACTGTATCTCACATTCTATATGGCAACCATCCTCGTATGTTGGATCTGAAAGAAGAAATGGTTGATAATATCAATTACGATCGTATCATCGAAATGTATATGGATCGCTTCAAAGATGCGAGCGACTTCAAATTCTATTTTGTAGGTAATATCAATATCGAAGAAGTTAAACCTTTAATTGCTAAATATCTGGGAGGTCTGCCTGCTATCAATCGTAAAGAGACTTTCAAAGATACGAAAATGAATATCCGTAAAGGTGGATACAAGAAAGAGTTTGCTAAGAAACAGGAAACTCCAATGGCAACTATTATGTTCCTATTCAGCGGAAAATGCAAATATGACCTGCGTAACAACATAACTCTCAGCTTCCTTGAACAAGCATTGGATATGGTTTATACAGCCGAAATCCGTGAAAAAGAGGGTGGTACATACGGTGTAAGTTGTAACGGTAGTCTTAGCCAGTATCCGAAAGAAGAACTTACTCTGCAAATCGTATTCCAGACTGATCCTGATCCGGTTAAGAAAGCCAAATTAGCAAATATCGTAACCGAGCAGCTTCAAAAAATGGCTAAAGAAGGCCCGTCTGAAGAACACATGCAGAAGATCAAAGAATATATGCTGAAGAATTACAAAGATGCACAAAAAGAAAACAGCTATTGGCTAAGTAACTTGAATGCATATTTCTATAGTGGTATTGATTCAACAAAAGGGTATGAAGAATTGATTAACAACATGACAGCAAAAGACGTAAAAGAATTCCTTGCTAAATTGCTGAAACAGAAAAATGAAATTCAAGTTACAATGACTGTACCTGAAGAAGATATTAAGAAAACAGATAAATAATATTCTTCAACAATCAACTGTATGATGATATTTAACGAATTACGCAGGCATGGACGGCTTGCTGCCAAGCGACATCCGATGTATGAGGAGAATTTAGCGGGTAAAATTATCAGCTATGTAATGGCGGCTGGTTGGGCTGGTTACTTGATACTCTTCGGTACAATACTTGCCTCTTCGTTTACAAATATGGTTCCCAATTGGGAACCATATCATGTAATGAACGGCATCGCCCTGATTTTTATTCTGGCACTAGATTTCCTGTTGCGTATTCCGTTTCAAAAGACACCGACTCAGGAGGTAAAGCCTTACCTCCTGTTGCCGGTTAAAAAAAAACGTATCATCGATTTTTTACTTTTACGTTCCGGACTAAGCTTATTCAATCTATTCTGGTTGTTTCTTTTTGTCCCTTTTTCCTTCCTCACAATTACAAAATTCTTTGGTGTTTTAGGCGTTATCAGCTATCTTATAGGTATCTGGCTCATTATTCTTATTAACAACTACTGGTATCTGCTTTGCCGCACACTTATCAATGAACGTATTTGGTGGATATTGCTTCCTGTCGCTTTTTATGGCGGAATCATTTTTCTACTTATTATTCCCGATAGTCCTGTATCTTCTTTCCTAATAGATTTGGGAGACAGATATATGGAAGGGAATATCCTTTATTTTATGGGCACGATATTTATTATAGCTATTTTATGGTGGATTAACCGCAGAGTCATTTCCTGTCTAATCTATGTTGAACTGGCAAAAACAAACGATTCAAAAATCAAACACGTCTCCGACTATAAGTTCTTCGAACGCTATGGGGAAGTAGGAGAATATATGCGACTGGAATTAAAAATG
>ERZ826016.2311-NODE-2311-length-15295-cov-2.446785_pt1 | contig 15295 bp, 16 predicted proteins | sample MGYA00519872_ERZ826016 | MGnify/ENA primary metagenome ERZ826016 (study PRJEB31778, sample SAMEA3449218) | human gut metagenome | biome: human gut; feature: human-associated habitat; material: faeces | place: United Kingdom | collected 2010/2012 ... | reverse complement strand
TAATTCGGACAAACGCATAACTCTCTAAATTTTCGGCAAAGATAATTCATAACTTTCTTGCATACAAATTATTTAGAATGTTTTTAAATAACAACATTGATAACCTTCTTTACTCATTCATTTTTTAATTCCTCCTCATGCAAACGTTCACACTTCTTTTTATACCGGATAAAGCGTAAGGTCCATTCACGTGTTTTTTCCATAAACTCTTCTTCTGTAAGCTGTTCGTAGTAATAATTCAGAATACGTTCGTAAAAACTCAATTTTTTATCATCCCTTTTTTTAATTGCTCGTAAGTTTCCTTACTCATTTTTAATTCGTGACACATTTCTGTGATTTTCACGTGTTCAAACTTAAGCAATTCTTCAATAAAAAGCCCAAAGGCATAGTGGTGAAATTCTTTTTTCATTTCTTCTTCTCATTTAATTATTAAAATAAAGTTATTATACACTAAATATTTTCACAATGGTTCATACATATCTGAACCTCACTTATTTTATTTATCATAATTTCGCAACATGTTCTGAAAGACAAAACAATATTTAATTCAATCAATATAAAAATGAATATCATGAAAAATGTTTTAACAAATGAATATAAGATGTCTTATTTCATGCCCCCTATTGCTCCCATAAAAAATGAACAGGGACAGACTATTGCTCCCGCCACACTCATCCCCTTTTGTGATGTTTCAGCAAATCAAATATACCAGATGATTACACGTAGCGAGAAACTCAGAATACTGACCGAGCAAGTACGCAGTGCGGCAGATATAAGAACAGGCAAAGCTTCACTACTACCCTATGTAACACCTTGCGGAATATTCACTCGTCGCAACAGCAAATGTTTTGTATCACCTTCCGGCTTAGCGATAGTAGATATAGATCACATGGATTCTTATCAGGAAGCGGCAGAATTGCGCTATGCATTGTTCAATGATCCGTTTCTCCGTCCGGTTCTCACATTTATCAGCCCCAGTGGTCGGGGTGTAAAAGCATTTGTACCCTACTGTGCGGCAAGTCAGGATGATGAAGTGAAACGTGTTACAGAAAACATGATTTGGGCAATGCAATATGTCGAGCTAACCTATGGATCAAAAAACGATCTTTCTACCAATACACCGACTAAGGGAGTAGACATTTCAGGTAAAGACATAGTGAGAGCCTGTTTCCTTAGTCATGACCCGGAAGCATTATTTCGAACATTATAAGTTTTATCAATATGGAATTACAAATTTTGAATTAATTATTTATCATCTAAAAAAATGAACAACATTGAATCTTTATACCACCTCACCGAAGTGGTAGAAACGGCAGGGACCGATATTGCCCCCACTTATGCCGAGTATGTACAATTGGCATTTGCCATCGCAACAGATTGCGGTGAAGCCGGACGTGAGTTTTTTCATCGCCTATGTAGATTATCGGCCAAGTATCAACATGAACACGCCGAACGGATATACTCCAACGCACTCATCAAGCAGCATGGAGACATACACTTAGGCACAGTATTTCATCTGTCCGAAATGGCAGGAATAGAATTCCCCAAAGAAAAACTGATGAACAACCAAACGAGTGCAACAGGTACAGTAAGTTCACCCCATCAAAATCTCACACACGCGCACGTATATAATAAGGTAGACAACGAGAAAACGGAAGACGCTGATGAACCGGAAGAACGGCTGTCCGGCAGTGAACCACACCAGCCATTGCCTACTTTTCCCACAGCAGACTGGCCGCAACTTTTGATGCGTATCATAAGCTACGGCACTACCGCTGCACAACAGGATATACTTCTACTCGGATCATTAACCACTTTGGGTGCCAGCATAGAACGATATGTGAGATGTCCTTACGGCGGAAGATTCCAATCACCTTGCTTGCAAACCTTTATTGTGTGCTCCTTCAGCTGCGGGAAAAGGGACTCTTCCGTTCGTTCGCATGCTCGTAGAACCCATTCACGAAGAACTTCGCCGACAATCGGAAGAAGAGCTGAAACGATACCACCGAGAAAAAGCAGCCTACGACATACTAGGTAAGGAACGTGCTAAAGTAGAAGCTCCTCAAATGCCTCTAAACAAAATGTTTCTGATCGCAGGAAACAACACCGGTACGGGAATCCTGCAAAACATCATGGATGCCGACGGCACAGGTTTTATCTGTGAGGCTGAAGCAGACACCATCTCCTCCGCCATCGGTTCAGAATACGGGCATTGGAGCGATACCCTCCGCAAGGCATTCGACCACGACCGATTATCGTATAATCGCCGCACCGACCGGGAATACCGGGAAGTGAAGAGAAGCTACCTTTCCGTCTTGCTATCCGGAACCCCCGCACAAGTAAAATCACTGATTCCTTCACCAGAAAACGGTCTCTTTTCACGCCAGTTATTCTACTACATATACGGTATACGGGCATGGGTCGATCAGTTTGATAAAGACGAGACAGATAAAGAAGCCTTTTTCACTGCCATGGGACTGGAATGGGAAAAGAAACTAAAGCTACTGAAGGCACATGGTATTCACACGCTCCGGCTCACTGATGAACAGAAACAGGAGTTCAATCAACACTTTTCCAACTTGTTCGACCGTTCAAACATCGCCAACGGCAGTGAAATGAACAGTTCAGTAGCACGACTAGCTGTCAATACGTGCCGTATCATGGCAGAAGTAGCCACACTGCGTACCCTCGAAACTCCCCAACCTTATTGTCCGCAGACCTCCAACAAACAGACCTTTACTCCGGACAAAGACATCGCTATCGACAATATCAAAGACAATATCATTACTCGCTGGGATATAACCATTAGTCCCGAGGATTTTAAAGCCGTATTAGGGCTTGTAACACCCCTCTATTGTCATGCCACGCATATATTGTCTTTCCTTCCCCCTACCGAAATCAGTCATCGGATTAATGCCGACCGTGACGCTTTTTTCGACGCTTTGGGCAACAAGTTTACCCGTACACAGATGTTGGAACAAGCAGAAAAGATGGAAATTAAAGCTAATACCGCTCTCACCTGGCTTAAACGCTTGGTAAAGCGCCGATTAATAACCAGTGTCGACGGTAAAGGCTCTTACGCACGCGTACACGCGTGTGCGTGCTAGAGAGGTCGGGGAAAGGTGTACTTATTGTACCCATTTACCCATAAACCACCCCACTGCTTTGTAGGAGTTAAAGCATAGCTATAGAGATCGTAAAGCTATGCTTTAACTCCTACAAAGCAGTGTTTTTTACGGTTCACCCAACGCATCTACAATTACCCTTACTTCCAACGGCGTATAAGATCGGCGTTGTGGCTGATATCCCAAGTCATACAGCCGTTGTTGAAGCCCGGGACATCGGGTAATCCATTTATTCATTTTCCGGTAAGCGGCAATACTAGTCAGTTCGGGAGAATAGAGTTGAGCGAGTTCCATGCGGCCATAAGCACGTATTTTGAATTCTATCATGGCTTATAAGTTTCTGATTTATAGTCACAAAATTAACTAAATATATCCATATTTACAACATTATATACCGGGAATAAAGGACAATAATTGACTATAAGTGACTATAACAGCTCACTACTGAGCATAACCGACTTTCGCGAATTTCAGTGAGTTATCTTTGTATCGTCAAAAGGGAGAAATCTCCGCGACACGATGTTTAACCATTAAATTTTATTGTTTTATGATTCGTTACAAGATTTATCAAAACCAACAAAAGAAAGGAGTGAACGCAGGTAAGTGGTTCGCTCGTTCGGTTGCCGACGAAACGTTCGACTTAGCAAAGTTAGCCGAACACATGTCTAAACACAACACTCCGTATTCTGGTGGTGTTATCAAAGGTGTGCTCACAGATATGGTAGGCTGTATCAAAGAATTGTTGCTCGACGGCAAGAACGTAAAAATTGACGATCTGGCAATCTTTGGTGTAGGTATCCGCAGTAAAGCGGCCGAAACACTGGACGATTTTTCACTAGAGAAAAACATCACAGGTATGCGTCTCAAAGCTAGAGCTACCGGTAATCTATCCACTACCAACCTGAAACTTGACAGCCAGTTGAAACAGCAAACCGAGTATCAGAAACCGACTACCCCAGGAGGAGAAGGCTCTGGTAATACCCCGGACCCTAAACCGGATGAGGGTGAATCTCCTGATCCCACTCTCTAATTCTTCTAATTAAAATTTTATCAACTTAAAAACGGAATCACATGAGTAGTTCATCTTCACCCCGCTCCAAATGGAGCTTTATTGTTAAAGTTATCATCACTATCGCCACCGCTATCGGAGGATTGATAGGTGTACAGAGTTGTATGTAGGCTTATGCGAACCATCACGCTGTTCATCATTCATTGCAGTGCCACACCGGAGGGAAAATCCCTCCCGGTGGAGGCTTGCCGACAAGATCATATCCATCACCGGGGTTTCCGTGATATCGGTTATCATTTTTATATCACACGCGATGGAGAGATCCACCGAGGCCGTCCTCTGGAAAAAGTCGGAGCGCATTGTCTGAATCACAACGCGCATTCTATCGGAATTTGCTATGAAGGAGGATTAGACATGAATGGAGTACCTAAAGATACACGCACGCTGGAGCAACGAGGTTCGCTGCTGGCTTTACTTCGAGAATTACGGCGAAGATTTCCGAAAGCATTGATAGTAGGACATCATGATCTGAATCCGATGAAAGAGTGTCCATGCTTTAATTGTGTGAAGGAATTTGAGGAGGTATAAGATAGGATTGATTAAGGGATTTATAAGGTGGAAGCTTTATAGGTCCCTTTCAATTTTATTAATCATCATTTAAACACAAGTTTGTTTCTCATTCGAAAAATAAAAACAAGAGCATCTATTTTATTTGTTTTTTCCTATCGAATAATACTCCAAAATGTCAAAAATATAATCTTGAAATATTCCTTTAAACTTTGGTTATTGATATATTTCATATTATACCTTATTTTATCCGGCATAATCAATTCTACATATGCTTTATCCGGCTCTTCTGCTTTACCTAAAATTAAATTCTCATCAACATACTCTATTGAAGCATAATCTGTAATACCCGGACGAACCGACAACACCTTCTGTTGCTCTTCAGTATATAAATCTACATACTTTCGGACCTCTGGACGTGGACCAACTATACTCATATCTCCTTTAAGAACATTAAACAATTGAGGTAATTCATCCAACTTATATTTTCGGATAAAATACCCAATACGTGTTATTCTAGGATCACGCCCTCCCACAGTAATAAGCCCTTTCTTATCAGCTCCTACACGCATCGATCGAAATTTGTATACGTAAAAATCTCGACCACCACGTCCTACGCGTAATTGTTTATAGAAGCCACTACCCTTACTTTCTAAACGAATAGCTAAATATAAAAGGAAGAAAACTGGGAAAAGAAAAAAAAGACCTAAAAGAGAAAATAATATATCAAAAAATCGAATCACGAGCTATCGTATTATATGCAGTTTTCACTGTTCGAATAATAAAATCCAACTGTTCATTATTCAATTGAGGATAAATCGGCAATGAAATCTCTCCTTTAAAATTTTCATATGCCTGAGGATAATTTTTTATATCATATCCTAAGGACTTAAAGAATGAAAGCATCGGCATCGGAATAAAATGTACATTAACCGCAACCTCACTTTTAGCAATCTCATCAATCATCCGATCACGTAATTCTTCAGTAAAGTCTTTGATACGAAGTGCATAAATATGATATGAACTCTCTTTTTCACCATCTATTGACGGTGGCGTTATTGCCCAGTCACATGTAGTAAAGGCTTTGTCATAAGTCTCAAACACTCGTTTCCGTTCTTTCAATAAGGAGGGATATTCACGTATCTGAGCCAATCCAATAGCCGCATTTACATCAGCCATATTAATCTTCATCCCCAAACCAACAATATCATAGCGCCATCCCCCAGCTTTGGATTTAGAAAATGCGTCTTTTGTTTGACAATTTAGACTTGTCATACGTAATTCTTTGTACAAATCTTCATTATTAAAAGGTTCAGGTAAATTCAAACAGATAGCACCACCTTCCGCAGTAGTCACATTCTTCACTGCATGAAGAGAGAAAATAGCAATATCTGTTTCGCAACCGGTACGCTGTTTCCTACTATAATAAGCCCCTAGAGAATGAGCAGCATCATTCATCACCAAAATACGCCCTAGCTTCTTTTGAACTGCAGAGGTTGCTTGAAATATCCCACGAATCTCGGGTTCCTGTACTATAGACATGATTTGATCGTAGTCACAGGGAAATCCCGCAATATCAACAGGAATAATAGCTTTTGTTCTTGGAGTAATTGCATTACGAATTGCTTCAACAGAGATATTAAAGTTCTTATCCGAATCTACCATTATTGGTTTTGCACCAGCATGAAGTACAGCCAAAGCAGTAGCACTATAAGTATATGCTGGAACAATTATTTCATCGCCTTCTTTTACTCCCAACCACCGGAGCATCATTATTGCTCCCGACGTCCAGGAATTCACACAAAGAACTTCTTTCGCTCCTGAAAAAGATTTAATTTCTTCCTCCAAAGCTTTTACTTTAGGTCCGGATGTAATCCAACCGGAACGTAAAGAATCAACAACTTCGTTGATGACCGCCTCGTCAATATAAGGTGGTGAAAATGGAATTTTCATAATCAATATTCTGATTTTTAAACAATAGTTTATTACATATATATTATTTAACCGCATTAGATAAACACCACATACAACACATGAACTATAACACATTCCCCCAGAACTTACTCCTGAGCTAGGTTAAACAGACCCTTTCCTCCCTTTTGAAGGAATGTATACTAACTCCGATTGCATAACAATAGAAACTCTAATCAAACTAAAGAAAAGTTCATTCATCATTTACGAGCCATCTTGTAGATAAAATCGAGAATGCAGGTCGGCATCATTTTAACCCCAGCATACGCCAATGCCCAAAAATCCGCCATCACCCCATAGTGCAACATTTTATTTACCCGATGGCGAAGCGTGAAAATACCCTTGGCATGCTTCCAGCCCCTTCTGCGTTCAAAGAAGTTATCATCCAGTCGGAATCTGAATAGATATTCCGGCACATTTGCAAACACACAATCGGCAGCAAAACCTTGCGCCCACATCATCGTGTCCTCGCCAAAGTAAGTGTCTAATGAATACAGCCCCGCCTTTTCAATATACGAACGTCGGAACATCACCGTAGGATGAATCATACAATCCCGCTTACGAAACATCTCTTTGCAAAGCTCGTGTGTCTCTGGCATCTGCTTACGATAGTACTCACTACCATCACTCATGATCTCAATAGCCCATGTACCAAGGCACTCTACCTCGGGATGTTTCTTAAAGTACTGTATCTGACGCTCAAAGCGGTTCAACTCGCTAATGTCATCCGCATCCATACGAACAATAAAAGGATACCCTAAAGGCATCACAATTCTTAACAACTCATTTAGTGAGTAAGCTAAGCCCTTATTCTCGTCTCGAGCATTGATCTTGATTCGCTCATCATTCAACCCACGTAAATACAACTCCACATTCACATCAATGATACCATCAAACTGAATGAAGAAATCAAAGTTCTGATAGGTTTGGTTAAGAACACTCTCAACTGCAAGTTTCACATATTTAAATTTATCGTTTCTATAGAGCGACATAATAACGGCGATCCTAATTTGCATATTATTTTAGCTCATCATTTTTCTTGATTTGTTCTAAGTATTTCTCCCATTTATCAAATGTGCTCTTTTCGTTATGAGTAAAAGCAATTTTACGTCCACCTTTGGAAATAGTTTCAGCAACATCAGGATGACTCAACACATATCTCATTTTATCTGCAAGGGCATCAACATCTCTCCTCGGAACAACAAAACCATTGACACCATCTTGAATAAGTGTACGTGCTCCTCCTGGACGACAATCGGTAGAGATACTTGGAATACCCAACGACATTGCTTCCATAAGTACATTTGGCATACCCTCATAATCGGATGACAAAACAAACAATGAAGCGGCATTAATCCTATTCCAAAGATCATCGCATGCACTTAACAAGCTTACTCGCTCATTCAATTTATAATTGTGTACCTGTTCTTGCAATTGGTCACGCAAGCTACCATCCCCATAGATATACAAATCATAATATGGGAATTCATCAGCAATCTTTGCAAATGCATCTATGAGCAAAGCAAAATTCTTCTGTTCATGTAGGCGTCCTGCTGACACAATATGTTTACATCGTATTTTTGGTATAGGGTATTTATCAATAGGAACCTCTACGCTATTATGAATCACTATAGACTTAATAATAATAGTTTTGTTAAAGAAGTCACGAGCTCCTTCTGATTGAAATACAAGACCATCCATACCCTTGACAGTCCAATTACGAATCTTGCCTAATAATCCACTATACTCTTTGTCATATGGATCACCTCTTTCACTATAAATCGCCTTATGATATACCTTCTTTGGCATTGCCAAAGTAAGATAAGCAGATTGCAAATTATAGTGTATAGTAATATCAGGAACTATCTCTTTATATGCTTTTTTTAACGCCTTATATCGACCGAAAATCTGATGAAATTTATCATGTTCTGCCGCTGTTAGGTCGTGAATAATCACATTTTCGTGTATAGGATATCTCTTACTGAACTCTGATAACACCAAAAAATGAACTTCATGTCCCCTTTTGACCATAACATTGGCAAGTAAAGTGATTTGTCTTTCTGCCCCACCAGCTCCATGTAAATATGCAACTAAAGCTAATTTCATTTTGCTATTCTGATACAAGTTTCTGTAAGTTTATAATTGATGGCAAATAAAACAGCCAATACTTTTCTGCTCATAGGCATAGGAGAAAAAAGAAGTAGTCTCACATTCTGCCGATGCTCCTTCATTAACTTTCTTATTATTGTTTTTTTGTCTATTGAAGAATCAGATATCCCAAAATATGCTATTTTACAGAGTAGAGACAAAGGAGTCCGTGCTTGTTTCACTTTTCCCAAACGTGCAATATCACCATAAGCCTCTTTTGAGGTTAAATCTGCTAGTAGGTCTCCGACTTCGTATAAATCGAAATCCTTTTTCTTGAGTCCTCCCATTGAGATCGTAACTTCTCCTTGTCGATAGAAGTATTTATATTGATTGGTGACAATCATTCTTTTACATTTTGAAAGAACTCGATACTTGAAATCAATATCTTCATTAATTTTTCCTTTGCGAAAACGTTCACCATACAGAGCTTTGGCAGGAAAAAGGCATTGGCAAACGCTATAATCTCCTCCAATTCCAGTAGTAGTGCTCAACATATAATATTGAAGTATCTCCTCACGTCCATTACATTCTACTATATTCTCAATAGGTTGTTTTACATCTATTGATTCTTTAGTCGTTTCGTAAATTTGATATTGTACAATATCTGCTTTGCAATTTTTCAACAAATTCACACAATATTCAATAGTATCATTGGCAATCCAATCATCACTATCAAGGAATCCCACGAACGTTCCGTCGTTGGACATGCCCATATTTTCGATGTAGGCCAGTCCTGCGCTTCTAGCACAGGATAAACCTGCATTACTTTGATGAATGACAACAATTCTATCATCTTTTTGAGCATATTCGTCACATATTTGTGGACAGTTATCAGGAGAGCCATCATCTACAAGAATAATCTTAATGTCCTTATATGTTTGATTCAACAAGGACTCTACACAATAAGGGAGATATCTTTCTACCTTATAGACAGGAACAATAATATAGATAGAAGACATAGAATGCTTTTTAATATTGAGTAATGGCAATATGATTTACAGATGAATTCGTATATCTAAACTTATAACACAGCACCATGCCCCACAAAATCCAGACGATTGCATCTCCAGTAATAATGCTATCATTATGAAGAAGCGAATTTAAAGTATAAGCGATAAAAGCATAAATAACCAAAGACGCACCCGAGATTTTTGTAAGATTGTAAGCACAAAATATCTGTTTAGAATACAACATTAGCGTGATAATAAAACCAAATATTCCTGTTTCAACGAAAGCATTAAGAAGTATACAATGGGGATGTATAGTATACTGTTTTAAGAATGAAGACATTCCACCAAGCAAAAAGTTATTACCAATAAATTCAAATGTATTAGAAATAATACCGAGTCTTAAATCGTCATTTCCTGTCACATATCTGGAATTATCAAGAAAAGTATCAATGTACGGTACCAAATATACAAAAATCAATACAAATATTATTGGAATGAAAAATAGTAAAGATGCCTTTGCCGATGAATTGAGATATTTAATGTTATTTCTTAAATATAAAATATAAACTATTCCAGAAAACAGAATACAGCTTCTTTCTTGAATTAAAAATAATACTAAGAATAACTGCAACAAGATTATAATATATAATATTTTTTTCAAGAAGAGCCACCTACTAATATTTTCCGTTTTGTACAAATATGTTAAAAGAAAAGGCATTATCATCATAAAATAGCCATTATGAACTGCATCTCCCTTCATCCCTAGTAAGTAAGAACCATTTCCTTCCATTAACAATTCCATATGTCTGCTTGCTTGCAAGTCAGACTCGCTAATAAACAAACTTCCTATTACGTATCCTATTGGGTTACCAATATATTGTAACCAACAGACAGCTGAATTTAATAAACCACAAACCACAAATGCAAAAACGACAGATTTGAACGAACCGACCTTACTGTAATAAACAACGAAAGCGCCCAAACAGGACATTGCAACAAAATGCTGCGATACAAGATCCCTAAAGAAATTATCAAAATTGTAATCGAGAAATGATGAAAAAGCTGCAATTATCAAATACAGGCCATACAACTTGATAAAATTTGAATAATATGGACGAAGCAATTTTATGTTTCTTATGGTAATACAAAACATTAAGATTGCTGCTATTTGCCTAGGAGTAATGCCTCCAATATGTATGTTTCCACCAAATGAAATGGCAACAACGAAAAAAAAATAAAGAATATTTAACCACATAAAAACATATCTATTCAAACTTCTTTAAATACAATTTATGCTCTTCCAAGTAAACTTTTCACATTCAATATCGCACCAGGCCCAATGCGAAAGACTTTCCATATAACATAAACAAGACCAAGATAAAGCATGCATACAAATATTGCTTCAAAAATCCATAAAATTATACCATGACTAATAATATCAAATAAACTAAATATTGTCATTATTGTAAAAGAGGACATGGAAACAACAAAAAGACTTGTCAAATAATGCCCCATCTTAAGTTGCGTCTTACTTTTCACATATATAATCATACCAGGATAAATCAATGTCAAACATAACATAGTAGCAAAACCAGCACCCATTAAATCATATTTATTAACAAAAACGTATAAAAGAAATGTCATTAGGATTATTTGAAATAAGTACATTGCAAATTCTTGTCTTGTAAATCCATAGGCTCTAAGAACTGGAATAAATGAAAGAAAAAGAGTTTGAATTAAATAAGATAGGAGAAGTATACGAAAGGGACCTACCATCACAGTCCACTGACAACCAAGAAGAAGGGAAATTATTGGATATCCAAAAGACACTAACACTAATGCCATAGCTCCTACTAATAATAATATTCCGTCTTGAATATTATTAAAAACAGACTGAATTTTATTCTGATTATCTATCACTTTCGCATACAAAGGATAAGCGACAGAATCTACTACAGAATTGATTAATAGTCTAGGATATGATGCTAAAGTTTGTGCACGATTATAAAATCCTAATTTTGAAGTTCCCAATATATTACCAACTACTGCTGTATCAAGGCTGCCTGCCAACCAGGCTGTAATATTCTTAAGCTGAATCCAACCTGAGAACGCATATAATTCCCTGAATTTAAGCCTATCAAACTGAATTTTTGGTCTATATGGGTGCAAAATATATGAATAAAGGAATCGAAAGATACTTTCTGAAAGTATTGCAATAATCAATCCCCAATAAGACTTTAGAACCAGAACAAAGAGAATTACAAGGAAGAAGCTAATTACTTTTGCATATATGTTGAGTATTGCAATCTTCTTTAACTGTATTTCCTTATAATACAATATAATTCCAGGATTTGAAGCTGCCACAAATATACCATTTAGCATTATTACAACTGAAGGTAACATCGCTCCTTTATTGTGAAAATAATAGGAACAGAGTAATGGTACCAATGCAATAATTAACAATGATGCAATTGAAGCAACAGCAATGCTTGCAGTCCAGGTAGTATTCAGATATGACCTTATATCACCTTTCTTTTGAATTAAAGCAGCACTAAATCCCATAGCAAACGCAACATTTCCCAACGAAGAAAAAAACGTAGCTACAGCATAGGTACCGAAATCTGCGGGAGTAAGCATACGACTAGTTAGTGCCAATTGCAACACACCAATCAGCGTAATTATCGCCTGCTGACCTGATGTCCAAAAAGTACCCGATATAAATGTTTTCTTTAACGACTCCGTCATTATTCAAAATATTTACCCGATTCTGAAGATTTTACTGAGAATATCTGATGTTTATATATATTCATATCATGTTTTTCTTTTTCAGCCTCTTTCTCTGTTTTTGAGATAATATTATCTTTATACTTACCATTTACGAAGTCTGTTATATATTGCTTTAATTCATAGGCGAGGATATGACACAATTTTTTAATGGTTACTTTACATCCTATACCTCTTAAATGACGAAATTCAGACTTACTTACCTCCTCCATTAAACTCACAAAACGATTAAAAGCGAGTCCATTCTTCTTAAAATACCATTCTTTAACGTATTCTGCTCGCGCTTCCCTTGTGAGTTTCTCTTGTTCAGTAACTCTACCATTAAAATGACTATAGATATCTTCTGCGAGTTGATCAAAATTCTCATATAATGGAAGTACTCCACGATACCAATATCTTTCAAGATTTTGCTTGTCTGTAGTCATAAAGCCAAAAATAGGCTTATTCATAAACATTGCTTGTAAAGATGATGTTGAGCACCAAACTATTGTAGCATTACAACTTGCAGTCCAGTAAAAAATATGGCCTTCATTATTAAATATTACATTTTCGTTATTTGCAAAAAAATCCTTTATGCTTTTCATCTCGTTGTTAGAAGTATCTGGATGAGGTCGGAAGATAATTATTGCATCAGGGTTTTTCTCAGCAGTCTTCTTTACAACATTAAAAGAATCTCGCCTTCTTTGCAAATAGAATTCTGATGGCTGATACTCCTTTATAATATTGTCTGCATACAGAATCCAACGCTTATTCTTATCTATACCATATTGTTCTGCTAAATCAGCCTTTATGGTTTCACCATTTTTCTTAGAGAAACAATCGATGTCATACTGAAGAGAACCTATATACCATAATTTGTCATGGTCTACGCCTTCCTTTTCCAGATCTCTACAGAAACGTGGTCCCCATGCAACATGATAATCAACGTTATCAAATACCAATTCGTTTTTATAGCTCTTAGCTAAACTTTCATCATAATATCCTATTTGTTCCGAATAATAACATACTACTTTTGATTTCGCTAATTGCTTTGGTAGTGCAATTTGTGAATAATAATTATGCTCTGTAGTTCTGATTCCATTTACAACTATTATATCAGGACGAAATTTTAATAACCGCCATGCACACAATGAACGAAAAGGAATTAACTTAACATCGTATCCTTCTGATATAAGAATATTCTCCAAAATAGAAAAAAAAGGAAGCTCTCTCTTTTTTACTTCTACAATTATCGCAATGCGAATTTTATTTTTTTTCATCCTGTTACGATTTTATATGTTTCACTAAATCCTTTGTTTTTGCATACTCCTGCGGTGTACCGATATCAATCCATGTACCATTGAGTGGGTAACGGACAACCTTTTTACCCTGGGTAATGAGTTTCTCCACAAGGTGGGTAGCATGGAAGAACGTGTCTTCCGGAATCTCAGCAAGGGCGCGTTTCTTAATGAGGTAGATTCCTGCATTGGCATAGTAGTTATACTTGGGTTTTTCGATAAGTCCCTTGATGTTTCGACCGTCAAGATCGAGAATACCAAGTTCAATGCTGATGTTGTAAGGAACTGCTGCAACCGACATCTCTGCATCGTGTATCTGGAAGTGGAGGAAAAAGTCCTCATAGTCGATATTGGTGAAGAGGTCAGAGTTCATCACAAGGATGGTATCATTGTAAAATGTATCTACAAACTTGATACTGCCGATGGTTCCAAGGAACTTAGGTTCACGAAAGGTACGCACTTGTACACCATCACGTGGAGTAGCGAAATGTTCCTCAATCTGCTCGCCAAGATAATTGACCGTCACATTGACATGCTGCACGCCATACGAAATCAAACGATCCACATTATAGTCGATGATGCACTTGCCACCCACTTCGAGCAATGGCTTAGGAATATTCTCTGTAAGTGGACGAAGACGCTCTCCCTTACCACCTGCCATAAGGACGGCATCTATAGGAAGCTTTGACTTGAACTTTTGAAGATTAACTACATCCACCACACGTTTATACTCATCCAGAATAGGAATAAACATGATACGTCGGTTACGGAACGTCTTAAGGTGTGCGACATCATACTCTTCTTGCTTGATAAACTTGAAGTCGCGATGCATAATTTTACTGATAAGATCAGTAAGTTCTGCTCCAGCAATGAGGCTTCGACGAATGTCACCATCGGTAAGCGAACCTACCATCTGTTGTTTAGAATTCACAACAATGAGGGACTCACCATCGTGGATTATATTGTTAATAGCAACGAGGGCATCACGAACAGATGCAGTCTCGCTAATGATATATTTTCTCATATCTCTACCAATTTATCTCTCAACATGATTTCTGCAATCTTCCAATCGAGCATATTGTCAATATCTACAGAATGAAGTTCGTCCATTACGTACTTGCGAATCTTGGTCATTCCTGTAAGCCCTTTGGCTTTAAGCTGTTCTGGATTGATCACATATACAGCTCCATTCTGTTGCCATACGAGAGGAGCATCTTGTCGTCTTTCAATAGTGCCATCACCCTTGCTGACCGTGAGTAATCCATCAGCATTGTCTTCGAAGCCGTCATAATATGGATTGCATTTTGCAGGCATTACGGATGTGACCATATCGATACTGTCATCATAGAGCTTTACTGCCTCAATTACGTCTTCAGCTCTTCGAAAAGGAGATGTTGCCTGAAGAAGTACAACTACATCGTACTGTTTGCCCTTCTGCTCATAGAAATCAAGCGCATGAAGGAG
>ERZ826016.2301-NODE-2301-length-15328-cov-3.100111_pt1 | contig 15328 bp, 14 predicted proteins | sample MGYA00519872_ERZ826016 | MGnify/ENA primary metagenome ERZ826016 (study PRJEB31778, sample SAMEA3449218) | human gut metagenome | biome: human gut; feature: human-associated habitat; material: faeces | place: United Kingdom | collected 2010/2012 ... | reverse complement strand
ACGAGATAAATTAAAGCTAATGAAAAACAGGTAAGGATACTGTATGTTCGTATATAGATAAAACAATTTAATGCAGCACTTGAAAAACCATAAAAAAAGCAGGTTAAAAGGGAAACGTATATAGAATTGAATAAATTTTTACTTACAAAAAAGAGTAGCCAAATAGATAGAATAAAGGCTACAATGTTAATGGAAAAGCCATACCACCAGGAAAAGGATTCTGGAAAGAAGGAACAAATCCCATGCAAAATCAAACTATGCAAAGGAGGACTGAAGTCTTCCGACATATTGTCAAAAACGGAGTCGAAGCGGAATCTTTCACCGTTTTGTACTTCAATATAATCCCTTAAAATAGAGGAATCTTCCCATTTATCCGTATTTATGCTTTTTTTGTTATTGTCAATATAGATATTTGACTGAAAAAAAGAATTGGCATAACCATAACTCCAGTTTTCATCTGAATGAAAGCCTTCTCGTTTGGTGGAAAAAGTAAAAATTAAAGCAAGCGTTTGTAAAAAAATAAGAAGACACAAAATCAATCTATAATGTAATGTAAGTAGTTTTTTAAAAGAATATTTCATAATCCAATATCTCCTTTGTGTTTTTATCTTTAATCATAAGCCAAAAAAGGGAAAAAGTCAAATGTGAATTTTTTATAAATATTACGTAAATATTAAATTGATATATTTAAAAAAAACACTTGCAGATTTTGTTCGCATGTGGTAGAATAAAGAAAACGGCAACAGAGAGTTTGCCAAAATAAAACAAAAAGGAGAATGGAATTATGAAGAAAAGAATTCAAAAGTATCTTAGCGGTTCAAATGAAGGTTTCTCTCTTGTAGAGTTGATCATCGTTATCGCTATCATGGCAATCTTAGTAGGAGTTGTAGCATTGGCGGTTATCCCTAACCTGGAGAAATCCAGAGAGTCAAAGGATCTGGCTACATTGGATTCACTTGTAAGCGGTGTATCTACTGCAATTGCAAATGATCCATCTATCAGTGGAAGTGGCTCACTTAACATTTCTGCTGTTACAAGCGGTGCTTCTGGACTTGAAGGCGCAGTTTACCAGCAGCTGGGTGATATTTCCAAAACAACTATGGTAAGTTCTGCTGGTAAAGCTGGTACATTGACTGTTGAGTATTCAATTGGCGGTAGTACGGCAAGCAGCGTGAAAGCATACGTTACTGGAAGCGGATCAGGATCAGCTACAGCTGTTTGCAAGTATACTAAAGATGACAATGGAAACCCAAAAGCACTTAGTGTAAGCAATGGACAGTAATTCCTTGAATGAGAAATTCTAAAAAGGAATAAGGAGAACCCACTATGACATTACCAACATTTATTATTTACATATTTGTCTTTTTATACGGAATCGTGATTGGCAGTTTCTTGAATGTCTGCATTTACCGGATTCCGAAAAAAGAGAGTATTGTCACGGTGGGTTCTCATTGTATGAAATGCGGACACCAGTTAAAATGGTATGATTTGTTCCCACTTTTCAGTTTCCTTTTTCTAAAAGGAAAGTGTAGATACTGCGGGACAAAGTTGTCCGTACAATATCCGGTAATTGAATTTACAAACGGACTTTTATATATTATCTTGTTTGCAGTAAACGGTATAAACGTGGAAAGCGTATTATACTGCTTTTTCGTATCTGCGTTACTGGTTATCAGCGTGATTGATTTTCGGACTATGGAAATTCCGGTAGGTATCAACGCTTTTATCTTGTGCCTTGGTGTCATTCATACGATTTATGATTATGAAAATTGGGTTCATTATGTTATCGGTTTCTTTGCGGCAAGCCTTTTTCTGCTATTATGTTTGATTATTACCCGCGGAAAAGGAATTGGCGGCGGCGATATTAAATTGATGGCTGTGGCAGGGCTGATGATGGGCTGGCAGAATATTATGCTGGCGCTGGTGATAGGGTGTGTGGTTGGATCGGTGATTCAATGTATTATCATTGCTATTACGAAAAAGAAAGATCGATTTGCGATGGGACCATATCTTTCAATTGGTATTTTTATTGCTATGTTATGGGGAAATGTCTTTTTTGACTGGTATGTAGGGTTAATGTAACAGGGGGCTTTTTGCGGTTTATGGATTCCAGTGCTTTTTCCTTGTTGTGATGGAGGAAAGAGGAGAAAGTAGTGTAATCCATAGATGTGTAGTGGTGAAATGTTCATCAACATAACAACATATGGGAAAAGTAATAAAGACAGTGTGGAAGTGAGAAAGCCACACTGCTTGCGGTAGTTTTACCGTAGGATAAAGGAGGTTATTATGGCTAAGAAGGTAGTAGTGGTTCGTGTAGGAACTGAGACGATTCGAATTGTACATATGGATAACACACCAGACAACCCTACTGTATATGGCTGTGTTCGTGTGCCGACTCCGCAGGGAGCAGTAGAAGATGGCGAAGTAAAAAACATCATGGACGTCAGTCGTCGTATCAAACAAGCATGCCAGGAAAAAGGAATTACGACAAAAGATGTAATCTTTTCACTGTCATCATCCAAGATTGCAAACCGTGAGACGACGATTCCACTTGTAAAAGACAGTAAGATTCAGGGGATCGTTGATGCAAAAGTAGGAGATCTTTTCCCGATGGATAAAGATCGTTATATCTTTTCTTATGTAAAACAGGGTGGCAGTCGTACTGCAGAAGAAGGAGAAAAGGTAACAGACGGTTCGGAGAAAGCAAAGGAGCAGGAACCGGAAATTACGGACGATACCAAGAAAAAGAAGAAAAAAAAGGAACTTAAACTTAACTTTAATATAGGTAAGAAGAAAGAAGGAGAAGAAGGGAAAGAAGAGGCTCCACAGGATGTACTCGACCTTCTTGTTTATGTTGCTCCGATTGACTTAGTTCGTTCCTACTATGCATTGGCTGAAGGCTGTGACTTTAATGTAATGGCAATTGAAGTGGATGGTAATGGTATATTCCAGATCATGAAACGTCAGGTCAATGAAGGTGTAGAGATGGCGGTTCAGATCAACCGTGATGCGACATTGATCAATATCATGAGCCAAGATAAACTTCTTCTGCAGAGGACGATTCCGTATGGTGCCTCTACAATTGTAGAAGCAGTGATGAATGAGCCGGCATTCCGGGCTCCGGAATATGATAAAGCATTTAAGATCATTATGACACAGAGAGTGCTTTTGTATAACTTAAATGCGGCAAATCCTCAGAATGATCTGTCCATGCAGAAACGTATTGAGCTGACACAGAGTGCTTCTTCTTTGATTGGAAACATCTATCGTGTCATTGAATATTATAATTCAAGATATCGTGAGGAGCCGGTAAAAGGTATTATCGTAACCGGTGACGGCGCAAAAATTGCCGGTATTCACGAATTGATGGCAAATGAACTTGGTATTCCGACACGTACACCGAGTGAATTGCAGGGGGTTCAGTTTAATCGTCAGATTGAAGTGAATGTAAACATCCTCCAGTATGTTGGATGCTTTGGTGCGGTATACAGTCCGGTAAACTTTATCCCGGAAGATATTAAGAATAAGACGGCAACCAGAGAATCTATCAAGGGTATTGCTGCTGTGTTTGCTGCCTCTATTTTGGTCAGTATTGTGATGATTATGATTTCTATGATCTCACTGGGGACGGCGAAGGGTTCTTATGAATCGACAGCACAGAAAGAACGTTCCCTGCAGCCGGTACAGGCACAGTATGACAGTTTGCAGAACGATATGAAACGTATCCTTACTTATATGAAGATGGAAGGTATCACGGATACGAATAACAATAAACTTCATGCAATTCTGGAACAGGTAAAAGAAACTTGTCCGAAAGATTTTGTGATCAGTGCAGTAAACACTACAAATTCAGGCGGTACGATCAGTTGTATATCAACAGATAAAAAACTTTCATCGGTATCCGCATTGGTAATTCGTTTGAACTTGATCACAAGTATCAAAAATGTTAAGATTTCAAGTTCCATCGTAAAGGATGAGGATGGAGTTACCAAGAAACAGCAGTACAAATACACCATTTCCTTTGATTATCTGTCATTCCGTGAATCACGTGATTCGAATGAAATTGATTTCTTTGGTGATGAATTGACATTAGGCGATGAGGAGGCGAAATAACATGGGCGGTAAACTTACTTTAACTCAAATGCGTGTAATTTTGTTGGCAGGTGCAGTGCTGCTTTTGGTTTTGGCGTACTTCCTCGGATTCCAGCCAAATATGGATTCTGCTTCCGAATATCAGGTGAAGACAGAGACCGCAGAAAAGCATATCAAAGAATTGGAAGCATTGAAGAGCGATGTTAAGAACTTAGAGATTTTTACATCCTTGTATAATGATGAAATTAAGGATTATATTAATTCTTTCCCGGTTAAGATGACACAGCAGAAATCGGTATATCTTCTGTATCGTATGATGATCAATACAGAGGTAGATGTTACAAGCATCACACCGGGTACAGAATCTCCGTTCTATTATAAAGGAAATGTGCTTACTTCAGATGGAGATAAAGCACAGGCACAGGCAGATTCAGAAAAGGATACGATGTCAGAGATCACTGTTGTAGATATGGAACAGATGGTAGGAAGCGTAGCTTCTTATACGGTGGAGTTGTCCGGTACAACAAAACAGATTTATAACTGTCTGGACTGGATCACAGAAAATGATGAAAAAATGTCTGTCGGAGATGTAAATATTCAGTTTGATAAGAGCACAGGAAAATTATCAGGTACAATCGTTGTAAACTTCTATGCGATGCTTGGTAATGGTGTTGCTTACAAAGAACCGGATACGACAGGGTTTGCCTATGGTGTAAACAACGTATTTGGTGCGGTTAAGTAAGAAGAAAAAGAAAGGTGGTGTTATTATGTGCTTACATGAGTTACGACAGAATGATCAAGGTTTCTCTTTGATTGAGGTGATATTGGCAGTGGCGATACTGGCACTGGTAACGCTGCCTATTATTAACTACTTTACTTATTCCGGACTTCGTACAGCCGATGGACGTGACAAGCAGTCAGCGACGGTTGTGGCGGAAAATGTTTTGGATGAATTAAATTCTTATGACAATTTTGAACAGATTGAGAATATCGCCAGCAGTGGGGCAGTAGATGCGGCAAGCTGGACTGTTGTTCCGGATCCGTCTGATCCGACCAAGTTTACGTATACGGATTTGACGAAAAAAGTTCAATTGAATGGATATGATTATGAAGCGAAAGTTCATATTACATACACGAATCATACGACGTCAGATGGAAAAACGTATGATACAGGATATGATTCCAATACGGTGACGAAAGATACAAATGAGGCAATTACTTCCGAGTTTAATGATTATGAGATTCCAAATCCAAACCGGATTTATGGAAAAGAAAGTGTTGTTGCAAAAGAAGAGGATCAATTGGATCGGGCAATCAGTTATTTTCTGACAAATGAGGCGACAGATTCTAACACTTTTTTTACAAAATATAATCTGATCAAAGATAAATTAGATCGAAGACTTGCGATTCATCTTGAATATAAAGATGGAAATCCGGATATATACAAGGTAAAAGTGTCTTATCTTTATGAATTGAATGGCGCGAACATATCTCCTAATATTGAAAATGGTGTGTATGAGGCTCCGCTGGAAATTTCAGAAGTAAAAAGGGAATCATTAAAAAATATTTATGTATTCTATAACTTAAGGAGCGGCTATGATAATGACAGAGTAAAGGTTACATTTGGTACAGGGATTTCAGAGGAAGATATTAAAAATATCCACTATTATCTTTGCGGACTGACGACAACAGAGTGCCCGGATCGTGTAAACAATTATAAGTTTTTATTGTCAACGGATTCGGATCCGCTTGCATTAAAGTGTAACTATTTCTTTAATGGAAATACAGACACAATATTAACAGCAAAAGAAGACGATGGATCTACTGCAGATTTTATTTCGAAGAAGACGAAAAAACGAATTGGAGCCATTGAAGTCAGTGTGTATGAAAAAGGAAGTAATGAGCCACTTGCCGTTATGAATACGACAATTAGCGAGTAAATGATTGGAGGTTTTTCATATGATAAAGAAATGGATAAAGAAATTCAATGAAAAACTGCATAAGGCGAATGAAGATGACAGAGGTTCTGCATTTGTGATGGTTGTTATCGGCGTTATGGCTACGGCAATCATTGGAGCGACAGTATTATCTCTGGCTACAAATTATTTTGTATCGGTTGTTGTTGATCAGCAGGGTACGGATAATTACTATGAAACAGAGGCGATCGTTGCAGAGATTCGAAGTGGTATTGAAGAGGTTGCCGGTGTGAGTAATGAAGTTGCTTACATGGAAACCTTGGATAGTTATAATGCTGCCAGTGGAGAATTGCAGGATGTTTACTCAAAATTGTATTTATCCGGTATTATATATGGAATTAAAAACCGTAATAATTTTACCAAAGATAATATTTTAAAAATTGAGATGCGTATTAATGATTTGAAAATCAGAATGGGCGGGGATATTTTTAACAGGATTACGAAAGAACTTAAATATGCAAAATAAAGAATTTTACAATGAATATATTCAGGCTTTTTTAAAACAAAATGCTAAGTTGAACCTAAGTTTACTGCAATCGATGATCACGCGAAAAAATACGGTGGTCACGAGTGATATTATCAACTATTTCTTTTATCGTGATAAAAGTTCAGGAAAGCGCTGGCTTACGTTAAAAGGAATTAAAGTATCTTACAAAGATGAGCAGGGATATCAAACCGATATTCAGACGGATATTGTTATCAATGTACCGGATTACCGTTTTGAGGGAGAAGATACTTACGATCAATTGAAAAATTATATTTCCATCAGCGATGATCAGTTGACGATTGAAGGTCAGGCAAATGTTGGATTTATCGGAAATGTGTATGCCGGTGGTTCACAGACCGATTATAATTATGATGAAGGAATCGTGGCTGGTGCACAGTCAACGGCTTCTTTCGATAGTGATAAGGTGATTACCAGAGGGGCGATGAATCTTTTAACAGGAGCGAGTGTTACTGTGAATGGAGCGGATTTCTGGACAAAAAATATTTTATTGAATTCATTTGGAAGTTCAACTTCTACAAATAGTTCAACCTTGAACTTGAATTGCAACTCTTATGTGCTGGATGACTTAAGCGTTAATGATAATAACGCAAATGTAACCTTAGGTGGAACTTATTATGGTTACAGTTACAGTGAAGATAACTCAGCCGGGAGTGGTGTGAAGCAGCTGGCAGATTATAGTAGTGCGATTCTTGTAAATGGTAAAAACACATTGCTGGATGCCTCCTCCAATTTGGCAAAACTCGTTCTTGCGGGTCGTGCGTTTGTACAGAGAAATGATGCAACCGGCACCAAGTATGCATCCAATGTAGAAGACATTGCGATGGGTGAGTCGGCTTCCATCAAGAGTAACCAGGTAGCTTATTTGCTTCCACAGGAGTACATCGTAAAAGGACATAACCCATTATTGACGGCGACAGAATTTGATGCGGATCATATTGAAGCCAATTATAACAAAGACATCCTTATTCAGGATTTGGGACAATATCTGGATGACGCGAATCCGGTGACTTTGAATTATAATAATGCAGGCGGTTATGTATATCTGTATTTGAACTTTAAAGATTATGCAAGTGCCAATAAGTATTTTGCCAATTATTATTCTGTGGGTAATCCGGATAATGTAGACATGGTCAATGAACGTGCACAGACCTATATTACATCCAATTTGGCAGCGGCACCTACAGACGGTATTCGTATCAGTCCGACATTATATCTTCTTGCAGGCAATGTGATCAAGAGTTATTATGATGGCGCTGACGGATCAAATAAAATGGAAAGCAATTATTTTGCCAATGGGCAAGCATCTGCTACACTTTTGGCAGATGGATATAAGAAGATGGTTCAATATATGAGTCTTCAGTTGTCTTTGGTAGGAGGAAAATATGCTTCGACATCGGGAGCATCGCCGCGAATGGAATTGTATTACGCTGCAGCGACATCCGATGAAAAAGACAAGATAGACCTGGTAAAAGACAGAATTGTTGATTTCAGTGCAGTTCCATCTTCGGGAGAAAGACATACCTTTGATGAGGGAACAGCTTATATTACGCCGGGAACGATTTCCAGTTTGAAAGATACCGGTGTATCGAAAGGGTTGGTTGTAGCCGGCGGTGATGTGGGGATTGACTGTGATTTTGAAGGGTTGATCATATCCGGTGGAGGAGCAACCGTAAAACTCGGTGGTACATATAAGGAAGTTGCCAATACCAGTATGCTGGTAGAAATTCTTGATTGGATCAAAAAAGATGACACATGGAAAGAGTTTTTCTATGCGACAAAAGATAAAAATAAAAAAGAAGAAAATGTTGCTGAATGTATCGGTTATGAGAACTGGACAAAGAATTAATTGACAGGGTAAGAAAGAAGGTGATTTCGTGAAATCAAACAATAAAGGTTTTTCGTTGATCGAGTTGATTATTTGCATTACTATCTTGGCACTGTTTAGTACTTTAGTCGTGGTAGGACTTGGTTATATGGATCTTGCAAATTCAAAAAAATGTGTATCTAAGATTGATTCGGGTTTGATGACTTTGAAATCACGGAATATGGCAGACAGTAAGCGTACGTATCTGCATATTTACCGGTATACGGATGGTAATTATTATCTGACATATACAGAGGCAGATAACTACACAGATGCATCGCATTTTACGCCGGATGGTTCCGGAGAACAGATTGCAAACCGAAAATTGACGATCAGTTATAATGGAACAGAAATTGGAGTAAATGACTGCGTTCATATCGGTATCAATAAAAAAGATGGATCCTTTGATGAAGAGCCGCATCATGAGACGATGAGTACCATATCGGTAACGGGTACTTCGACACAGACTTTGAAACTTGTGACGGCGACTGGAAAATATTTTAAAGAATAGGAACTGAGGTGAATTTTTATGAAATTAAATAATAAAGGTTTTTCCTTAGTGGAAGTTTTGATCGCAGTTGCTGTTTCTACTATTGTATTTGGTGCAATTACGGCGTTGATCGTATTTGCTTCCAACAGCAGCCGGCAGACAAATGCAAGAATCACCTTGCAGAATGAAGCCAAGGATGCAGTAAATCATATGGAGGCCTATATCATAGAAGCGCAGTCTGTCGTATGGGATAGCACGAGCGATGCATTGGTATTGGTGAAAGATTCGGCAGATGCCAAAGAAGTGAAAACCTCCAATGATACACTTTCTAATGTAGGTCCGAAAGTAAGTGTTTTTAATACTGCGAAAAAGACATTTGTTTACTGGTATGATAAAACGGCAAAGAAATTGTTTTTTGGAGAATGTCGTACGATGGCATCGGATCAGACCAATACAGTGGATCTGACCGGATCTTTGCCGACAGATGATATGTATCTTTTGGCAGATAATGTAGAGGATTTCACTTGTAAGTTAGTGAAGAATAAAAAATCCGATAAGTATACAGTTAACTTCAGTGTAAAGTTTAAAGATAGTGTATCAGAGTATTCGCTTGACAAATGTGTTTACTTGAGAAATCAGTAGAAGGGAGCGATAATATGAAAAGGAGTCAGATCAAAACAAAAAAATGGAAGAAAATAGTCGGCTGTACAGCAATTACACTGGTTCTTGCCTGTGTTTTTGTTGTGGGCTTTTTTGCCATTAAAACCGGAAGCATTTTTGGTATGTTTTCTTACGGGAAGCCTTATGTAGAGACTAAGGGTGATGGCACAGCAGATGTTGTCACGATTCCGGATGATAAATTGAAAGTAACCGGTCAGGAAGACTATAGTAGTGTTTTGACGTCTTCCTCGACAGAATATACAGGAATAAATGCACTTCCTGAGATTCCGGAAGCAAATTCCGCATATGACAAGGGGACGGAACAGAATCCGCTGGTTGTCTTAGAAGTTGTTCCGGAATTGTCACAGCAGTCATTAAGTTATTTTGCTACATCGAAAGAAGATGGGCTTCCTTTTGATCCGCTTGAAATGAGTATGAGGATGTCAAAAGATCAGAAACAGTCCTATATTCATTCTTCCATGCAGCAGACATTTATGTTAAATAACAAACATATTAAAAGTGGAAACTGGAAAGCACAGGGATTAAAAAGTGCAAACTTATCCTGGCTGACTCAGGTTGGTGGTATTTTCTCCGGAAACAATTTTGATAACTTGTATCAGATATACGATTATGACCATACGGTTACCGATAGTTCACGTAAAACGAATGGAGAAGATTATGACTTTTCAAATGCTCCGCTTGTAAAGGTGGATTCCTATTATACGGTTGAGATGAAAAAGGGAAGTACCTTTGTAGAAGGGTTGAGCCAGGAAAGTAACGGTGGATCTTATCCGACGATTGCGTCATTGTATGATGGAAATGCAGCTTTTAAAGCAGCTTTTGTAGATAAAGATGGTCAGGAGATTCCACGCGAAGTTATTGATGATGATCGAAATTGGGCATGGAATATAGAAGCGGATTCAGATAATAATAAGCAATTTACTATTTCGGTGACAGAACCGACGGCTGAATTTGAATCGGATTATGCAGAATTGAAATCCGGGGCGCTGGATCAAAAAGTTTTTTTAGAAAGATATAAAGATGTTCTTTCTACGACAGATGCTGGAACAAAAGTGTCGGAGGATGAATTTGCCAGAACAGAAGCCTGGTCATTTAATGATGCGCAGGAAAAATATAAAGGTTATTTTGTATGTGTTGGATCAGGGAATGGTAATGTAAAGGTAGATCCTTATTGGACTGAAGCTCAGGAAGGTGCTGCTTGGAAATTTGTAGAAGAAGCATCGGAACTTCCACAAAATGCAAATAATATCTGGCCGGAAGGAAAACAGGGCTGGGAAGTGAGAGAAGCTATCCAATCTGCAAAAGAAGGAGACTATGTTCCTGCGGGCTCTATCGAAGGGATAGATAGTACGTTGGCTGCTTCATTGAAAAAGATGAAAGCCTACACCATCAACTATAAGTATGAAGGTTATAAATTAAAATTCCAGTATATAGGTATCAAATGGAATGATGTATTGAAACGAATGCTTATCAATTTTAAAGATGAAATCGATTCGGATGGAAAAGTAACACAGACCGCGGATCAGCAATACGATAATTATCACATTAAGATTGTTACGGTAACCCCGGCGATGATCAACGAGATGGATAAGAACGATACCGAAAATACATTGGATTATATTGAGCGTGCAGATATGTTCTATATCAGTTCCTATTATGGAGGTAAGAATGGAACAAATGCAGATCAGGTAAAAAATCTGCGAGACTTTTTCTGGAAATATGTTGATCCGGACAAAGAGACAGCACTTCAGGCAAATAAAGACGATGTAAGCCAATTGGTTTCTTTTGAGGAAAATGACCTTGAATGGAGCGACTGTATGAAGATTATCAAACGTCTGAGCGGTGATGCCGGACTGGCGATGATGTTTTCCAAGCAGATGGGATTTTATCTGGATGACGGAACGGATAAAGTTTGTAACTTGATTTATGATTCGACTTACAAACATGATCAAAAAGCAAGTTTGTGTAATCTGGCGAAGCTGTATTTGGTTTCTACATTGTTTGATCTTTCCGCATCTACGTTGTCAGACAAATCACAGAACCTGCTTTGGACATTTATGGATAATGTTTATGGCAATATTAAGCAGGTAAAATTGTCAAGTTCTGCCAAGGCACCTGACAATACTGCTCAGTATACCGGATATTATAAAGAAGATGAAGAAGGTGTGAATGCTGCCTGTGGTTCACATGATACAGATTCGAAATACACATATTTATGGAATTTGTATAGTTTTATACCATATGTAACGACAGCAAGCGAAGATGCTTTGTATAGTCCTGATGGTACGGCAGACATGGATACCTTTGTGGAAAAATATGGATTTTTGAGTTCATCCCTTCGAGGAACGTATCCGGAGAGCACGTATGGTCATGTAGATGGTAATATTTCGGATAAAGGATATCGTTGTGGACTGACGTCAAATAATAATTATACTTATACAAGCATTACAGGTACTCGAGATCCGTTAGAAGATTTTCAGAATGTAACGATTGTTATGCCGGGTGATATGGAGATTGTAACCTGGCAGATGGGCAAAAACAAGGAAGGTGTACCTGGGACATTCTTATATGGTCAAAAAGGAAATTATAATGCAAAAGAAAACCTTGACAATAAGAACTTTACAGTCATAGATAAAGGTGTTATGTCACGAATTGCCGTGGTATTGTTTAATATTTTACAGAATGCAAAAGCACCTGCTCCGACGATGAAGTTTAATGTGGATTCGAATGAGGATTCGAAGAAATATTATCAGAAGATGAGTAATTCCAATGTGCTGATCGACTTTAATCCGTCTGCTTCTTATAATGAGAACCGTAGCAAAGAGAAGAATGTTTTGAAGTTGTTCTGTACATTAAATAACTCAGCAAATAGAGAAAATTCGATTATCACATCGATTAAGATGGTAGATCCGAATGATTCGTCAAAACCGGCGATTCCAATCAATACCATTTACAATTATGATGGTGACGTGATTTTGAAAGAGGCAAGCATCGGATTTTCGCAGAGTCTGCCTACTCCGAAAAAATATCCGGTAGAATTTATTACTGGTTACAAAGTGACAAGTAATAATGCAAAATACAGTTTTGTGGTTCCGTTTAAACTGTCAAACTGGCAGAAGGGTTATACACAGATTCGAATTGACTGGGTAGCTAGATCCAGCCGAAAGGTAAAAGGAGAATTTATGCCATACCAGAATCCGTCGGATCCTTCGGATAAAGACATCGTAGAGGCAGCAAAGCAGTATGCGGAAGTAGATATCGGAGAGCGTGAACTGTTTGACCTTGAGTAGGCTGAATAGTTACAAAAAAACAAATACCTGTGTACAACGATTGTGCACAGGTATTTTTCGGAAAAGAGGTAACTATGTCAAAAAAAATAGTCGATATAAAAAGTGAATTCGAAAATGCAGCCCGAGAAGAGTGGCAGACATTATTTGAAGAATATGCTTCGGATGAGCGGAGTGGTGTGAAAAATCTGATCTTTTCTTATCAGAAAAAGCAGATTGCCTATGAAAAAGAACTTCTTCGATTGGAGACGATGCTTGCCTTTGAAAAAAAATACGGAGATGAATACGAGTGCATCTGTGGAATTGACGAGGCAGGGCGCGGACCATTGGCAGGCCCGGTTGTCGCCGGGGCGGTTGTCCTCCCGAAAAATTGTAAAATATTGTATCTCAATGATTCGAAGAAACTGAGTGCCAAGCGCAGAGATGAATTGTTTGATGAGATCAGAGAAAAAGCGATTTCTTATGGAATCGGGATGAGTTCGCCGGCACAGATTGATTCCATCAATATATTGCAGGCGACGTATGAGGCGATGCGGCTTGCGATCGAGGATTTGGAAGTTGTGCCGGATCTTCTTTTAAACGATGCGGTGACGATACCGCAAGTTCCGATTAAACAGATTGCAATTATTAAAGGTGATGCGAAAAGTTTGTCGATCGCGGCAGCTAGTGTGATGGCAAAAGTTTCCAGGGACCGCTTGATGGTACAGTATGCAGAGATGTATCCGGAGTACGGGTTTGAAGGTCATAAGGGATATGGTTCGGCAGCGCATATCGAGGCCATCAAGAAATACGGACCATGTCCGATTCACCGGTTGACATTTATCAAAAACTTTATGTAAAAGCTACAAGGAGTGTGATGTAGATGTTACAGGACAATTTAAAAAAGACGGCAGTAGCGCTGGAATATGAGAAAGGCGATATGGCGCCTAAAGTCATTGCGTCCGGGCGCGGCTACATCGCAGATCGTATTATAAAGACGGCAGAAGAGAGTGCGGTTCCGGTTCATAAGGATGAAAAACTGGCGAAAAGTTTGTCGCTGCTAGACGTGGGGGAGTATATCCCGCAGGAATTGTACAGTGTCGTAGCGGAAGTGTTGGTCTATGTCGATGATATGGAAAAGATACAGAGCAAATTAGGACGATAACATTTGACAAATCCTATATTTTATGATAAACTGACAAAAGATTGAGGATATCTCATGAAGGGGTACACCACCGCGGGTGTAGTTTTCAGGTGATATCCTTTTTTATTGTAAAAGAAGCCTTGGAGGTGAAAAGATGATTCAGATCAATGGAAATGCCAAAGAGCAGTACGATGGAAAGACATTGGAAGATGTGTTAGCCGGTGAAGGCTATGAAAAAAGCCGGATTGCCATGGAAGTAAACGAAGAGATCATTCCCAAAGCAAAGTATGGGGAAGTGACTTTGAAAGACGGTGATGTGGTAGAGATAGTTTCGTTGGCGGTGGATGCTGACAAGCGATAAATGAAATAACGACAGAAAAGAAAGAGAGGACATAGATCATGGAAAAAGATACATTGGTTTTAGGCGGACAGGAATTTACTTCAAGATTTATTCTTGGTTCCGGAAAATATTCATTGGATTTGATCAAGGCATCGGTAGAAAATGCAGGTGCGCAGATCATTACGCTGGCACTTCGCCGCGCAAATGTCGGAGGTACAGCAAATATACTTGATTACATTCCGGAGGGTGTCACCCTTCTTCCGAATACTTCCGGTGCGAGAAATGCAGACGAGGCAGTCCGTATCGCGAGACTTTCCCGGGAAGTCGGATGCGGAAATTTTGTAAAGATTGAAATTATGCGGGACAGCAAATATCTGCTCCCGGATAATCAGGAGACGATTAAGGCGACAGAAATCCTTGCCAAAGAGGGATTTGTCGTAATGCCATATATGTATCCGGATCTGAACGTGGCAAGAGACTTGTACAATGCCGGTGCGGCCTCCATCATGCCGCTGGCTGCTCCGATCGGTTCCAATAAAGGACTTTGTACGAAAGAATTTATCCGGATCCTGATTGATGAGATCGATCTGCCGATCATCGTAGATGCAGGAATCGGTTCCCCTTCCCAGGCATGTGAAGCGATGGAAATGGGCGCTGCCGCTGTGATGGCAAATACTGCAATTGCTACAGCCGGTGATATTCCGGCGATGGCAGAGGCCTTTAAGAAAGCCATCGAAGCAGGAAGAACGGCTTATCTATTCGGTCTTGGAAGAGTGCTTGATAAAGGGGGAAGTGCTTCTTCTCCATTGACAGGGTATATTCAGGATGGAAGCAATCGCTAGATTTGGAGGAAGATCATGCAGGAAAAAGTAAACGAAAGCATCTTAAATGATGAGATCAAAGAACATTTAAAAGAAAACCGGATTGACCATATGACCTATCTCGAGGGAATGGAAGTATTGGATTC
>ERZ826016.2298-NODE-2298-length-15350-cov-18.970317_pt1 | contig 15350 bp, 10 predicted proteins | sample MGYA00519872_ERZ826016 | MGnify/ENA primary metagenome ERZ826016 (study PRJEB31778, sample SAMEA3449218) | human gut metagenome | biome: human gut; feature: human-associated habitat; material: faeces | place: United Kingdom | collected 2010/2012 ... | reverse complement strand
ACACAGAGGTTATAATTATCTCTGAACTAGAAGCCTAAAAACTCTGTGAACTCTGTGTCCTCTGTGGTGAAAAGATTCATAACCGCTCAGAGAGGAGTTAAAAGCCGATACTACGCTTTATGCCTTCCTTTTGGTTATGAGTGGCAGCACTATCATCCCGAAACTTAAAAATATGCCTGAAAACGAAAAAGTTCATCTTTTTTCTTTCCGTCAGGACGGGATAAGAAAGACAATTCGTTATATTTGTAGCAATTTAAAAACCCGAACAAAATGAAAAGAATAACTTTGAAATTCATTCCCGGTGTACTTTTGGCAGCTGCATTCCTGCTAAGTTCTTGTACTTCTGCATATAAGGTGACGAAGTCAGAGGGAACCATGGTGGCGATTGACTCTACTTGGGATGTGAACCCGGATGCTGAAGCGGTGGCACTGCTTGCTCCTTATAAGGCAAAAGTTGACAGTATTATGTATCGTGTGGTGGGTACTGCGGAAATGAGTATGGATAAAGGCGCTCCGGAGAGCTTGCTTTCCAATCTGGTAGCGGATGTACTGCGCAATGCTGCCGCACAAGTGCTGGGTGAGCCTGCCGACATGGGGCTGATAAATATGGGTGGTTTGCGTAATGTACTGACAGAAGGCCCTATCACTACCGAAAATATCTATGAGATATTACCTTTCGAAAATTCTCTTTGTATATTGACTATGAAGGGAGCCTATCTGAAAGAACTGTTTAATAATATCGCCGTGCGTCATGGCGAAGGAGTCAGTGGTGTGCAGCTTCTGATTACGAAAGACGGGAAACTGCTGCAAGGTACGGTTGGCGGGCGTCCGATAGAAGACAATCAACTCTATACGGTTGCTACAATCGACTATCTGGCTGACGGAAACGACGGGATGACTGCCTTGCCCCAGGCTGAGAAACGGGAATGTCCGGACGGAGCTACTTTGCGCGGACTGTTCATGGACTATGTGGAACGTCAAACTGCTGCCGGAAAGAAGATCACTTCCCGTCTGGAAGGTAGAGTAACTGTGAAAGATGAGTAATCCTGCTCACCGAGAAAATAAATCATAATTCATAAATCAGAAATCATGAAACGATATATTCTTTTAACGTTGGCAGTCTGCTGCCTTCTTCCGGTATCAGCACAACAATCTACCCGGGAAATCTCCGAGGAACCCCTTTGTCTGCTGGCTCCCGACTCTGCACAGAAAACCAAACAACTGGTGATTCTGCAAACAAGTGACACACATAGCCGCATTGAGCCTATTGCTGTAAATGCTGCCGACCGCTATGCCGGTATGGGCGGAACCGTGCGACGGACCACCTTTATTAAAGAGGCGCGCAAGGTGAACCCTGATCTGTTGCTGTTCGACTGTGGAGATATCTCCCAGGGAACTCCTTACTATAATCTGTTCCAGGGGGAAGTAGAAGTCAAGATGATGAACCTTATGGGCTACGATGCCATGACGATTGGTAATCATGAGTTTGATTTCGGTCTGGAGAATATGGCACGTCTGTTCCGTATGGCAAACTTCCCGGTGGTATGTGCCAACTATGACGTAACAGGTACGGTACTGGAAGGACTGGTGAAACCTTATACTACTTTCAGTCGCAACGGATTGAAGATCGGTGTCTTTGGTCTTGCTCCGAAGATGGAAGGATTGGTGCAGGCAGATAAATGTGAAGGTGTGGTTTATAATGATCCGATAGAAGCGGCACAGAAGACGACGGATCTGCTGAAGAACCAGGAAGGTTGCGATGTTGTTATTTGCTTGTCGCATCTGGGTTATCAGCTTAAAGGTGCTCCTTGCGACGAAGAACTGGCGCAGAAAACAAATAATATTGATGCCATATTGGGCGGACATACCCATACTTTCATGAAAGAACCCGCTATCTACTTGAATAAAGACGGTAAGAATGTACCTGTGATGCACACAGGAAGAAGTGGAATTTATGTGGGAATGTTGAAACTGACACTTGCAGAAGAACGATAGAATAGAGTGAAGGGTTACATAATCAAAGAAATGAAAAGAATAATTCTCTTGTTGTTAGCTATCCTTTTATGGGGTGGCACATCCTTGCTTCGTGCCCAGGCAGAAGCCCCTTTTCTACCTTCAGCGGCAGATGCACGTTGCAAACAGTGGGTAGATTCCGTATTTTCCGGTTTGAACCTGCAAGAGAAAGTCGGGCAGTTGATTGTCACCACCTTCCCGGCCAAGGCGGATAAGCAGAAAAAAAAGCAGATACGTGATCTTGTGAAGAAGTATAAGATCGGAGGTCTGCTCTTTGCCGAAGGCACGCCGGAAGAACAGGCAATACTGACGAATATTGCACAGAAGAACTCCAAAGTTCCCGTTATGATCACTTTTGACGGTGAATGGGGACTTTCCATGCGTCTGGAAGGTACACCTTATTTCCCAAAGAATGCTGCTCTGGGCTGCATTGAGGACAATCAGCTGATTTATGAATACGGGCGTGAAGTGGCACGGGAGTTTCGCGAACTGGGTGTGCACGTCAATTTTGCACCTGATGCGGATGTGAATACCAATCCTTTGAATCCGGTGATTCATGTTCGTTCGTTCGGTGAAGATCCGAAGAAAGTAGCCGAAAAGGTGCTGGCTTACAGTCGTGGATTGGAAAGTGGTGGCGTGCTGTCCGTAAGCAAACATTTTCCCGGTCATGGAGATACGGACGTGGACTCGCATAAGGGACTGCCGGTGCTCTACTATAATCGTGAACGTTTGGATAGCGTCGAGCTGTATCCGTTCCGTGAAATGGTGCGTGCCGGATTGGGCGGTGTGATGGTAGGTCATTTGCAGGTGCCTGCTTTGGAACCGGACGCCAAAACGGCATCTTCACTTTCCAGAAATGTAGTAACGGGATTACTGAAAGATGAAATGGGTTTTCAGGGCTTGGTGTTTACAGATGCGTTGGATATGAAAGGTGTTTCGTCTGTGCCCCAGCTTACTACAAAAGCCCTACTTGCCGGAAATGATATGGTACTGGTGCAGTACAACACCGCAAACGCTGTACAGGAAGTGCTGAGTGCTGTGAAAGAGGGCGTTCTCTCTGAGAAAGAAGTGGAAGCGAAATGTCGTAAGATACTTACTTATAAATATTTGTTAGGCTTGCGCCGGCCACGCCCGCAGTTGCAAGTTAGCGGAATGAGCTATCGTATCCATACGGATGAGGCGAAGGCTCTGGTAACCAGGTTGCGCCAAGCCTCCGTTACGGTGCTTGGCAATCATTTCGGGATATTGCCTTTGACACCGGTCGGTGGTGCTCCTATTGCTCTTCTGAGTATAGGCGAAGGCAAAGACAGTGTTTTTGTGGATGAGATGAAGAAATTATCTCCTGTTCCTATGGAGTGTTTTCGTTTGACAAGAGAAACGTCGGAAGATGGCCGCCGTGAACTGGCGCGTAAGTTGGCGGACTATCGGCGTATAGTGGTCAGCGTATCGGGAAAAGATGCCGATGTGGTTGCTTGTGCCGATTTCCTGGCGGGATTGGACTTGTCCGTGCCGCTGGTATATGCTTTCTTTACGTCTTATCGTGGAATGCAACCGTTAGAGCCTGCTTTGAACCAAGCCAGTGCCGTAGTGCTGGGACATTCTTCCGAGGCGGATATCCAACAGTATGTGGCAGGTGTCATCTTTGCCAAAGTGCCTGCCCAAGGCAAACTTTCCATGAGTATCGGAAGTCTTTATCAGGCCGGTGAGGGAAGTGTGATCACTCCGGGGATGAAGCCGGGAAGCATTATTCCCGAGGATTTGGGGATGAAGTCCAATGAGTTGCATCGCATTGATGCTATTGTTCGGGCAGGATTGGCTGCCGGAGCTTTTCCCGGTTGCCAGGTGCTGGTGCTGAAAGACGGTCAGACGGTGTATGATAAATGCTTCGGTATACATTCCGATAAGGATACCACTGCTGTACGTCCTACGGATCTGTTCGACCTGGCTTCTCTGACAAAGACTACCGCAACGCTGCTTGCCGTGATGAAACTTTATGATGGCGGTAAGTTGAAACTGACGGATAAGGTTTCCCAATACTTACCTTTCCTGCGAAGTACGAATAAGAAGAATATTACAATTAAGGACTTGCTTCTTCACGAGTCCGGCCTGCCGCCTTATATTCGTTTCTATCTGGAGGCTATCGACCCAAACTCCGTGCATGGACCGTATGCCCAAAGTTGGGTGGATGAATGGCATCGCACGCGGGTAAGCGAACATAGCTATTATTGTTCGGACTTCAAGTTCAAGAAAGGACTGGTGTCGGAGAAAGAATCGTCGGTTTACAACTTGCATGTAGCTGATAAGATGTGGTTGAATAAGAGCTTTAAGAATACCATCCTGCAAAAGATTGCCCGTTGCGAAATGGACAGTAAGCGGTATGTGTACAGTGATCTCGGCTTTATCCTGTTGCAACAGGTAGTAGAGTCAATTGTCAAGTTGCCGATGGACCTCTATCTGGCTAAGGAGTTCTATGCGCCTATGGGCTTGCAGCGTACCATGTACCTGCCTTTGCAGAAATACTCCAAAGAAGAGATAATGCCTACGGCTGCAAACGACTTCCTGCGTCGTCAGGACTTGTGTGGCTATGTGCATGATGAGGCTGCTGCCTGCATGGGTGGCATATCCGGTAATGCCGGTCTCTTCTCCACTGCCTCCGAAGTGGCTAAAATCTATCAGATGATATTGAACGGTGGCGAATGGAACGGTAAACGCTATCTGAGCGAAGCGACCTGCCGCCTGTTCACTACGGAAACTTCCGCTATCAGCCGCCGGGGATTGGGCTTCGACAAACCTAATCTGAAGGATTTGAAGAACAGTCCTTGTGCTGCCTCTGCTACCGTTGCCGTTTATGGGCATACCGGTTTCACGGGGACTTGCGCCTGGGTGGATCCTGAACACGGGACAGTGTACGTCTTCCTCAGTAACCGCCTGTGTCCCAACGTGTGGAATACGAAATTGGGTGAAATGAATATTCGCACGGATATACAGGAGGTGATTTATAAAAGTCTGAAATAGCCGGAACATAGAAATACGGGAGACACGGGAAATACAGCGTTTTTTACTAATTAGTCGAAAAAACTCTGTGTTTTCCGTGTCTTTGTGTTTGAAATACTATAACTTTGGTAGCCTTAATGTATAGATAATAATGAAGAAACTATTCCTATTCCTCTTGATACTATTCAGTTGTTGTGCCCGTTTTGATGCTCAGACACATCGCTTGCCGGCACCGCAATCTCCTGTTGCGCCTGTTGAACCTATCCTGATGCGTCCCTTTACCAATGATGCCCGCTGCCGGCAGTGGGTGGACTCAGTGCTCAACAAGATGAGTCTGAAAGAACGTATCGGACAGCTATTCATTTATACCATTGCCCCCCAACAGGATAAAGCGAACCGCGACCTGTTGCGCAAAGTAGTGGACGACTACAAAGTGGGTGGCCTGCTTTTTTCCGGTGGTTTAATGGAAAACCAGGTGGCACTGACTAATGAAGCGCAGAAAATGGCGGATATTCCGTTGATGGTTACCTTTGACGGTGAGTGGGGACTTTCCATGCGTTTGCGGGGTACACCGGTGTTTCCGCGAAATATGGTTCTGGGCTGTATACAAAACGACAGCCTGCTCTATGAGTACGGGCGCGAGATGGCCCGGCAGTGCCGTGAGCTTGGCGTGCAAGTCAACTTTGCTCCCGTGGCAGATGTGAATATCAATCCGAAGAATCCCGTTATCAATACCCGCTCTTTTGGAGAAAGTCCGGTGAATGTGGCGGATAAAGTGATAGCTTATGCACGTGGGCTGGAAGATGGCGGTGTACTTTCCGTAAGTAAGCATTTTCCCGGTCATGGAGATACGGATGTGGATTCGCATCATTCATTGCCGAAGCTGTCGTTTTCGCGTGCACGTCTGGACAGCGTGGAGCTTTATCCGTTCAGAAAGGCGATTCAGGCCGGACTGTCCGGTATGATGGTGGGACATTTGGAAGTGCCGGTGCTTGAGCCGAAACGGGGGGTGCCTTCTTCGCTTTCGCGCAAAGTGGTGCATGATTTGTTGACGCAGGAGATGCAGTTCAAAGGGTTGGTGTTTACGGATGCACTTGCCATGAAGGGAGTATCTGCCAATAACGCGAGTATTTGCTTGCAGGCGTTGCAGGCCGGGCACGACCTGCTGCTTGTTCCCCGGCGGATAAAGGAAGAGGTGGAAGCTATACTGGATGCCGTGAAGAGCGGTGAGTTGACAGAAGCGGAAATCGAAGCGAAGTGCCGGAAGGTGCTTACCTATAAATATGCTCTCGGATTATCGAAGAAACCTTTTGTCCGTCTTTCCGGTTTGGGAAACCGTATCAATACGGCACATACGCGTGATCTGATACGGCGTCTGAACCAGGAGGCGATCACTGTGCTGAGAAATAAAAACAATGTGCTTCCATTGGATGCGGATACTCGTGAAGTGGCGGTGCTCAATGTGGGGGATGCGAAAGAGGTACAGCCGTTCCTGAAAGAACTCTCCGGATATATAAATTCCGCCGGGACGAAAGGAAGTCCCACCGTCTTTCAGCTGAAGAAAGACTTGCAGCCTGCTGCACGCAAGCTGTTGCGTGATTCATTGTCACAATATAAACGTATTCTTGTCTGCGTCACGGAACATCGCCTGGCACCCTACCAACCCTTCTTTGCCGAGTTTACTCACGATGTGCCGGTGGTTTATCTGCTTTTTATTCCCGGTAAACAGATGTTGCAGATACGCCGGGCAGTGTCGGCTGCGGACGCCGTAGTATTGGCGCATTCTTCGATAGATGATGTGCAGTGCCGGACAGCCAAAATACTTTATGGAGATGCAACAGCCGACGGACGCCTTTCGGCAAGCATAAGCAATTTGTTTGCCACAGGTACGGGGCAGGTTATTACTCCGAAGACACCGCTCCACTTTGTGCCCGATGAGTATGGAGTGAACTCTCGTCTGCTGACCCGTATCGATGAGATTGCGAAAGAAGGGATTAAGGAAGGTGCCTATCCCGGTTGTCAGATCGTGATATTGAAAGATGGAAAGGAAATGTATAATAAGGCATTCGGAACGCATACCTGGCCGGGCGCTTCTGCCAACAGACTTTCTGCATCTGCTATTCCGGGTGCTACCTTGCCGGTATCCCCGACGGATGTTTATGACCTTGCTTCGCTGACAAAGACTACGGCAACACTGCTTGCCGTCATGAAGCTGTACGATAAAGGGCGTCTGAATCTTACTGACCGTGTGTCGGACTATCTGCCCTGGCTTCAGGATACGGATAAAAAGGATATTACTGTCCGGCAATTACTGTTGCATGAGTCCGGATTGCCTTCCACGTTGTTATTCTATCTGGAAGCTATCGATAAGGAAAGTTATGAAGGAACTCTTTTCAAGGCAAAGCCCGATGCCGCACATTCCGCACAGATTGGTGTACGTACCTGGGCAAACCCGAAGTTCAAGTTCCAGAAGGGGCTGATGTCTAAAGTACGCACGGCAGAGCATACATTGCAGGTTTCTGATAGCTTGTGGCTGAATCGTTCCTTCAAGGAGGCATACCGGCAGAAGATTATAGAAACTCCGTTGCGTGACCGCCGCTATAGGTATAGTTGTGTCGGCTTCATCCTGTTGCAGCAGTTGGTGGAAGCGCGTACGGGAATGTCGATGGATGCTTTTCTGGAGCAGGAGTTCTATGCTCCGATGGGACTGAAACGTACCGGATACCTGCCGCTGCGAGGTGCAGCTACTGCGGGAACGGTTTATGCCGGCATTGTTTCCGGTGGCCATGCTCCTCTGTCGAAAGCCGAAATTATACCTTCTTCCTTTGATCCTTTCTTGCGGAAGACTGTTCTTCAGGGCTTTGTACATGATGAGTCGGCAGCCTTCCAGGGTGGTGTATCGGGGAATGCCGGACTATTCTCTAATGCAACGGAAGTAGCGCGAATTTATCAGATGTTGCTGAATGGTGGTGAACTGGATGGCAAGCGTTATCTGAGTCCGGAGACTTGCCGTGTATTTACTACTACGGTTTCGCGCATCAGCCGCCGTGGTCTGGGATTTGATAAGCCCGACCGTCAGAATCCGGCAAAGAGCCCATGCGCTGCTACCCCTTCTACCGTCTATGGTCATACCGGCTTTACGGGTACTTGTGCCTGGGTAGACCCGACGAACGGCCTTGTTTACGTCTTCCTGTGTAATCGCATTTATCCCAATGTATGGAATACGAAACTGATGAAGATGGATATTCGTACACGAATACAGGAGGTGATGTATCAGGCGGTGAAATAATGATTTTACTAAATGAATATGTAAGGTTCGCTTTAAATGAACGGTGCTGTGAGTGTAAAAAAACTATTTATTTAATAAAAATGTATTAAATGTTTTGTTTGTTTCTATGAATTTTGTTTTTTTATTTTATATTTGTGAAAGTAGAAAAACTTAAATAAAAACGACATGAAAAGAATAGCTTTATTTAGTTCGATTGCTCTTATAGTAATAGCTACTATCTTAATTAGCAAAAAAGTTTCGGCATCAACCACTTCTGATTTAATGTTAGCTAATATCGAAGCTTTAGCTAATCCGGAATCAGGAGGTACCGCTCTGAATTGTTGGCAAACTATTAATGGTACTGGTGCTTCTCTTCCAACTCATGTTACATACTGTTTGTCTTGCTCTCCTGAATTAGCAAGAAGTTGGTCCGGAAGTAGCTCATGTATGTCTAAGTAAAAAACTATTTATTTGATAAGTAGCAGGTAGGAATTCTTTTTCTATCTGCCACTTGCCGAATAATTTTATTTTTATACTATGAAAATATCCGTATTGTTATTTTCCCTTATTTTATTAACTGCATGTAACAGGGGGGATTTATCTTTGAAAATGGAGGCTTTTCCTTTAGAGAAATCTCTAAATGGAGAGGCCGTTTTAATGCAAGATATAATCAATCCTGGATTTATAATGCTTAAGAAAAAAAGTTTGTTTGTTTCAAGTGTTAATAGTGATTCGATGCTATATCAATATTCGATTCCTGATTTTACTTCTTTATCGAAAGGAGGACTAAAAGGACAAGGGGAGAATGAGTTTCAATTATTTCCAATGTTTTGCAGAACAATGTCTGACTATGTGTATATTTGGGGATACAACCCGCTTGTGATAAAAAGTTTTATACTTGGTGATGATCAGTCTCTTTCATTTAGTCATGAATATGTATTGCCGTTTTATGAATCTTTTAATCAAATGCATATTATAAAAGATTCAATATTGGTATATAGTGCTATCCCGGGGGAGTTCGCAATAAAAAAAATTGATTTAAAAAATAAAAAGGAACTTGGGAAAATATCAATAAAAAAAGATGAACATATGGAGTCTTTCTTTTATAAGAATAAAGGTATTATAGCTGTAAATGATTCTTTTATTGTTTATGGATATACTTATAAAAAACAAATAGATATTTATAATGTAAGTGATTTGAAACTTAAAAAAAGAATAATTGGTGGTGATCTGGAACCAATTATACGAATTGGAGACTTTGATAATAACAAGAACTACTATATCAATTTAGTTGCAGGTAAAGAGTTTTTTTATGCTTTATGTCAAGGAGACGAAAGAGATTGTTGGTTGGAGAAATTTGATTATGAGGGACATTCTGTTGCAAGATATAAATTTGATATAGTGCCTTATATGTTTGATATAGATGAAACTAATAATTGCATATATGGATTTAATTATCAGTATGAAGATTATTTCTATAAATATTCTATAAATTGATAGTTTGCCATTCGTCATAAAAAAAGGGAATACCCCCCCGCTCACGCGGCCGGTTATTCCCTTTTTCACGTCTTGAAACAATCAATTAATACCAGTCAAACTTATTGTGTTGCAATGCAAATTATGTTAGAATGCAATACCCAGGCGTAAACCGAAGTTACTCAAACCATCTACACTGTATGTGAACAAGTCGCCCTTGTTCGTGCCGTAGCTATAGTAAGCGGCAACGTGCAGACCCGGACCATAAGCCCATGGGTAGATGTTGATACCAATTTCCGGTGATACGTAGAAGCCCCAGGTGCTCTTGTTAGCTTCGTACACATTGAAAGTAGACTTGATTTCGGCATATTGAGGACCTACTTTCAATCCAACGTAAGGTTGGAAAGCGCTACCGCGGTCGAAAGTATAACGTCCGGCAAGGCCGAAAGGCAATTGGAACAATGTGTGCTGTTGGTCGGTATTGATGCTACCGCCTTCACCTACGGGAAGTGTCTGGCGACCGAAGTATTCGTGGTTGCTGTGGTAGGCCAGGAAGGCACCAAGAGCAATATTCGGAGTCACATAGTAACCGCCTTCAAAACTCATACCCCATCCGCTGGCTTTATCAGCGAAGTGGTTGCTCAGGGGGAAGTTGAATTGCCAATCGATGTTGGCATAACCGTTATCGGTTAATTGTGCCTTTGCCGGCATGGCGAAGACGAGAGCCAGGGCAGTGATTGCCAGTACTCTCACGGAAAGATATTTTATTGTTTTCATACTTGTTATTGTTTTTAGTTATGAGATACTTCAGGCTGTACCTCTCTACTTAACTATTTACTACTAACAATTACTTATTAGTAAGGTAGGAAGATTGAGTGTAGGCTTGGTTCACACCTTCAACGGCCAGTTTGGTGTTTACAGCTGTAGAACCGCTAAGCAATCCGCTCATATAGCTTGTCCAGAGTATGGGCAATTTTTCCTTTTCGCCTTGAGTGGCTTCCAAGTTGAGGAGCTCGGTGATGAATGAACCGGTGCTGTAAGTATAGGTCACGGCATACGGGTAGTACCATCCGCCCCAGTTACCCCAGTAAGGTGCATCCCAGTAGCCTGGGTAGTTCCACCACCATTCGGGACGTCCGTAGTCATTAAAGTAGTAAGTGCTCTTGATGTAGCTGACCTGTAAACCGAGGTTGGCTTCTTCACGATCTTCTACACGGACAAAACCGCGATTGTTCATATTGGTAGCGTAGGCTTGCAGAATCTCCTGAGCGCTCTCGTCTTTCCAGTATTCAGCTTCTTTCTTATCACCGATGATAAGGATGCTGTCCGGCATGTAGTACGTTTGGAAAGCTTTGAAATCAGCTTTCGTGTCATAGTTGGTATAAACCAGATACTTGTTGTCCAGCTTATCCGTGTCAGGGTCTTTTTCGCAGGCTGCGAAAGTCAAGACCACCAATAATAGGGGAATTAATTTCTTCATACTTTTATAATGTTTAGGTTAAATATAAAAATCCTGCCCTGGTACCTCAGGCTTTTGGTACATGAACAAGATAAAAAATAAAAGGTTCAGAAGGGGGTATGTTAAAATTGTATTCTTGGTGAAAAAAGTCTTAAGAAAGGGAACGCTTGTTCCCTCACGTAGGAACGCCTGTTTCCTTTAATGGGAACTGGAGTTTCCCTTAATGGAAACGAGCGTTCCCTTTCGTGGAAACGCTCGTTACTCTTAAAAGGAACCGATTTACCTGCCTGCAGATGATAAAACAAGTCCTTGTTATCAGTTTATTTTAGACTATCTATCTGATTGATCTTTCCTAATTCTTCTGCCGTGAATTTCGTATTTTTGATACTTTGCAGATTGTCATTTAACTGTGCTACAGAGCTTGCTCCGATAATGACTGAAGTAATCATATCATCTTTCAGTAACCATGCCAGAGCCATCTCAGCAAGAGTTTGTCGGCGTTGTGTGGCAATTTCGTTTAGGGCTTTTATCTTCTTCAGTGTCTCGTCAGTCAATGCTTCTTTTTTCAGGAAACCGCCTTTGGCGATGCGTGAGTCTTCGGGAATACCTTTCAGATAACGGTTCGTCAGCAGTCCTTGTGCCAACGGTGAGAAGGCGATGAAACCTGTTCCGTTTTCTTTGGCCTGTTGCAGAATACCTTCTTCTTCCGGTTCCCGGTTGAACATATTATATCTTCCTTGATAAAGCAAGCAATGCACATCTCTCTCTTCCAGATAGCGGTAAGCAAATTCGGCAGCTTCTTTCGGATATTTGGAGATACCCACGTATAAGGCTTTGCCTTGTCGGACAATGTCAACAAGAGCTTGCAGTGTTTCTTCCAATGGAGTTTCCGGATCATAGCGGTGCGAGTAGAAGATGTCTACATAGTCCAGATTCATCCGTTTCAGACTTTGGTTGAGGCTGTTCATCAGATACTTTCTGGACCCCCATTCACCGTATGGGCCGGGCCACATGTCATGACCGGCTTTGGTTGAAATGAACAGTTCGTCCCGGTAGGGCATGAACGATTTCTTCATAATCATTCCGAAGGTTTCTTCGGCAGAACCGTAGGATGGGCCGTAGTTGTTGGCAAGGTCGAAATGGGTGATGCCTTGGTCGAAAGCATAATGTGCCATCGCCTGGGAATTGGCCAGCGTGTTTACGTCGCCGAAGTTGTGCCATAAGCCTAAGGATATTTCGGGCAACAGGATGCCGCTTCGTCCGCACCGGCGGTACTTCATACCATTGTCATACCGGTTGCTGTCGGGAGAGTAAATGGGGTTTATCATGTTATTGAGTTTAAGTAAGAACACAAAAGTAGGCAATTTTACTGAAACTGCCAGTCGGGTGATATATAAAAGTATGATAAATGTAATCGGAAACAAATCATACTATAATTGGATAAAATAATGCAACCGGAAATCATACAAGACCGCTATCTTTGCACTTGAACTTTAAAAGAATGACAATACCATGAAAAGAATTATGTTAGTGGCTGTTTTGGCAGCTTTTTCTCTTACCTCCTTATTTGCTCAAAAGTATGAAAACCTGGCCTTGACGCCACCCATGGGCTGGAACAGTTGGAACAAATTTGCCTGTAACATTGACGAGAATATTATAAAAGGTGTGGCTGATGCCATGGTTGAAAGCGGCTTGCGCGACGCCGGATATGTATATCTGAATCTGGATGACTGCTGGCATGGCGAACGGGACAGTCTCGGCTTTATCCAGGCGGACCCGGTGAAGTTTCCTTCCGGCATCAAGGCTTTGGCGGATTACGTACATTCAAAAGGTCTGAAGATAGGTATCTATTCGGATGCCGGGCGGAAGACTTGCGGCGGACGCCCCGGAAGTTTCGGACACGAATATCAGGATGCCTTGCAATATGCACGTTGGGGCATCGACTATCTGAAGTATGACTGGTGCGAGACGGAAGACATCAACCCCGTAGGCGCCTACAACCTGATGCGTGATGCTTTGCGGGCTGCCGGTCGTCCTATCTTGTTCAGCATGTGCGAATGGGGCACAAGCAAGCCTTGGGAATGGGCGGCCGAAACCGGACACATGTGGCGCACTACCGGAGATATTTTTAATTGCTTCGACTGCATAGACCAGCATCCCGGCTGGGCAGCCTACGGTGTGATGCAGATACTCGATATGCAGAATGGACTGCGCAAGTATGCCGGCCCCGGACACTGGAACGACCCTGATATGCTGGAAGTGGGCAATGGGCAGACGGTAAACCAAGACAGGGCACACTTCACCATGTGGTGCATGTTGGCAGCTCCGCTGATACTGGGAAACGATATCCGAAACATGTCGCAGGAGACAAAGGACATCATTTTAAATAAAGAGGTCATTGCTTTGGATCAGGATACCCTCGGCATTCAAGGCTTGAAATTTGCAGCTGAAGATGGACTGGAATTCTGGTTCAAGCCTTTGGTGAATGATGACTGGGCCTTCTGTATCCTTAACCGCACTACCGAACCGAAGGAGTACACCATCGACTGGCAAAAGTTCAATCTGTATGATGATGTAGCCCGCCGCTTCACAGACTTCGACTCTAAAGTGTACAGTGTCCGTAACCTGTGGACCCGGCAAGAAGAAGGAAATACGAAGAAGATGAAAAGTGTAACTATTCCGGGACACGATGTTGTGCTGTATCGCCTCAGCATGAATAAGAAGAAAAAGTGATACTAATAGAATAACGAATGAAGAAAATTATCGCAACTATGGCAATTGGAGCTTGTTTGTGTTCTTGTGGCGGAAGCCGGGAGGAAGTATATAAAGACCCTTCAGCCACTGTGAAGGATCGTGTGGAAGACTTGCTGAAACGGATGACCCTTGAAGAAAAGGTGGGGCAGATGAACCAGTTCGTCGGAGTGGAGCACATTAAGGCGAATAGTGCCGTGATGACCGAAGACGAACTCAGAAATAATACAGCCAACGCTTTCTACCCCGGCTTTACGGAGAAAGATATAGAGAAGTGGACGGAAGAAGGCCTGATCGGCTCTTTTCTGCACGTATTGACCATTGAAGAAGCCAACTATTTGCAATCTCTCGCAATGAAGAGCCGCTTACAGATACCTATTATATTCGGTATCGATGCCATTCATGGCAATGCTAATGCGCCGGATAATACGGTATACCCCACCAACATCAACCTTGCCTGTTCCTTTGATACGCTGATGGCTTATAAGATAGCCCGGCAGACTGCAAAGGAAATGCGTGCCATGAACATGCACTGGACGTTTAATCCGAATGTGGAAGTAGCCCGTGATGCCCGTTGGGGACGTGTTGGCGAAACGTATGGTGAAGATCCTTATCTGGTTACTTTGCTGGGCGTACAGTCCGTGAAAGGTTATCAAGGTGATTTGAATGGCAACGAAGATGTACTGGCTTGTATCAAGCATTTCGTCGGTGGCAGTGAACCCATCAACGGAACAAACGGTTCTCCCACTGATTTGTCAGAGCGTACACTTCGTGAAGTTTTCTTTCCTCCCTTTGAGGCAGGAGTGAAGGCGGGAGCCATGTCCCTGATGACTGCCCACAATGAACTGAATGGTATCCCTTGTCATAGCAATGAGTGGCTGATGCAGGATATTCTGCGTGGTGAATGGAACTTCCCCGGATTCGTAGTCAGCGACTGGATGGACATTGAACATATCCATGACCTACATGCTACTGCCGAAAATCTGAAGGAAGCTTTTTATCAGTCTATTATGGGAGGTATGGACATGCACATGCATGGTATCCACTGGAATGAGATGGTAGTGGAGTTGGTGAAGGAAGGACGTATCCCCGAATCCCGTATTGACGAATCTGTACGCCGCATACTGGATATCAAATTCCGTCTCGGTCTTTTCGAACAACCTTATGCCGATGAGGCCGAAACCATGAAAGTACGCCTTTGCGATGAGCATCGTGCAACGGCTCTTGAGTCTGCCCGCAATGGCATTGTATTATTGAAGAATGACGGTGTACTCCCTCTGGATGCTTCCAGATATAAGAAGATCCTGGTGACCGGTATCAATGCCGACGACCAGAATATCTTGGGTGACTGGAGTGCTCCTGAGAAAGATGAAAACGTAACTACCATCC